>Ga0210397_10000123_pt1 | contig 60278 bp, 59 predicted proteins | sample IncBWH2OmetaG_FD_160126 | JGI IMG/M metagenome (GOLD analysis project Ga0210397, IMG submission 160126) | Forest soil microbial communities from Barre Woods Harvard Forest LTER site, Petersham, Massachusetts, United States - Inc-BW-H-2-O ...
CGACGCCCTGGCCGTCGGTATCGACCAGCGTGACATTGGGGCGGTTGAAGGTGTCCAGATACTCGTCGTGGAAGCAGGGCCGCTTGCAGAACTGGTTGTAATAGGGCTTGAGGGCCTCGGCGGTGGCGGGATCCTTTACCGTTGCCTGGGCGCGGGCGCGGACCTGCTCCATCTTCTTGAAATCGGCGAGCTGCATGGTCTGCAGCAGGTCGACGGCGCCGCCGGCTTCGTTCTGCTTGCGCATCAGGGCGAGCATGTTGCCGATGATGTCGGTCCAGCCGTCGTTGACGAGGTCTTCGGCCTGCGGCACGCCGGAGACCAGGGCGTTGAAATTGTCCATGCGGGCGCGCTGCCAGCCGGGCTGCAGCGCCGCCGCCCAGTCCGGATCGGTCGGGCGGTTGTTGCGCACGTCGATGGAGGAGGGCGTGCGCTGAAAGACGTAGAGCTGCTTGGCGCCGGCGCCCAGATGCGGCACGCATTGCACGGCGGTGGCGCCGGTGCCGATGATGCCGACGACCTTGTCGGCGAGGCCCGTCAGGTTGCCGTTCGAATCGCCGCCGGTATAGGCGTAGTCCCAGCGGCTGGTGTGGAAGGAATGGCCCTTGAAGCTCTCGACGCCGGGGATGCCCGGCAGCTTGGGGCGGTGCAGCGGGCCGTTGGCCATGACCACGAAGCGCGCCTTGATGGCATCGCCCTTGTTGGTCTTGACGATCCAGCGCGAGATATTCTCGTCCCAGCGCATCTCGGTGACTTCGGTCTGGAACAGGGCGCCGCGATAGAGATCGAATTTCTCGCCGATGGCGCGCGAGTGTTTGAGGATCTCGGGCGCGCGGGTGTATTTCTCGACCGGGATGAAGTTCAGCTCTTCGAGCAGCGGCAGGTAGACATAGGATTCGATATCGCAGGCCGCACCGGGATAGCGGTTCCAATACCAGGTGCCGCCGAAATCGCCGCCTTTTTCAATAACGCGGATGTCGTCGACGCCGGCCTCGCGCAGCCGTGCGCCGGCGAGCAGGCCGCCGAAGCCGCCGCCGATGACGACGACTTCGACCTCGTCGTGCAGGGAGGCGCGGCTGATCGGCTCGACATAGGGATCTTCGAGGTAATGCGCATAGGCGCCCTTGATCTCGACATATTGCTCGTTGCCGTCGCGGCGCAGGCGCTTGTCGCGCTCGGCGCGGTATTTGGCGCGCAGGGCGGCGGGGTCGAAGCCGAGATCGTCGGTGGCGGAGATGGGTTCGAAGGCCATGCGCGAGAGCTCCAGGACGGCTGACAGCTTGTCAGTATGAAGGGGCAGAGGCCGATTGCCAGGAATTTCTTAGAAGAACAGGTACGCAAAGGCCCAAAGACGCTGCGGAAACCCTGGCTTTGCGCCAAAAAATTAAGGCGGTCTCCGTCGTCACGAAGCCCGCCCTGGTCTGGCAGCTCAGCGGGATGCGGCCAGCCTCTTCGGCCCGACCGACAAACACCTTCGCCCTCACCCAACGGTCCTCGGCGGACGGGAGCAGGCCTCCGGCCGGAGGCGCGGCGCTCCCTCCACCCGTGCGCGTGACCCGCACAGGCCCTGTATGAAGCGGTCACGTCATGTTCGGTCGGTCATAACTCAACCCCTGGTTGCCGAGGAGAAATGGGCTTGAGAAAAGGCATTTCAAGGGGGTGGCTAGGAAATATTTCTGACAGAAAGTCAGGGCGATTATGCGGAAGTGACAGTGAGCGCTCCTAGACCTCACTCTGTCCCATACTCCCCTGACTCTAACCGCCCACTGGTGGTTGAGTCCGCCGGGCTAGAGGGATGGGTCGCATGGCTGGATCGCAGAGGCGCGGCGGATACTGGAATTACCAGTGGGAACTCGCCAGACGGGCCGGGCGCGAAACCCGCGAGTACATTGGCAGCAACTTCATCATTCCTATCCTCGGCGCAGTTGCTGGTGCCGGGGGCACAATCGCGGCCACATGGCTCTACCTGGGTAGGCCGGGGTTCGCTCACATGAACTGGATGGAAGTCATAGGGCTTCCATTGGCGGGCGCCGTCCTCGGCATCGTCTTCACAATTCCTCTTGTGGCAGTTTTATTTCGATTGTCAGCGCCCCACGTTTTGCACACGGAGAATGTCAATAAAATCGCCGCGTTGGAACAACGTCTAGCTCCCTCATACAGCGTGGAGATGTTCGAGCGTCTATGGACAGAAACGACCAACACATTCATCGGCTGGCACTTGCGCGTACGCCCGCAGGGCGCGTCTCAAATGTTCGAGGGTAAGTTGGATCTGTCCGAGACACAGGGCTTCGTAGGGCTCCCATCCTCAGCCGTGCATGTTCAGTGGCTCGGTGGCCCGGGGTTCCCCTATGAGAATATCACGTTGGGTACCTTTGCTGACGCACTCGTCTGCTTTGCGCGAAGGACTGATGATGACCTCACGCCACATTTTCGCTGGCTAACAGGCACAGGGGCGGTGCAAAGCACTCACGGTTGGACTATCGCCCGCAACACCGCTGTTGAAGAACGTCCGAAGGTTCGGTTCGCCCTGATAATTGAAGCCGCTCAAGCCGCGCCAGCTGAAAGAATCGAGTTTGAATACGATGGCGACGAGATAAGAGTGCTATCGGGGCAGAAAATCACAACGACGCGACTCCAAGCGACATGATGCTAGAACCCGCCGAGCGCTTCGCCGAAAATGTGGGCGTTGTTTTCGAGAGATTGTAGTAGCCGCGATGTTCGTCAGTCGCGCACGAAGGTCTCAAGTGCGGACTGCGATACGCGGTCAAGAACGCGAACAACGACACGACCTTTGCGCTTGATGGCGCCAATCACTGGTGTCTTGCCACTGTAGTCCTTGTGGCCGACCTTCTTGCCAAAATGGCGGTTATCGTCATCGCCGCCGAGGAAAGTTTCGTCCACGGAGCGGTTGCTTGGTGTTCTCGTAATGCCATTCCAATCCCGCGTTAGAAGCAGTCGTGGTCGCGGCCCGTATTGCAAGCTTGGCCCTTGGCCATAAATGCCCAATACCAAAGCCCAGCACCCGCAGCGACGGTGATGACTGTCGCGAGGACTGCAATAACGAAGATGCGCCAGACCAAGGATTTGCTTGCCACGATTATCGGCTCGTTTGCTCGATCGGTGCTTTCGTTCAAACCGCCTGCACCGCGATCTACGTCTCGCTCGGGAACAGGTGAAAATACGGCGCGGCTTCTTTCAGCGTGCGCGCCGCCGAGGGGCGCTCGCTGAGGCGTCTCAGATAAGCCGCGGCGTTGGGGAAATCCTTGGCCAGGGGCATGACCTTGTCGGCGTAGAACAGGGCCGGCAGCGCGGCGCAGTCGGCCATGGTGAAGGCCTCGCCCATGACCCAGTGCCGGGCGCCCATCCCGCGCTCGACGAGGCCGCAGGCGGTGACGAGGTCGGCACGCGCCTGGGCGACGCCGAAGGGATCGTTCTGCCCCGCGGGCCGGCGCCGGTCGCCGGTGATCTTCTGCATCGGCACCTGGACGTTGAGATCGAAGAAGCGGTCGCGCAGGCGCACCTGGCGCGCCATGTCGGCATCGTCCGGCACGAGCTTGCTGCGCCCCGGATAATGCTGCGCCAGGTATTCGACGATGATGCTGGATTCCGGCACCAGACGGTCCCGCGCCGTGTCCTGGAGCACGGGAAATTTTCCGACCGGCCAGAGCGCGAGAAACTTCGCGCGCTCCGCCGCATCGCCGAGATCGACGAGGACGGGTTCGAACGGCGTGTCGTTCTCGTAGAGCGCGACCAGCGCCTTCCAGCAGAACGACGACAGCGGGTGGTAGTAGAGCTTGAGCGTCATGACCGTTTTCGCTTCAGCCCTTGTGGTCGAACTCGGTGTCGATGACGAGCTGGATCGGGTCCTTGAAGAACGGGCCGAGATTGAAATCCTGCGGATTGATGAAGCCTTCGGCGTGGATGCCGATGACATGGCCCATCACCGGGCCGCCGGCGAAGCCGGGTCCGGCGCCGACCAGCGTGACGTCGAAGGTGAGCGGCACGGTCTTGCCCTTGAGGGTGAACTTGCCGTCGACCTTGCCGTGCGTCGCGTCGGTCGGGCGGAAGGCGGTCGAGACGAAGGTCGCCGACGGGAACTGCGCGGCGTCGAGATATTTGGGACCGGCGAGCTCGGCGGCGAAGCCGGGCACGTTCGAGGCGATCGAGCCGGTCTCGACCGCGGCGCTGAGCTCGGACTTGGCGATGGCGGCCGGGTCCCAGGCGAGCTTGGCCGTCACCTTCTCGAAGCGGAAGATGCTGATCGAGAAGCCCAGATGCGAGACGCGGGCGAGGAGGCCGACATGGTTGGTGTCCAGCGTGTAGTCGCCGGCGACCGCCTTGCTGACGTCCTGGGTGCCGTGGGGGATGACGAAGGGCGCTGGCGCCGGCGCCGGCGCGGGATCGGCCAGCGCGGCGGTGGCGGCGAGAGCGAGGGCGGCGCAGAACGTGAGCGCGGATTTCATGGGCGTGTCCTTTGGCGTGCGATGGTCGGCGCCGACAGCCTAGCCTAACGCGCGGCGCCTGTCAGAGCGCGGCGAGGTGGGCGGCCAGCCGGTCGAAGCTGCCGCTCCAGCCCATTTCGACGCCGCCGACGGGAATGACGGCTTGGGCGGGGGGCTGCTGCACGACGAATTGCAGCGTCACTTTGGTCCTGCCGCCGGCAACCGCCTCGAAGGTGACGGTGTTGCGGGTGATGAACTGCCAGGAGCCGTCGGGGTTCTGCAACGCGGTGCTGAGGAAGACGAGGCGCCGGGGCGGGTCGATCTCCTCGACGTGGCCGGCCAGCGGGTTATCGAAGCCGGGGCCGCGCATCTCGATATAGATCTCGCCGCCGGGGCGCGCGTCGAACCTGGTCTCGCCATTGTCGGAACCGGCCGGGCCCCACCACTGCTTGAGGTGCCTCGCATCGGTCCACATCCGGAACACCAGTTCGCGCGGCGCCGCGAAGGTGCGGCTCAGGGTCAGCGTGGTGCCGGCTTTGATGGCGGTCATGTCCATGGCGGGGGTCTCCGGTTGGATCGCCGGCATGGCGGCCGGCACGGGGTTCATTTCCTGCGGCGGCGCGACTTCGGCCTGGCCTGCAAGGCCTTGAGATAATCCTCGAGCCGGTCGAAGCGCGCGTTCCACAGCGCGCGATATTCCTCGAGCCAGGTGTCGACGCTCATCAAGGCCTTCGGCTCGATGCGGCAGGGGCGCCACTGCGCGTCGCGGCTGCGCGTGATCAGGCCGGCGTGCTCCAGGACCTTCAGATGCTTGGAGATGCCGGGCAGGGAGATGGCGAACGGCGCCGCCAGTTCCGTGACCGAGGTTTCGCCCAGCGCCAGCCGCGCGAGAATGGCGCGCCGTGTCGGGTCGGCGAGGGCCTGGAAGGTGGTGGAAAGGGCGTCCATTTGTATTTTACCAGGTGGATAATTAACTGATTAGATAAGTACGAGGCGCGAGTCAAGCGCGCCGAACCGGAAAATTTGTCGGGCGTGAGATTGAACACGTCGTGTCATCCCCGGCGAGCACGGCGCAGCCGTGCGAGGGAAGGGGACCCAGGCGGCAAATGCCGTGACGGTTTTTGCCGCCTGGGTCCCCTTCCCTTCGCGTTGCTGTCGCAACGCTCAGCCGGGGATGACAGCCAAGTGCGCGTCCTACAGCACCGTCAGCATGCCCGCGACCAGTGGATGGCGCACGATGTCGGCGTCGCCGAGGCGCACGACGGCGATCTCGGGCACGCGTTCGAGGCGGTCGGCGATGTCGCCGAGGCCGGACATGCCCTTGAGCAGGTCGGTCTGGTCGGGATCGCCGGTCAACACCATGGTCGAGCGCCAGCCCAGCCGCGTCAGCAGCATCTTGAGCTGGGTGTAGGTGCAGTTCTGCGCCTCGTCGATCACCACATAGCAGTCGCTGAGCGTGCGGCCGCGCATGTAGGCGACCGGCGCGATCTCGATGATGCCGTCGGCGACCAGCGCCTTGAGGCGTTTGGTGCCGAGGCGCTCGGTGAGCGCGTCGTAGAGCGGCCGCAGATAGGGCGCCAGCTTCTCCTGCAGATCGCCGGGCAGGAAGCCGAGGCTCTCGCCGGCCTCCACCGCCGGCCGCGACAGCACGATGCGGCCGCATTTGCCGCCTTCGAGCGCTTCGACGGCCTTGGCGATGGCGAGGTAGGTCTTGCCGGTGCCGGCGGGGCCAAGCGCGAGCACGACGGAGCGCGCCTCGATGGCGTCCAAGAGGATCTGCTGGGTCGGGCTCATCGCCCGTATGTTCTTTACGTATTTGCGGTCGCGATGGTCGTCGTCCGCGCGCGGATTCCAGCCGCCGCGGGCGGGGAAGGGATGAACGTTTTCGGATTCCTGGTAGTCGCGCGCCTTGTGACGCGCGGAACGCTTGGCCATGGAGACTCCCTGGTCAGGAACGGAACGCTTTGTGGGATGTGTCGGTCGGCGTGCGTGGCTGGGCGGACTGCTTTGCCCGGTGTAGAGAGGTGTTGCACAGTGCAATGCTGCACTAAATCGGCCCCCGTCGAATCACGCTCCGACAACAAAAGCGTAACAGGCTTTGTGCGACGGCAATGCGAAATCTGCGGCGCGCCGCTACGCGCGCATATGCGACGCGACCGAGACGATGGCGTCGACGAGGTCGATGAGGCGCGCGGCGTATTGCTCGGGAATGGCAAGGCGCGCATCGCCGCCGAGGAAAGCGCTTTCGAGCGTGTCGAGCAGCGCGATCAGGCGCAGGTGATGGATGCCGAGCGCGCTCTGCAGCGGATCGGTGACGAGACCCGCGAAGGCCGCCGCGGCGGCGCTGGCCGCGAGCACGGCGCCCGCGACGCTGAACGCCGCGACGCCGCCGAGCTTGGCGCCGAGGGCCTGGGCCAGAGCCGGTCCCAGCGTCAGGAAGCCGGGCGTCGCCTGGTGCAGGAAGGCGCCGCCCGCCGCCAGCGTGACGCCGGCGCTGACGACTTCGCCGGCGGCGCCGCGGGCGTTGAGATAGATCGCGATCTGCTGCGCCAGGCGCGCGTCCATCTGCAGGCGCTGCTTTTCGCCCCAGGGCCCGTTGAGGGCGCCGAGCGCGCCGTCGAGCCGCCGGTCGCCGAGAATCTCGAGCGCCAGCGCGTCGTGGAACGAGGGCTCGCCGGCGCCGGTATAGGGAAGTTCCAGCAGGTCGACGATCAGGCGGCGCTCGATCTCGACCGTCACCGTGGTGCGGAAGAAAAGCTCGCGGGCGCGCAGCCGCGCGGCGCTCTCCTTGCGCCCGCTCCAGGCCAGGACGCTCGCCGCGGCGCTGAGGCCGAGCTGCGGGCCGGCGAGGGCGGCGTTGAGCGGCGCGCGCCACAGGTCGTGGCCGAGCGCATGGCGATGGGTCTGAAGCGCGCCGGCAAAGGAGAAGGTGCGGTCGACGAAGCCCGGCACGCGGCTGCGCCGCTTGCGGAAATAGGTGCGGATAGCGTCCTCGACGATGGTGTGCGCCAGGGCGCTGTCCAGCGCGGGCAGGGTGGTCTTCGAAGCAGGGGCCATGGCGGCAGTATGACGGGTCTGTCTCGCCTTCGCAAAACGTCCCTGTCACACTGGCGCGGCAAACCTTTGGCGAGACCCTGATGCCGATCTATGCGCTGGACGATGCGACGCCGGAACTCCCGCCGGAGGGCGCGTACTGGGTGGCGCCCAGCGCGGTGCTGATCGGCAAGGTGCGGCTCCTCAAAGGTGCCAGCATCTGGTGGGGCTGCGTGCTGCGCGGCGACCAGGACTGGATCACGATCGGCGAGAATTCCAACGTGCAGGACCTCTCGGTGATCCACGCCGATCCCGGCCAGCCGGTGACGGTGGGCGCCAATTGCACGGTCGGCCACCGCGTCATTCTGCATTCCTGCACGGTCGAGGACGGCGCGCTGATCGGCATGGGCTCGACGCTGCTCAACGGGAGTCGCATCGGGAAGAATTGCCTCGTCGGCGCCAATTCCCTGGTCACCGAAGGCAAACAGTTCGAGGACGGCGTGATGATCCTGGGCGCGCCGGCGCGGGCGGCGCGCAAGCTGAACGAGATGGAGCTGGCGGGACTGAAGATGTCGGCGGCGGGGTATGTGCACAACCACCAGAGATTTGCGAAGGGGATGCGGCAGCTATGATGCTTCGGGGCTCGCTTCGCTCGCACCTCAGCATGACGAGAATTGCGAACGCGTCATCCTGAGGCGCTCCGCGCAGCGGAGCCCCGAAGGATCACCCCACCTTGGCGGTCGGCTCGTGCTGGGCGGTCCAGACGCGGCGGATGCGGGTGTCGGCTTCGGGGCCGAAATTGAACCAGGCGGCCTTGTTGTGCGTCGCGTCGACGATGAACAGCATGTCCATCTTGCCGAGTTTCTGCACCAGCGTGTTGCGGATGACGTTGATGCCGAGGTCGCTGGTCAGCAGCCAGGCCTGCGGCATCAGCGAATAGGCCGGTCCGAGATTGAGGATTTCCTCCTCCAGGCCCGAGATCGAGCGCGACTTCATGTCGGCGATGACGACGAAGCGGCCGCGCTCGCCGGTGCGCGGCTCGTCGTTGCTGCGACCGAAGGTCGGCGAGATGATGTCCTCTTCGCTTTCGACGCCGCCGGCGGTGACGAATTTTCCGGTGGCCGAGGGCGTCGGCGCGGGCGCGGCCGCCGGCGCGAACTGCCGGGCGAGCGCGGGGAAGCTGCCGGCGGCGCGGAAAGCGCTATCGCCCAGCGGTGCGACCAGCGAATGGGCCGCGAGCCGGCCTTCGGCGACGAAGGCCTGCATCTGCTGCGCAGTGTAGGGGCCATAGGTCTGGCCCGAGACGTTGATAGTCCAGCTGTCCGTCATGTCCGGCGATGCTTCCGTGGCTGCCGCCAACCTAGGATTAAATAGTTACCAATGCGTTTGCTGGTTGGTGGCGCGAGCGGCGGAAATCCAGGAGAATCGTCCCGGAAGCCATTGCAAATAATAGGAAATTACCACTCGGCGTCTTGCAGTTTTGTGTGTAGGTGGACGCACATCGCAGCAAGAATATGCAAGCGAACGCGTGCCGTCCGTCACTTCGGCGTCACTAAGAAAAGGACTGACCAGACTATGCCAAGGTTGACCCTCAACCAGCGGTTTTGCGAAAGCGCCAAGTCCAAGGGTGCGGCGCAAACCGACTATTTCGATTCACTCACTCCCGGCCTGGTATTTCGGGCCAGTTCGTCGGGCAGGCGGACCTGGGCGTTCAAGTTCACACATCCGGTCGACAACAAGCGGGTTCTGATGACGCTTGGAACATTCCCGGCAATCTGCATCAAGGAGGCGCGCGAAGCCGCCGAAGTTGCCCGTGCGAAGGTCCAGGATGGGAACGATCCGCGCGTGTTGGAGCCGCTGCCGGCGGTGGCCAAGACCATTGCCGACCTGATTGATAATCGGATCGCCCTTGAGGTTCGGCATAGCGCGAAGCAATACCTGCGCTCGTGTAAGGAAATTGAACGGCGGTATGACACCTATGTCATTCCGGTCATCGGCCATGTCTCGGCCAAAGACTTCGGCATGAAGCACCTGAGCGATTGCATGCGCCCGCTGTTCGACAGGGGCGTGTACGGGCAGGCCCATAGCGTGTTCTTTGATCTGCAGGCGCTCATGCGTTTCGCCGTCGCCCAAGGCGATCTGAAATTCAATCCGATTGCCGGGGCAGTCGCGCCCAAGCAGTCCAGCGCTGCTAGCGCGGGCGAGGAGGATGAACAGCGGGTGCTGACGCCGGAGGAAGTCAGGATCGTGTGGCATCACCTGCCGGAGGCATTGAAAGGGTCCAAAAACGTCCCGATAATTGTTCGGCTGATGCTCGCCACCGGTCAGCGCGTCGGCGAGGTTTCAGGCATTCGCAAGTCTGAACTGGACCTGACAGGCAATCGCCCCTTCTGGACAATCCCCGCCGACCGCGTGAAGAACAAGAAGGGCAAGCATGTCGTGCCGTTGAACGCGCTCGCGCTCGAAATCATCCGAAACCAGTTCAGGGCGATTAACGGCGACGTGCTGTTCCCGAACAAATTCGGCGAACCTATGCGCGTCGCGAAAATCTGCAACGCGCTTGATCAGATGCAAGCCCCGCGCGAAGGAATGCCCCTTGGCAAGCTTGGCATTCCGGTTTGGACATCCCACGACCTGCGCCGCACGGTCTCTGATTTGCCGTCGCGGATCGAAAACAATATGCCGCTAGCCGACCGGTACATGGATCACGTGTTGAATCATCGTGGTTCAACTCGGAATACCGTCCGTCAGAAGCACTACAACCCACATTCGTTTTTTGACGAAAAGGCGGCTGCGCTTGATGAATGGGGCAGATTCTTGGCTGAGCTTGTTGCCGACAGCGCGCTCGAACTGGTGTCGATGGCGGCGGAGTAGCTACCGGACGCCTCTTTCTGAATTGCACACACGTTTGTTTTGCTCGCTGCCTCTCTAGCGGTCGCGCACTGTCGCGTACCCAGGAGTGCGGTTGAGTGCCCTTGCGTGTTGACGAGCGAGCATGGAGCTAACCCAGGGTCGCAACTACCTAGAACGTCACGCTAAGCGTGATTGACGAACAGGTGGCAATCGGGACGTTGCAGTCTCTTGCAACAACACGGAGGCACAGAATGACTGCAACACACGAAAGCTCGGAATTGCACCACGATGACGGTGACGACCTGATCAACGTCAAGGATGCTTGCTGCATTCTTGGAGGTAAGGCTGCCCCGCTGCACCAGTCCACACTTTACCGTGGCATCGCCTCTGGCCGCTATCCGAAGCCGATTAAGATCGGCCCTAAGACGAACCGCTGGTCACGGAGCGAAATCAAATCCGTTTTGCGGGCGATGGCAGAAAAGCGCGATCAGGCGGCATAGCTATGTTCGAAAACGAAATCACCACCGCCGATCGGTTCGGCGGTGGCGCTGGGGTGTTTAATCCGCTTGGCGGCGATCGCTCTGAAAATAGTCGTGACGTTTCGGCAACGCAATACGGCCCGCAGCAGGACACCGAAATTGTACTTGGCTTGATGATGCGCGAAGACTGGGGCGCAGTCGCGGCGGCTGAATTCATCGCTATTGATGGAGAAAGCGTGCCCTTTGCCGATCCGCTTCAGAACCGGATCAAACTGGCAATTTGTGGCCTTCGCAGGCGGGGACACGCCACAACCGTTGCGGCCGTGCGCGAGCGTTTGAGAGGTGACCTCGAGTTGGCTCGCCTTTCCGAATATTTGGAGGCAATGCGTGATGCTGCGCCCGCCACGATCAGCGACGACGACGTGCGTTGGCAGGTCAGGCGCGCGTTGACAGGTGCGCGATCCTTACAGGCCGCCACTGCGGAGTCGCCCGAGTTTTCGGACGATAGCCTCGCTTTGAAATTTGCAAAGAAACACGAGTGCAATCTGCGCTATGTGGCTGAATGGGGCATATGGATGCGCTGGAACGGCTGTCGCTGGATTGAAGAAAAGACCCTCGCCGCATTCGACGATGCCCGCGCAATCTGCCGCGAAGCTGCGGAAATCGCTTCGTGTCTGAATGGCGAACCCAAGAAGGCGGTTAGCATCGCCAGCAAGCAAACGGTGGCCGCTGTTGAATCGTTGGCGCGGTCCGACCGGCGTTTGGCTGTCAAGTCCGATCAGTGGGACGGTGATCCGTTGCTACTGAACACGCCGGGTGGCAGCGTCAACCTCAAAACCGGAAAACTGCGAGCGCATCGCATCGCTGACTACACGACGAAGATTACTGCCGTGTCGCCCAGAGGTGAGTGTCCAATGTTTTTTTCGTTCCTGGACCGCATTACGAATGGCAATCGCGAGTTGCAGGCGTTCTTCGCACGCGTTTTTGGCTATGCCCTGACTGGCCTGACGCGCGAACACGCGCTGTTCTTCTTCTACGGAACAGGGGCCAACGGGAAGTCTGTCCTGTTGGAAACGGTCTCCGGCATTTTGGGTGGATATGCGCAGTCTGCGCCTATGGAGACTTTTGCCGCCTCCAAATTCGACAGGCATCCTACTGAGCTTGCCGATTTGCAGGGCGCACGGCTGGTGACAGCGTCGGAGACTGAGGAAGGTCGCGCGCTGGCGGAGTCGCGCATCAAAATGATGACCGGCGGTGACCGGATCAAGGCGCGTAAGATGCGCCAGGATTTCTTCGAATTCACGCCGCAATTCAAGCTGGTGATGGCTGGCAATCACAAGCCGTGCCTGCGCGTGGTTGACGAGGCTATCAAGCGCCGGGTCAACCTGATCCCGTTCACTGTCACGATCCCGCGCGAGGAACGTGACCAAGGCCTCACCGAAAAGTTGCGGGCCGAATGGCCGGGGATTTTGCAATGGATGATTGATGGCAGCCTGGAATGGCAGCGCGTCGGTTTGGCTGCGCCAGCCGTTGTGACTGACGCGACCGCCGAATATCTGGAAAACGAGGACACGTTGAACGCGTGGATGGCCGAGCGTTGCCAGATTGGACCGGACAGCAGGCAGCGGTCGAGCGAGTTGTACGCGTCCTTCAAACATTTTGCCGTAGAAGCCGGTGAAGAACCGGGCACAAATAAGGACTTTTCGGCACGTCTGGAAGTTCGCGGCTTTGAGCGTAGGCGGGTGGCGATTGGGACCGTGTTCTGCGGCATCAGCCTGTTGCCGCATATGACAGGGGCGTTCTGATGCGCTCAAAGCTGGCTGGCAGGTGTGACAGGTCGAACTCTAACAAGCGTTCGCGCACGCGCGCGCGTAACGTAGATAACTGGAACTACTGTCATACCTGCAAGCCGTTTCCGCCCAGGCTCTGCGAACAATAAAGGACTTCCCGACTGTTCCCCAGCACGCCGTCGAATGGATGCCCTGATCTTGTTTTCGTTCTTGAGGCTCCCCGTTTGTGGCGAAACAAACGTTACCCCCTATGGGGTTATGAAAAGCCCGATTTGGGAGCGTGCAATCGGCTTCAGGGCAAGATTCTTACGTGGCCAAAATCCGCCAAATTGAGGTTTTCACATGAGCCGTCCCCGCAAGCCGCCCGCGCTGCACGCCATCCAAGGGACGTTCCGCAATCACCGGCACGGCAAGCAGACGCCGATGCCGTCGCGCGCCTGCCCGCCGCCGCCATCGCGGCTCACCAATGCGGAGCGCGTAGCGTGGCGGCAGATCGCGCGTGAGGCCGACCGGCTTGGCGTGCTGACAGCGTGCGATGTCGTGGCGTTGGAAGCCGCTGCGGGCGCGCTGGCGGACTTGCGCGAAGCCCGGCGCACTCTTGCCGAGCGCGGCGGTTCGTTCACCTACGCCATCCCCACGCGCCGTGGCGCCGTCTGGCGTCGCCAGCCTGAGGCGGCCGTGATTGCGGACGCTGACCGGCGCCTGATGGGGTGGCTATCGCGTTTCGGTTTGACCCCCGCCGACCGCGCGCGCGTGGCCGCGCTGCCTTCCAAACCCTGCAACAATTTCGATGATTTTTAGCCATGCTCGACGACTCGAACACGTGCAAACGGCTGGCTGAAGCTGTGCTTGCGATTGCGCAGGATGCCGACAGCGGAACAGCGACGGCGCAAGCGCTAAGGCTCATCGCGGGGCACTTTGACTCTCGATCTGCCCGATTCTTGGAACGCGCCGCGTGCGAAATTGGCGGCGAGGCCTACGACCGCACCGGACGCCCGCCGCTGCCTGACGACGCCGCGCTTCAGCGGATCGGCGCCGCAATGGCGCGCGGTAAGTCGCAAGCGGACGCGGTAGCCGTCGAAGCCCGCGCGATGGAACATCGCGGCGGCAAATTTGCATCACATGCCGCCCGCCTTCGTGAGAAATTGAATTTGCGGAAGTCGAAATACGCAGGAAAGCAATAGTTACCCGCGAGCCGCCCGGCGAAGTTGAAGGCTCCAACTGGAGCCGAAAACGATGCCGCTGCGCCAACCCACGAACGAATCCCTGACCGGCGTAATCGCCGCGCTTGACGAACGCGTGCGCGAACTGACGGCACGCGACAAGAACCTCTTGGCCGAACAGATCAAGCTTGAAGGCGCCGACGTGCGCCCCGCCTCTTCCAATGTGGCGCAGTTCCCGCCCTGCATCGATGCGGCAGCGATGCTAGAACGCGGCGAACTTGTCGAATCCGAACACAGCGACAGGCTTACCGAAATCGTCCGCGAGCGCGCGGCCATTGCGGCGGCAATCACCCTCGCCGGGCAGCGTGCATTCCGGCAGCGCGTCGCGAACGAAGCGGAGTTGGCTGGCGACATCCACGACGCGTGGGCCGCCAATATCAAAAACACCGCGCAAATCGTGCGGCGCCTGCGCGACCTCGCCGATGAGCGCGTGCGCCTCCGCGCCGAATATGGCGCGCGCGTTGGCCTGCCTTTCAACGCTGCGTGCGGCTTGGCGGCAGATCGCGTCGTCGGCCAGTTCACCCATGCCGATGCCGCGCAAGCGTTCCTCGAAGCCGCGCAGGCGGCCAACCTCAGCTAAGGATCGATCAAATGAAATATCGTGAATTCTCGCGGGCCCTGCACAAGTTGCAGCCGTCCAGCGCCTACGACCCCGAGGTCGTCACTGGCTTCGTCGAATTGCGGGACAGGGCGCATTACGCACGCGACGTGCAGGATTCCGTCTTCTACCGCTTGGGAAAGTGGCTTCAGGCCACGGTCATGAGCGATGCGGATGCGGCTCGCTTTTGTCGCGAAAACAAACTCGTGATGACAAAGGCTCAGAGCGAAGGCCTCAACGACTTGGGCGGCTTCATTCTGCCCGACGAGTTGGCCGAACCCATCGTCGCCATGCGCGACGCCTACGGAGTCATCCGCCGCAACGCCCGCCGTTGGCCTCTGCGCTTCGGTGGCAATTCCAACGTGCCTCGCCGTTCGAGTGGTGCCAAAGCGACGTGGTCGACGGATGGCGGGTCGCTCGGCGAAACGGCTATCAGCTTCGATTCCGCTGCGCTCGGAATGCGAAAGCTCGGCGCGATGATCAAAGCCAGTATCGAGTTCGAGGAAGACGCTGTCGGTGAATGGGGAATGTTCGTCGCCGAAGAATTCGCGTGGGCGCTCGCTGTCGCCGAAGATGACGCTGGTATCAACGGCGACGGCACATCGGTATACGCGGGCATCGTTGGAATTAGCACCGCACTGACGGCCACAAGCCATGCGGGGAAAATCACGGCCGCGTCCGGCCACAATACTTTCGCGACACTGGACGCGACCGACATTAGTTCGCTGATCGGCGCCTTGCCCGCGCGCGCCCTCGCGGGTGCAAAGCTGTTCGTCAGCATGTCTGGATACGGCAACTCGCTGGTCCGCCTCGCGAGCATTTCCGGCGGTCTCGTCGCGCAGGTCGACGAAAACGGTGATCTGCGTGCGAACTATCAGGGCCTGCCGGTCGTTCTCACGCCGAGTCTCCCGTCATCGACGGCAAGCGTCACCGGCAAGCTGATGATGGTGGCTGGCGACATGCGGCAGGGCGTGGCGCTGGGCGAGCGTCGCCAGATTACGGTGCGCCGTCTCGCGGAGAGGTTTGCGGAACTGGACACTGTTGCGTTCACCGTAACGGAGAGGGTGGACGTGAACGCGCACGACTTGGGAGACGCCCAGGCGGCAGGTGCCCTGGTCGGCCTCTTTGCGCCGTAAACTCGGTGCAGCCCGCGACTGGAACGAGCGGACATAATTCATCGGCCAGAGCCGTCGGACCTTGGGGTTTGGGTCGCGGGCGGCACCTACTTCAGATTGATGATCTACAGGACAGGTTGCAGATTCTTCTGCGCCGAACCGGACATCGAGATCAATTGTCGATGTCGCCGGAAACAATACCGACGTGCCAGCCGGTTTCTGCGAATTTGTTTTGCTCCATATACACGATGTAGTGCATGTGGCGCGTTACGCCATCGACACCAGTGGCATCGACCCGGCCAGAAACGCGTGTGGTGCCGTCATCCTGCTGAATGATGGAGTCTTTGTCGCATGGGTCGGGAAAGTTCACGCTTGAAGGCACTCGCGCCTGATCAGCAAAAGCGTTGCGCGCCGTTTCGCAAGCCATTTCCGTTGGCGACTTTTGCCTGTCGAAAAACACAAAATAGATCAACGCATATGTAACGATTGAGGCTGCCAGTATCGCCAAAGCATGTGCGGATGTTAATTCAAATTTGTTCATCGGTTTCCTCACTGCGCACCTCTGGCATCAATTGGTCTCTGAGTGGCGAGCGGTGATTGGTATTGTTGACACGGTCTTGCTCCAACAAGACGCATATTAAGCGAATTATGTAGGCCATAGCCAGTGGGTTATTGACCTACAGAAATGGTCGCTTAGCCCTATGAACGGGCGGACACTTCTTGCATTGAATTTGCGGCGGCTCCGGCTGGAACGCGAAATATCGCAGGAGCGACTCGCGGCGGACGCGACCATGGACCGCGCCTATGTCAGCGAACTTGAACGTCGGCGCGGAAACGCAAGCGTTGACTTGCTAGACAAGTTGGCCAAAGCGCTGAAAGTTGAGATTGCCGACTTCTTTCGGACGGTTGAGCCGGGTGCCAGAAAACTCAAGCCGCTACCGGTGGGACGCAAACGGCGTTAGCGGCCGTCGCGCGTATTCGTCGGAAGATTATGCGCCACCCAGAAACGGGTGATATGGTGGCGATGATCGAAGAATGGAAAGCGCTGCGCGATGCTTGATGGTCAGCCGCCAGCATATTTTTTTATCGGAGCAATATTGGCGACTGGGTACGTGATCTGGTCTTGGAGGACTGGGCGCGTCTTTGGCCGGCATACCGTATCCCGCACCCATGAGGCCGGGCCATATTGGACGACCATCGCGATTTATGCTGCTCTCGCGTTGGGCCTGTGGGTTCAGGCGATCCGCTCCCTTTGACCCCACTGATCCAATAAATCCAAACTGACCCACTACCGGCGCCTGACAACTTCGTCCGCATCAGCGGAGCCCGCAAAGTCATCGCGGCTATGGCTGCAGGCGTTGATAGCCGCGTCTGCGAAATGTCTGATATGGTGGCGTTGATCGAAGAGTGGGAAGCGGAGCGGTCGTTATATGCGCAGGAAGCCGCCTACCCGCTGGTTGTTTCTGTGGCTTTTCCTAACAGTGATGGGCGCGGCGCTCTTGCGTGCTCCCGTATTGTTGCACGGTCGTTGGAATGGACTGCCCCTCTACATGGGCGCGGCGGCAGTGTGGTTCGCGGTTTCGATTGTGGTCGCATTTGCTCGCGCAGTTCGCGCGCGTCGGCTGTGGATCGAGGACCGCAGAGCGCGCGGGCTTAAGACCTATGAGCAGCCCAGAGACGCCATTTCCAACAACCCGATAGTCAGGTGGATTCTCTTTTTGCCCAAACAAAATTCGAACTGACCCACTACCGGCGTTTGTCAGGACGTGTCGGCAGGCCTTAACAGGGCGATATTGCATTTGACAGACCCATACACTACTGGCGGTCCCAGTCGGCCAGTTCGATCAATTGGTCCGCAAACACGTGGAAGCTAGTAGTTCCGTCGGAAGCCGCGATACACCATGGCTTCTCGGTATTGACTGCATAGGTTTCGCGCCCGACCTCATCCCGTCCGTGCGAGACGATTTCGCAAGCAATGAAAGCGGGCTTGGGAAATTCGCTACCCGACCAAAGGTCGGCTCCCGTGACGACAGGTAATTTCTCAACAAACACCCATTCATGGGCGTATCTATCTGTGAACCGACATTCGACAAATCCCGGATTGCTGTCATCGACCCAGCGTGTGATCTGAGCGCGAACATACAAATGTGATCGTTCGATCACCGCCCCGTCTTCCGCCGCGCCACGGTTGGCTTCGCCTTCGCGATCTTCCCCAGCTTCGTGTCATCACTGTTCATGGGAGCGTCGTCTACCTTTGGCAATCCCAGGGCTAGGGCTGGTACGGCTCAGTAAGACGGATAGATCGCCTGTGCGACTGCGATAAAGCACCCAGCCGTAAATGCCCCAACGCAAAGCCAAAAGTAGTGAGGCCGAGCACTCCGGTTAGCCCACAGACGACCCCGGATTCTGACCTCTCCCGTGTACACAGTCACGGCGACAAAACCGGCCATGCCAAGGGCGATCAGCCAGAACATAATCGACGGCGACATTACTCTTTGCCACCCTTCGGCTTCGTCTTCGCGATCTTCCCCAGCTTCGCGTTATCACTAATCATGCGAGGCGCTGTGTTCTCGTTCGCAATCCGCATGACATGGACGGCGTTGCCGATGACATCGGCGGGGCGTTTCTGGCCTTGGGGTCCCTTGGGCATGGGGTATTATCAACAACTCCGAACGCAGGGGAAGATGAGAATGAAGGTGACTGCCATTATAGCGGCGGTAGCATGGACCGTGATGCTTATCTTAAATGCCATGCTGCTAGCTGCACTCTATAAAATCCTTCATGGACAGTTCCGTTGGGCTGCGTCCGTATGGCTCATTGTTCCAGCCACGATGGCCGTACTTTCGATTGCATTGCCTTTTCGGTTGCATAAGGCGGGTCGAGAAAGACCCGCATTAATCGTAGCCGTTGTTTCCCTTATAGTTTCGATTCCGGCACTAGCCTACTGCGTCCGGGTCTGGGGTCCCTGAAACTGTAACAGTGCCGAATTTCGAGTTCGCTTGACAACGCGGAATCGGAATCGTGGGGGACCCCGTTGGCGCGTGCAGCCATCGTCTGCGAGAAATGAGTGATAAGGTGGCGGTGATAGAAGAATGGGAAGCGGCTCAGTGAAGCGTCGTTATAAGCTTCCGATATTTCTGGCGGGTTGGTGGTTTTCAGGGGTTTTCTTAGTCCCTTGGATTAACTGGCCCGTGCCAACTAGCCCGCGCCCTCAATGGATCGGGGTGCTTGAGGCACTTATCTTCCTTGCTTGCATGATCGGAAGCTTAGTGTGGTTGGTTTGGCCGCCTAAAAAATCAAACTGACCCGCTACCCGAGTCTGTCAGGACGTGTCAGCAGCCTGCGATAAGTTGCCGCCGAACCGTTCGTTGTAGGTCGCCAGCGCCGTTCGATCCAACGCTGGTGGATTGGGCCCGCCGATTGTCGACCTGTTGAACTATAAAATTTGGGCGATGTTATCTTTGACAAACCCAGCCGCTAGGGCTTGTTGCACCACTCATTAACGCGCCAGACTTTCCCGTCCAAGACGTTGATGACTGCCGTTTGCACCTGTCCTGACGGGCAATCGGCTTGGGCACCAAGTACCCCCCAAAACGTCGCCCCTTTGAAATACTGCCAGTCTGAGCAGCGCATGGGCCGTTTGAAGAACATTCTCGGGCCGGTGATCGCCCCGGATGATAGCCGCCACGGCGTCAGTGCCGTAGTCGAGTGGCACAGCGCCGCAAAGGCTTGCTCACTCGTTATCCCCGGTTCGACACCTTGGAATGCTTGGTGATGGGCTGCGGGGACTTCCTCAGCCCACAGCCCCAGCACGGTCGCCATGACTAGCGAAGCGATCATTTTCTGCTTGGGGTCTTTGGCTTCGCCTTCGCGATCTTCCCTAGCTTCGCGTCATCATTGGTCATGTAAAGTGTCGTGTTTTCGTTCGTGATCCGCATGACATGGACGGCGTTGCTGATGACATCGGCGGGGCGCTTCTGGCCTTGGGGTCCCTTGGGCATGGGGGTAGCATAGCGTGGTTCTGGCTATTGGGTAACAGCCATGGTGACGGCCATAGCCTTCGAGGCACTCCTTACAAAATGGCAGGGCGGTCTACGATTCGTAGCTATCGTTGCATGGGCTGCAGGGATCGCATCTTGGGTGTGGTTGGTGTCCATCGAAACAACGGCCTCATGGCAACCTCACCGATTAACGTCCGAATTCAGCCGTCCGATGAATTTGAAGGGCGTCATTCACTATGTGACTCCTTCGCAAGAGAGGCAGGATAATGTCGCCCTCGCGGGGGTTATCGGGTCTTGGATTGTTTTCGCCGGAACTGGGACTTCCCTGATCTGGCTCAGGCGGCGAAATTTCTCTAAGCCCAAACTGTAACAGTGCCGAATTTCGAGTTCGCTTGACAACGCGAAATAGATTTCGGTGCATCGAAAACGTCTGCGTTGGGCATCAGCGATTGCCGTTGGTCTTTGCTCGCCATCGAGGCTGAAATTCTACAACGCTCGCGAGAATTGGCTGACGCGCGGTATTATGGCGCAAACACCACTGGGCATTTAGACGCCCAATGGCTGCGGTGAGAATAAGGGCGCTAAACCTAGGTCTTAGTTAGAGGCGGCTGACCCTATGCCCGCGCCGCCTGTGCCGCCTGTGCCTGTCGGGAGAGGGACCGCACCCGCGCCTAAACCTGTGCCGACGCTTGATCTTGGCTTGCCAGTCGTATGCCTCGGCCCCCGGGTACCGTCGTCTTGCAAGACACTCATGAAGGATGGTTTGTGGCCTGCGACGGCGGCGTTATTTGAGGCCGTGGCCGGTGGCGCATGTGTGCCTTTCGGTGCGTGCAACGTCAGGCTGTGAGCACCTGCGGATGTTGCGGCAACAACGGCGATTGAAACGACTGAAAGTAACAGGCGCATGGCGAACCACCCTTTACGCGGCGGATCAGACTGCGCCCAGCCAAAGCCGCCCCACAAGCCCTAGCGGCTGGACTCCTGGCGAGGTTTGTTCTCCTATCGTTCTCATGACGAAAGTTGCCCAAATCCAGAGTGCGCGAGCAGCAGGGCTGCTGGATAGCGCCTCGGCCGTTGCGACCGCTGGCGCGTCCATATGGGCCTTCTGTGTCTGGTGCGGCCACGCCCAGCTTTTCGATGGGATGTGGCTCACTGCCCAAGCCAAGAGCCAGACCGCGCCGCTGGTGGAGATCGAAGCCCGGTTGAAGTGCATGAAATGTGAGCGCCATGGCGTCCGGCTAATCCTGACGCCCCGCACCATGGTAGGCTTCGACAAAATGTCAGGGTATTAGCGATGTGCGGCGTGTTTACGGCGATGGCAAGCTGGGCCGAGGTTGTCGATTTCTCGCAACCGCTGACGACGGACAGCGCCGATAGCGTCATCCGTTACCGCGTTGGCCAGAAAATCCCCGTGGTCGTATATGACGAGGAATTGAGCGAGCGCACCGTTGTTCGGATGCAGTGGGGCTTTCCGAATCCACGCGGCCACGGCTTCAAGCACATGCACTGCCGATCCGAAACGATAGACACCACCATGGCATTCTCCGGCCTGTTCCTCGGCGGCCAACGTGGCCTGGTTGTCGTTCGCACCTTCAACGAAGGCCGCGAGGTCGGAAGCAAGACCGAGCAACACACAATCGACCCGCACAAGGACGCGCCCATGGGCTTCGCCGTCCTTTGGGATCGGTTCAACATGCCGACCGGCGAGCTATGGGCCTGCGTCCAAGTCACGGTGCCCGCGAATGAGTTGATAAATTCCCTCGGGCCGGAAGTGGACCGCATGCCGGCATTCATCGACCATGCGGACTGGCCCGTATGGTTGGGCGAGACACCCGCCAGTCCGTCAGAGGTGAAAGCCCTGCTCAAGACGAAACAGGGCGTGGGCTGGACCATGAGCAAGGAACAGAAAGCGGCTGACGCCAAGCGCGACAGGCGCAAGCCAACCGTTTCAGATCCAACGCCCGGCTTCTTTTAATTTCGGAACTGCAAATTCTGATTGTGGAGGTGGTGCGGCGGTTGGTGTACGGCGAAAGTCAGCGCCGAGGCTGAGACAGGTAAGCCAGTCTGCGAACCCCGGAAACCTGATCTTGAAAAAAGCGAGAAGCTGCGGGAGGTCGTTTGTTGCTCTCCACTCGTTGAACTCATCGTTTTTCCTATGCCAGACCTTGCGGAGGTCCGGAATGGGAATCGAGACGGTCACTTTGCGCTCACTATTGATGCGGTCCAGAAGACAGCATGGGTCGAGAGGCATCGCCGATCAATGGGCCAATTCCCTGGGCCAGTTTCCGGCGTTGGGTATGCAGGTTTGGCGAGGCGGGGCAGCGACCGTCGATTGATATCGCTCGCCGTGACTTCGGCGGATCATAACGAGGCCTGAAGTCGCAGACGTAGTGTTAAAACGGCAACTGTGTTAGGTCAGCAATCACATGAATATCACTCGGAAATATTAGGATGCCTACGTATGGCCCCGGAGGGCATGGAAACGCCCGCGCGACTCGATATTTCTTCGTTGACGCCCAATGTTTGGAAGATGCGCTCAAGCCATTCCTGTCCCGATACTTTGACCGATTATCTAGTCCGATAAATTACGCGAGACTTCGCATCCTAGGAGGTCCGCACGAAAAGGTGTTTTTCTACGACGCTCTGCCCATCCAAAGAAAGGGTGAGAGCGCGGAAGCATGGCGAAGTAGGCATGAAACAAAGCAAGCCCACCTGGAACGCCTGGCGCTGACTGACCGCTTCTACGTTTTTGAAGGCGACATTCGCCGCAAAGGCGAAGAACTGAAAGATCGGCCGGAACAAAAGAAAGTCGACATCGCCATAGCGGTTGACATGCTTTCGCATGCGTTTCGACGGACCATGGACGAAGCGACTCTGCTTACGGGTGATTTGGACTTTCGGCCGCTACTGGATGCACTTGCAGCTGAAGGAATGCCGACAACACTCATTCATCCCAAACATGCAAGGTGGAGCTAAAGCGGTCGGCCCTTATCCGAGTCGAATTGACGTGGGGAATGTTATGGCAACTTGTCGATGGAAGTGCTCGGCGTCCTCAAACAATGATGGGACCAAGTTTTCCATCCGACTTTACATACAGATTAACGACTGAAAGCGGCGCGGTAGCACAAATTCACTACAAGGATGGCATTCACATCTTGTCATTTGAAACCGCAGCCCCGCCAAACGTCAAAATCGTGACAGCACATCACTCAGATAAGTCCCTCCTTCTGAAATTTGCAGAGGACGAATTTGGGTTCGTGGCACCTCACGATTTTGTCTCTTAAACAAGGCACAACTGGGAATGGTTGTTTGCAATCCCAATTTGCGTCACTAGGAATCAAAGAGTGGGCAGTCTTTAGCCCCGCCTGCATTCCAAAGTGCATTGAACGCCAATCGGAACGCGCTCCTGACCGCATTTTGCGGATTGGCTGCGCCAATCGTAGACCATGGCAGGCGCAAAACGTCTTGGTACAGCGGGTGCGGATTGGGCTCTCCCGCCATGACCAAGCATTTTCCCACCCCCAATAGCGCAACGGAGGCTAACACGGGAAATTGGATTTCGAGCGCTCCGAGCCCGTTGGCGTAGGCTGGCGCAGATCGCAAGACAAGTTGCGCCACTTGGTCCGCGCCGATCAGGTGTCCTGCTGCATCATTGTTGATGATCCCGCCATACGTCGCTTCGAGCGAGCCATCCCGGAAAAGCTGGACGTACCCATTGGCTGCGGTTGGCCGGGTCATGATTAGTCCGTCCACGTTGTAATCGACACGAAATCCCTCCGACCCCATCGGAGCGAAATTCCGCAGGGAAACAGCGCGGGCAAGATCAATTGGATCGGTCGAGTGTGTCAGTGGCGCCATGTGGACAACGAGGCGGCCGCCGCCTCTCAAAAGGATCGGGCCGCGATCTTTCGCAATTAGCACCAGCCGCCCATCGACCCAATCTGCGACGCGCTCGACATTCGTCTGTGTGCTGTTGAACATTGCCCGCAATTCTTCGACGCTCGCCTCGTGTGTGCCCGCCGAATTGCGGACGAAATACCTGTTCAGCCCTTGGTACGATACCCTATGCGGCCCGTTTTCGCTCCTCGGCAACCGCAGCACTAACGCGGTCCCGCTAGCCGCGAGCGGCACCCGAATGACCCTTGCACCGACAATTCGGGGTTGGAGCGCGTCGCGAAGGATGTTCTCAAGGCGGAGAATTTCTGCGTCGATGTTTCCTGCTAGAGGGGAGAATCCAGTCGGCAAACCGCTCGCTTCCATCATGCCGTAAACGATGTGGCCGCCGTGTGAGTTTGCGAAGGCCGACGCGTCCTTCAGGAATTCACGCTTGTCCGCATCGGCATTGCCGGGCAGCGCCGACTTGTAATCGTAGTGCGCGCCTTCGGGGACCTGCGCCTCTATGAGACCGCGCAGTGCTGCTTCATTGATTTCTTCAATGCGCAGGTCGGTGAGGGCCATCTGTGGTCTCTGTTGTTAGGGCGCTCCGGCAGGAATTGAACCTGCATATCGCGATGGGGGGCGGTGGTGCCGGGTGCAGGATTCGAACCCGCAGCCCTTGCAAGCTGCTTTGTACCTTTTTGATCCTAGTCCGTCACTATGGCGTCACTAGTAGTCGCTGGATTAGGAAGTGTGCAGTTGAAATGGCCCTGTTTTGTAGGAATTTCGTGCGTTCAAACAGGATTTGCCAACTCTGGATTAAATAGTTACCCAAGCCTTGCCGCGGCCCTGCGGCCACGGGACACTTAGGCCGGAAAACAGAGGAAACCCGCCATGGCGACGTATGAATTCTGCAAGGTGGAGCGCGAGGGGCGGCTGACCGTCGTCACCCTGAACCGGCCCGAGGTGATGAACGCGCTGCATGCCCCGGCGCATGTCGAGCTGGCGGGCGTGTTCGACGACTTCGCCGCCGACCCCGAGCAGTGGGTGGCGATCGTCACCGGCGCGGGCGAGCGCGCCTTCTCGGCCGGCAACGATCTGAAGGTCACGGCGGCGGGCGGCGGCAGCACGGCGACGATCCTGCCGCGGCACAGCAGCGGCTTCGCCGGCCTCGTCAGCCGCTTCGATCTCGACAAACCCTTGATCGCGGCGGTCAACGGCATCGCCATGGGCGGCGGCTTCGAGATCGCGCTGGCCTGCGACCTGATCCTGGCCTCGGAGGCGGCGGTGTTCGCACTGCCCGAGCCGCGCGTCGGGCTCGCGGCGCTGGCCGGCGGCCTGCACCGGCTGCCGCGCGAGATCGGCACCAAGCGGGCGCTCGGCATGATCCTGACCGGACGGCGGGTCAGTGCGGCGGAGGGCAAGGAGCTCGGCTTCGTCAACGAGGTGGTGCCGGCGGCGCAGCTGATGACGCGGGCGAAGGAACTGGCGACGCAGATCATGGCGCTGAGCCCGATGTCGGTGCGGGCCTCCAAGCAGGCGGTCTATCGCGGCCTCGACGAAGTCTCGGTCGCCGAGGCGCTGAAAAACCAGAACGCCTATCCCGCGGTCGCCGCGATGTATCGCAGCGAAGACCTGCGCGAGGGGCCCAAAGCGTTCGCCGAGAAGCGCGCGCCGCAATGGAAGGGCCGCTAGAGCCGCATGCACGTAATTTGAATCGGAATGCCACTTTTCCGAATTGCGCTCTAAGAAAAACCCCGCGCCGGTGACGGCGCGGGGTTTCTGCTTATCGGCATGAGGGCCGACTTAGGTGTCCATGACCTCCCACTCGCCGTGATGGCGGCAGGCGGTGCCATCGCGGCTGAACTGCTCGCCGTGATGCCAGACGACCTGGGTGAAGTCGCGGCAGGTGTGGCCGTCTCGCCGATATTCACGGTTGACGATGACGTAGCCGTGATTGCCGTGGCGGCCTTCCCATTCGTAGCGCTCGCCGACGTCGCCGTAGAAGGCGTCGTGATAGGCGCGGCCGGCATAGTCGCGATCCTCGCAGTCGATGTCGCGCGACATCGCGTTGCCGATCAGGCCGCCGCCGATCACGCCGCCGGCGATCGCCGCGCCGTTGCCGTGACTCGCCGCGCCGCCGATCAGGCCGCCGGCGATGGCGCCGAGCACCGTGCCGGTCGCGTGATCGCTATGGCAATCGTCGGCCCAGGCTCCGCTGGTGCCCGCGCACAGCGCGAGCAGGGCGGCGCCTGCAATCAATCCCGATTTCTTCAACATGAGACTCTCCTCTTTTTCGCGGCTTGGCGTCCGCATCTGTCAAAATCCAGTTTGGCCTTTCGGCATGAACCCAGCCTGAACAGGATAGGGCAGAATCAGGCCACTATGGACAGCCAGTATGGACAGCGATGCCGGGAAAACCGACGATGGCGTGGTTTGTTCCCTTTTTGGCCGATCGGAAACGGAATCTTTCGCCTTGATTGCACTGCACAATGCAAAAACCATCGCCGTTTTCGCGGCCTTCGCGGCGGCGCTTTGCCTTTGCGGCTGCAACCAGAAGGCCGATACGGCGGTCCACAAGCCCGGGATTTCGCTGCGCGGCGACGTGATTCCCTTGGGCCCCCTGCCGCGCGTCGCGGTGCCGGAGCGCTATCGCATTGCGCTGCGCATCGATCCCAGGGCCGACCGTTTCAGCGGTCATGTCGAGATCGACGTCAATTTCCGCAACCCCCGGCGTTCGCTGTTCCTGCACGGGCTCGACCTCAACGTCTCGGGCGTGACGGTGCGGCTGAAATCGGGTCAGAGCTTCGCGGCGCATTACGACCAGGTCGATCCGTCCGGCGTGGCGCGGCTGATCTTCGTCGATCCCGTGCCGGCCGGCGAGGCGACGCTGGTGTTCGACTACGATGCGCCGTTCGACCGCTCGCTGGAGGGTCTCTACAAGGTGGTCGACCGCGGCGACGCCTATGCCTTCACGCAGTTCGAGACGACCGACGCGCGGCGCGCCTTTCCGTCGTTCGACGAGCCCGGCTTCAAGACGCAGTTCAACATCACCGTGATCGCGCCGAAAAACCTGCGCGTCATCGGCAACACGCCGGTGTTCGCGGCGTCGCCGGCGGCGCACGGCATGACGGAGACGGTGTTCGAAAGCACGCGGCCGCTGCCGACCTACCTGATCGCGCTGGCGGTGGGGCCGCTCGACGTCGTCGACGGCGGCTTCGCGCCGCCCGACCGCTATCGCGCCAAGCCGCTGCATATCCGCGGCATCACGGCGCGGGGCAACGGCAAGCGCATCGCCTATGCGCTGGCGCTGACGCCCAAGATCGTCGTGGCGCTCGAGAATTATTTCGGCATCGGCTATCCGTTCCAGAAGCTCGACGTGCTGGCGGTGCCGGATTTCGCGGCCGGGGCGATGGAGAATGCCGGCGCCATCACATTCCGCGAGCGGCTCTTGCTGCTCGATCCCGATTCGCCGCTGGAGCAGAAGCGCGGCAGCCTGACGGTGCAGGCGCATGAGCTGGCGCATCAATGGTTCGGCGACCTGGTGACGCCGGCGTGGTGGGACGACATCTGGCTCAACGAATCCTTCGCCGCCTGGATGGAATACAAGGCCTCGGCGGCGGTGCTGCCGCAGATGCAGTTCGACACCGACACGCTGCGCGACGGCATCGACGTGATGGAGCTCGACGAATTGCCGTCGGCGCGGCAGATCCACCAGCCGATCCGCAACGTCGACGACCTCGCCAACGCCTTCGACAGCATCACCTACGACAAGGGCGCCTCGGTGCTGGCGATGTTCGAGAGCTATGTCGGGCCGCAGGGCTGGCAGCGCGGCATCCATGCCTATCTGACGAAATTCGCCCGGCGCAACGCGACGGCCGCGGATTTCATCGGCACCATCGCGGCGACGACGGCGCATCCCGAACTGGTGGCGGCGTTCAACGATTTCATCGACCGTTCCGGCGTGCCCTATTTGCAGGTGCGGGCCGGCTGCACGCCGCCGGCGCTGAATTTCTCGCAAAGCGCCTATGCGCCGTCCGGCTTCACGCCGCCGCAGCGCCTGTGGCGCGTGCCGGTATGCATCGCCGATGGCGGGACGCGCAGCTGCAAAATCGGCGAGGGCGCCGCTTTCGCGCTGCCGCTGACGGCGGCGAGCTGCAGCGCGCCGCCGCTGCCCAACGCGCAAGGTGCCGGCTATTACCGCTTCGCGCTGGACGACGCGGGCTGGCGGCAGCAGATCGCGGGCGCGGCGAAGCTGGGGCCGGCGGAACAGATCACGCTGCTCGGCAATCTCTTTGCCGGCCTGCGCGCCGGGCAGGCCCATGCCGCCGATGTCCTGGCGCTGATCCGCGCGCTGGCGCCGGCGGCGCGCTGGGATGTGCTCAAGACCCTCGAGACGCGGCTACTCGGCCTGCGCCAAGGGCTCGCGCCCGCCGACCTGCCGGCCTATCGCGCGTTCATCGCGAGCAATTTCGCGCCGCGCTTCAAGACGCTCGGCATCGCCGCCAAGGCCGGCGAGGCGCCGGCGGATGCGCTGGCACGCCAATATCTCGCGATGCTGCTGGTCAGCGAGGCGCGCGATGCCGGCACCGTCGCGGCGCTGTCGGCGGCGGCGCATGCCGATGCCGCAGCGCCGTCCGATGCACCGGCCCATTTCGCGCCGGAGCTACGGGCCGAGGCGCTGCGCGCGGCGCTGATCGCCGATCCGGCGTTCGCCCAGACGCTGCTGGCGCGGTTCACGACGACGAACGAGGAATATGTCCGCCACGACATCGTCTACGCCTTCGCCGGCAGCGACGATGCGGCCGTCGTCGGCAAGCTGCTCGAACTGGCGCCGAGCAGGATCCGCATCGGCGAACTGCGCTATCTCAACCAATACATGGCGGACGAGCCGGTGGCGCGCACGGCGTTGTGGAATTACGTCGGCACGCATTTCGACGTGCTGGCGAAGCGGCTGACCAAGCGCGGCATGGCGGGCACGGCGACGATCCTCGGCAAGGCCTGCGACGCGGGCGCGCGCGCCCAGGCCGACAGCTTCTTCCGGGCGCGGCTGGGCGAGGCGCTCGGCGCGACCCGGCGCATCGCGCATACCGAGGAGCAGATCGACCGCTGCATCGCGCTGCGCAACGCCAAAGGCGCCGAGCTCTCGGCGGCGCTGGCGGCGGCGCGTTGATTTGGGTTGGATTGAATTACCTAAAATCGTCATCGCCGTCTTACACGGTCGCTAAGACCATGCGGGCGACCCAATTTGTTTTTGGCCGAGCAAAATGGGTTGCCCGGACAAGCCGGGCAATGACGGTATTGGGTTGAAGAAATTCAAACCAAACTGACTCTAACGACAAAAGCCCCGGCGCCGTTCGGCGCCGGGGCTTTGCGTTTCACGCCCTCAGCGGAAATGCCAGTTGCCGTCGCGTTCGTAGCAGGCGGTGCCGTCGTGCTTGTATTCCTCGCCATGACGCCAGGTGTCGATGGTGAAGTCACGGCAGCGCAGGCCGTCGTCGTTGTATTCACGGGTCGGGGTGAAATAGCCGTAGCTCTCGCCGTGGCGCCAGTCGTAGCGGTGGCCGATCTCGCCGTTGAGGCCGGTGGCGTAGCTGTCATAGGCGTAGCGCTGGTCGTCGCAATCGATGTCGCGGCTGATGGCGTTGCCGAGCAGGCCGCCGAGCAGCACGCCGCCGACGATCGCCGCCGGATTGCCGTGGCTCGCAGCCCCGCCGATCAGGCCGCCGCCCGCGGCGCCGAACACGGTGCCGGCGGCGTTGCCGCGATGGCAGTCGCGGTCGTGGTCGTAGCCGCTGTCGCGGTCATAGCCGGGCGGCGGGCCGCGGTCGTCGCCCGGATAGCCGTGGTCGTCGCGGTCGAAATGGCGGTAGTGCCCCTCGCGGTCGTAATAGCCGTCATGGTCGGTGCGGCTGTAATAGCCGTCGGGATCGGGGCCGCCTTCGGGCGGTTCGGCGAACGCGGCACCCGCGCCCAGGCTGATCGCGGCCGCGGCGGCCAGCAGCAGGGTTCTCGTCTTCATGCATGTCTCCAGAACAAAAGATGCGGCGCCCTCACGCGATGGATACGCAGCAGGCCGCCTTTTGTTCCGGTTTCGCCGCCTGGATCTGCAGCACGCCGGGCGTGACGACCAGCGCGTTGGGGTCCGCTTCATGCGCCGACAAGATTTCGGCAAGGTGCGCGGCCTCGTCCTGGCTCACATCGCCGCTCTCGACCATCGCCGGCAGATAGGCGCGCGCGAAGCCCATCGGCCAGCGCGCGTAACTGCGCTCTTCGCTCATGCCCCGGTGTTAGGGCGGCAAAGGGGGAGGCGCGACCCGAAACTTGCGCTGCGTCAGTGTCCGAAGACGACGGCGTGCATGATGCGGCCGGGGAAGAACGTAAAGCCGCCGGCGATCAGGATACCGCCGATATAGACGCTGAGCATGGCGGCGCGATGGCGCGCGATGTTGTGGGTGCGGGCGCCCTGGATCGCGCCATAGACGCCGAACAGGGTGAGCGGGATCAACAGATGCACGGGGCTAAGGCCGAAGAACGGGCCGTGCGGCATCAATTGATGCACGAACAGCGTCGTCAGCGCGGTGACGCTCATCAGCGCCAGGTAGAGATAGCCCAAGGCGCGGTGCCAGGGCGCGCCCTTGGCGCTGGCGAAGATCAGCCAGGTGCCGATCAGCGCCGCCGGCACGACGGTGGCGACGTGGAGCTGCACCGCCAGCGGCGCGTGCAGCAGGGGATCAAGGGTCATGGGCGCCACCGGACTTTAATTTACAATATAAATTATCTGGGGTCGGCGCAAGCGCGGTTCAAGGGGAGATCCGACGATCTCTAAAACAAACCCTCTATCTGACCGTCGGCGCCGACATGGATGCGGTGCGCGGCGGGCTCGCGGGGCAGGCCGGGCATGGTCATCACCGCGCCGCACAGCGCCACCACGAAGCCGGCGCCGGCCGACAGGCGCACATCGCGCACCGGCAGGACGAAGCCCTCGGGAGCGCCGAGCAGGTCGGGATCGGCGGAGAAGCTGTACTGCGTCTTGGCCATGCAGACGGGCAGGTGCCCGAAGCCTTCCGCCGCGAACAGGTCGAGCTTTTTCTGCGCCTCCGGCGCCACTGCGATGTCGCCCGCGCGGTAGATCTCGCGCGCCACGGTGCGCATCTTGTCCGCCAGCGGCATCGCATCGGGGTAGAGCGGCGTGAAACGCGCCGCGCCGCTTTCGGCCAGGCCCACGACGGCCTGCGCCAGCGCCTCGGCGCCGCGCCCGCCCTCGGCCCAATGGCGGCAGACATGCACCGGCGCGTCCACCGCGCGGCAGGCCTCGGCGACGACTGCCATCTCCGCTTCGCTGTCGCCGGTGAAATGGTTGATCGCGACCGTCACCGGCACGCCGAATTTGCGCACATTGGCGATGTGGCGCTGCAGATTGGCGGCGCCCCGGCGCACCGCCTGCGCATTCTCAGCTGCGAGATCGGCGCGCTTGACGCCGCCATGCATCTTGAGCGCCCGCACGGTGGCGACGATCACCGCGGCGCTCGGTACGAGACCCGCCTGACGGCATTTGATGTCGAAGAATTTCTCGGCCCCGAGATCGGCGCCGAAGCCGGCCTCGGTGACGACATAGTCGGCGAGACGCAGCGCGGTCTGCGTCGCCATTACCGAATTGCAGCCATGCGCGATGTTGGCGAACGGGCCGCCATGCACCAGCGCCGGCGTGTGCTCCAGCGTCTGCACCAGGTTCGGCTGGAAGGCGTCGCGCAGCAGCGCCGTCATGGCGCCGGCGGCTTTGAGGTCTGAGGCGGTGACCGGCCGGCGGTCGAAGGTGCGTCCGACGATGACGCGGCCGAGGCGCGCTTCGAGATCGGCGAGCGAGGTGGCGAGGCAGAAGATCGCCATCACCTCGGAGGCGACGGTGATGTCGAAGCCGTCCTCGCGCACCAAGCCGTTGCCCCCGAGGCCGACGACGATGTCGCGCAGGGCGCGGTCGTTCATGTCCATGGCGCGCCGCCAGGCGATGCGCGTGGGGTCGATGCCGAGCGCGTTGCCCCAGTAGATGTGGTTGTCGATCAGCGCCGCCAGCAGGTTGTTCGCCGCCGTGATGGCGTGGAAATCGCCGGTGAGGTGCAGGTTGATCTCGTCCATCGGCGCGACCTGGGCGTGGCCGCCGCCGGTGGCGCCGCCTTTCTGCCCGAAGCACGGGCCGAGCGACGGCTCGCGCAGCGCGATCACGGTCTTTTTGCCGATACGCGAGAGCGCGTCGCCGAGGCCGATGGTGGTGGTGGTCTTGCCTTCGCCGGCCGGGGTGGGAGAGATCGCGGTGACGAGGATCAGCTTGCCGCGAGGCGCCGCGGGGAGATGCGCGATATGCGCCAGATCGAGCTTGGCCTTGAACGGGCCATGGCGGTAGAGCGCGTCCTGCGGCAGGCCGAGCGCGGCGCCGACCGCCTCGATGGGGCGCAGCGTCGTGGCGCGGGCAATTTCCAGATCGCTCATCGGCTGCATCCCTTCGTCAGAAACCATTTTCTGGATTTTCGCGGCCTTGGCGAGGGTGCGTCATTTCTGACAGTTTGTCAGATTGCAATCTAGGCCGAGCATTTGTCCTGCGGCGACGCAGCGTGGTTACTAGCGGTTGTCGAACGATTCGGGGCCTTTGTGAGCAAGGATTTCGCCAGCGCCATTTCCGCCTATGGCGCACAGGCCAAGGCGAAATTGTCCAGCGCCGCCATCGCAGGCGCGCCGGAAGACCAACTTCGCAATCCGCTCGAAACTCTGCTTCACGACTTAGCGGAAATTGGCGGGCTTCCGCCGAAGGCCATCCACCTGGTCGGCGAAACCACCCTCAAGCACCTCAAGACGCGGCCCGATTTCGCCGTCAGCCGCAACAACGCCCTGATCGGCTTCATCGAAGTGAAAGCGCCGGGCAAGGGCGCCGATCCGCGCAAATTCGAGAAGGGCAGCCACGACGCGGCGCAATGGGACAAGCTCAAATCGCTTCCCAATCTCCTGTATTGCGACGGCAACAGCTTCAGCCTTTGGCGCGACGGCAAGCCGGAAGGCAAGATCGTCCAGCTGGACGGCGACGTCGAGACAGCGGGAGCGAAATTGAAAGCGCCCGAGACCCTGACGGCGCTCATAACTAGCTTTCTGTCCTGGAATCCGATACCGCCGAAATCGCCCAAGGGCCTCGCCGAAGTGAGCGCGCGCCTCTGCCGCCTGCTGCGCGACGAGGTCGTCGAGCAGATGGAGCTGGGCAACAAGGCGTTCACCGACCTCAAGCTCGACTGGCGCGCCTTGTTGTTCCCGGCGGCGGACGATGCGGAATTCGCCGACGGCTATGCGCAGGCGGTAACCTTCGGCCTGCTGGTAGCGCGGGCTCGCGACATCAAATTGGCCAAGGGCATCGAGGCCGCGGCCCAGGAACTGCGCCAATCGAACTCGCTGATCGGCGCGGCACTGCGCATCCTCACCGACGACGCGGAGAACCAGAAGGCGCTACAGACCTCGCTCGGCACGCTGACGCGGGTGCTGGACGTCGTCGACTGGCACGCGATCAGCAAGGACAGGCCGGAGGCGTGGCTCTATTTCTACGAAGATTTCCTGGAGGTGTACGACAACGCCCTGCGCAAGCGGACGGGCTCGTACTACACGCCGCCCGAAGTGGTGAGCGCGATGGTAAACCTCGTCGACGAGGTGCTGCGCGGGCCGCTGTTCGAGCGTCCGAAGGGCTTCGCATCGTCGGACGTGTGGGTTGCGGACCCGGCGGTCGGCACCGGGACGTTCCTTTTGGGCGTGCTGCGCCGGATCGCGACGATCGTCGCCGAGGACCAGGGTACCGGCGCCGTGCGCGGCGCGATCGAGGCGGCGGCCAAAAGGATCATCGGCTTCGAGCTGCAGTTCGGCCCCTTCGCGGTGGCGCAGCTTCGCCTGATGGCGGAAATGCACGCGCTGATGACGACGCCGAAGAACCCGATGCCGGAGTTGCCGGAGCTCAAGCTGTTCATCACCGACACGCTCGGCAATCCATTCGCGGAAGAGCAATACCTGCCGCAGATGATGCAGCCGGTGGCCAAATCGCGGCAGGACGCCAACGCCATCAAGCGCGGCCAGCCGATCACCGTGGTGATCGGAAACCCGCCGTACAAGGAAAAGGCCAAAGGCCGGGGCGGCTGGATCGAGGAGGGTGGCAAGGGCTTCGAACCACCGATGAAACGGTGGGAGCCACCCGCTGCCTGGGGTGTCGGCGCGCACGCCAAGCATCTGAAGAACCTTTATGTCTATTTCTGGCGCTGGGCGACGTGGAAGGTGTTCGGAACGGGCGTTGCCGCGACGAGCGGGCAGCCGGACAAGGACGAGGAGGGCATCGTCTGCTTCATCACGGTCGCGGGATTCCTCAACGGACCCGGCTTCGAGAAAATGCGCGACGATTTGCGGCGCACTTGTTCTGAAATCTGGGTGATCGACTGCTCGCCGGAAGGCCACCAACCGGAAGTGGCGACACGCATCTTCCAAGGCGTGCAGCAGCCGGTGTGCATCGTGCTGGCGGCGCGCCGGCACAACAAATCCAGCGATTTGCCGGCGCGGGTGCGGTATCTGGCGCTTGAAAAGGGACGGCGCGAGGCGAAGTTTGTCGAATTGAACAAACTGTCGCTGCACAAGTCCGATTGGGTCGATAGCCCGACAGAGTGGCGCGCTCCATTTCTGCCTGCCGCTGAAGGCGCCTGGGGAAAATTTGTGTCGCTTGATGGTTTATTCATTTACGACGGTTCAGGCGCAATGCCGGGCCGAACGTGGGTTATCGCCCCTGACCAACCATCTCTGAAGGGCCGCTGGTCTAAATTGGTTTCCGAGAAGGACTTCGTGAAAAAGGAAATCTTGTTTCATCCTCATTTGCGCGACGGAAAGCCCGGCGACAAGCATGTACGGAAGAAATTGGCTGAGGGGTTGGCAGGTCACGAACCGCGTCTTCAGGCTGTGTCGGACGACAAGGGTGTGGCCATCTCACCGATTCGATATGCTTTGCGATCGTTCGACCGACAATGGATCATTCCGGACGGGCGATTGATCAATCAATCGAACCCAACACTTTGGAAGACTTTTTCGACACGTCAGATTTTTATAACCGCTCCCGAAGACCGGTCGCCGGCAAATGGACCTGCGCTAACAATCACTGATCTGATCCCCGATCTTCATCACTACAACGGTCGCGGCGGCCGCGTTTATCCGCTCTGGGCCGATAACACCGCGACGTACAGCAACATCAGACCGGAACTGCTGACGCTGCTGGCGCAGGCCTATGGCGTCCCGGTCACGGCGGAGGATGTGTTCGCCTATATCGCTGCCGTGATGGCGCATCCCGCGTTCACGGCGCGCTTTGCCGACGATCTTGTGCAGCCTGGCCTGCGTCTACCCATCACGGCGGATGCCAACCTGTTCGCCAGGGCCGCGACGCTGGGCCGCGAGGTGGTGTGGCTGCACACCTATGGCGAGCGCTTCGCCGATCCGAAAGCGGGGCGGCCGAAAGCCGCGCCGCGCCTGCCGAAAAGCGAAGCGCCGACGATATCGACCGGCGGCGCGATCCCCGGCGCACCGGAGCCGCTGCCGGACACCATGTCCTATGACGCGGCCAAGCAGCGCCTCACGGTCGGCAAGGGTCATGTCGACAACGTCACGCAGGCGATGTGGGATTACGAAGTCTCCGGCAAGCAGGTGGTGTGGCAGTGGTTCAGCTATCGCCGCCGCGACCGGAGCAAGCCGATCATCGGCGACAAGCGTCCGCCGTCGCCACTCGACAAAATCCAGCCGGAGAGCTGGCTGTCGGAATACACCGACGACCTACTTGACTTACTCAACGTGCTCGGCCGCATGGTCGCGCTGGAACCGGTGCAGGCCGAACTGCTGACGGATATCTGCGATGGACCGATGATCGAGGCCGGTGCGATCCACGCGGCACTCGATCCGGCGCCGGATGGCGATACGAAACTCTCGAAACCTGCGGTCAAGGCGCGAAAGAAGGGCTGAGGCATCATGGGGATAAGGGCTCGGCCGGGGTCGCGCGATTGCCGCGAATGGCGCAAAATCGACCCGATTCGACAGTGATCCCATGGCCCTCAACCGACAGCCCGACCTCTTCGCGAAGGATATCCAGCCGGACCTGCTGGAGGACCAGCCCGCGCAGGCCTATCGCGCCGATCCCGACAAGGTGCGGCGCGAACTGAACCGCATGCTGGCCGAGGCACGCGCCGCACAGTCGATGCGGCCGGCGACGGTCAAGCTCTACCAGACGCTGTTTCCGCAGATGAGCAACTGGCTTCCCGACGCGGAAGCGGCGCAATTGCGGTTCGCATTTGAAACCGAGTTGGAGCGCCTGAAAGCAGCATAAGCCGCGTCCGTCCGCGGTCGACCGCGAGTCTTTACCGAACTTCATGCCGCCCCTGCCGACCTGCTCGGGAAGCGGCAGAACTGGGTGCGGCGCGTCTCAATCGCTGTTGCAGTCGGCCTCGAGACCGTCGCAGCCGGGTTGGCGCAGGAAGTTCTGCTCGGCGAAGCGGTTGAAGGTCTCCTTGATCGCGAGGCCGCCATTGACGTGGTTCATGTTGTGATAGACGACGAGATAATGCAGCTGTTGCGGCTGGCCCGGCGCCGTCAGCGGCAGCAGGAGGACCTTGCACAGCCCGAGCTCGGCCGGCGGCGGATTGGCGACGCAGGAATCGCCGGTGTTCATCGCCGTGAAGGCGATGGCGCAGGATTTGTTCGGCGCGGCGAGCGTGGCCGGCAGGAAGGCACCCTCGGGGCCCGCGATGCAGGGCTCGCTGGTCGGCGGCGCGACGCCCACAGGGCCGACGAAGATGTTGGTCGCGCCGATATCGGCGGCGATCTCGGCGGCCTGGGCCAGGGGCACCGGATTGCCCGCATCGATGTCGCCCTGCAGGATCAGGATCGGCGTCGTCGCGAATTTGCGGATGGCGAGATCGCCATGCGCGGCGAAATAATGCGCCGAGCGCCAATTGTAGCCCATGACGTCGGCGGCGTCGGGCTGGTAGTCGCTGACGCCCCACTGATACGCGCCCGAGCCGATCGCCGCGTTCTCGGGCGTCAGACCCGCGGCGCGTCCGGTAAGATAGGCGAGCCGCATGTCGCTGAAGCCTTCGATCACCGAATACGCCGTGACCGGGGCGCCCTGTTCGACGGCGCGGTGGGTGATGCAGCCGCCATGCGAATAGCCGTACATCAGGAGCTTGCCGTTGACCTTGACCGGCACGCCGCCGCCGGTGCCGCCGAGCGTGATGGCGCCGGCGTGATTGACGACGAGATCGGTGAGCGCCAGCACGTCGGTGACCTCGCCGAGGCAGAACTCGATGTTGCCGGCGGAGGCCCAGTTGTGCGACGCGACCGCCGGATTCGACGAGGTGATGCTGACGCCCTCGCCGCGATAGGACGAAGTCGCGAACACCCAGCCGCGCTTGGCCCAGTCGAGGCACTGGCCGAGGCCGTCGGGCGCGCCGGGCGGCTGGCTGGTCCATCCGGAGGCGGTCACGACGCCCGTGATATTGCCGCCGTCGCCGATGCCGGTGCCGCCGTGATTGTAGACGACCACGGGATAGGGTCCGCCCGTCGCCGGCGCGCAGATCAGGCCGTAGATCTTCTTGCCGCCTGCGACCGTGTAGTAGCCGACGCTCCAGGCGACCTTCGTGTAGTAAGGCGATTGCGGGTCCGAGATCATGCCGGCGACGTTCACCCACGGCCCTTCCGGGGCTGAGCCGACGCCGGCCTGGTCGAACAGCACGGTGGCGGTGCCGTCGGAGTAGCGGCTGCCGGCGGTCAGCGGGTCCTGGCTGGACGCCTGCACCATGGCGAACGCGGCCGGGCTGAAGGTGCGGAACGTGTTGCTGCCGGCCGTGACGGAAATCTCGAGATGCCCCTGGCTGGTCTTGAGGTTCGCGACGATGGTTTGCGGCGACCAGTAATTGGCCGGCAGCACGCCGGCGTTGAACGTCCACGCAAAGAGCGTGTAAGGCGTGCCGCTCGCGGTGGTGAACGGCGTGCCCGACGTCGCCGAGGTGGCCGGGCCGAGGGTGACGAGGCTGCCCGTGTTCTGATCGACCGCCGCGATCGTGATCGCCTGGCCGCCGGCCGGGGTGTAGCCGTTCAGCGTCACGGCTGTCAGCGAGTCCGCCGGGGTGCGGCTGAGCGGATGGGTGACGCAGGCGGTCAGGGCGAGGCAGGCGACGAGAAGCAGGGCAGGTCGAAAATCGCGCATGGCAAGTCTCCTCGATCGGCGGGCGCCGCATGGAACAACTGTGCACTTACGCAACTTGGAAAAAGCTCGCTGCGAGCATAATCCCGCGCGCCGGCCCCCGCAATTGACCGCGCCGCGCGGTTGTTGGAGGCTCCGGCCTTCGCTATCGCGCGGCGCCGACGCGCCCTCATGCACGGAGTCTTCGATGTCCGACGCCCCCGCCTACACCCCGCCCAAGGTCTGGACCTGGAACAAGGACAATGGCGGGCGGTTCGCCAATATCAACCGGCCGACGGCGGGTGCGCAGCGCGAGCAGGCGATGAAGGTCGGCAAGCATCCTTTGCAGCTCTATTCGCTGGCGACACCCAACGGCGTGAAGGTCACCATCATGCTGGAGGAGCTTCTGGCGCTCGGCCACAGCGGCGCGGAATACGACGCCTGGCTGATCAATATCGGCGCCGGCGACCAGTTCGCCAGCGGCTTCGTCGCGGCCAATCCGAACTCGAAGATCCCGGCGCTGATGGATTACTCCACGACGCCGCCGACGCGGGTGTTCGAATCGGGCTCGATCCTGATCTATCTCGCCGAGAAATTCGGCAGCGCGTTTTTGCCCAAGAGCGGCGCGGCCCGCGCGGAGTGCCTGTCCTGGCTGATGTGGCAGATGGGCTCGGCGCCGTATCTCGGCGGCGGCTTCGGGCATTTCTACGCCTACGCGCCGAGCAAAATCGAATACGCCATCGACCGCTTCGCCATGGAGGTCAAGCGCCAACTCGACGTGCTCGACCAGCACCTCGCGAACAACGCGTATTTCGCCGGCGACGAATACACCATCGCCGACATGGCAATCTGGCCATGGTATGGCGGCCTGGTGAAGGGGCTGCTTTACGAGGGCGGCGAGTTCCTCTCGGTGCACGAATACAAGAACGTCATCCGCTGGACGGATCAGATTGCCGAGCGCCCGGCCGTGCAGCGCGGCCGCATGGTCAACCGCGCCTTCGGCGATCCGTCGAGCCAGCTGCCGGAGCGCCACGACGCGTCCGATTTCGACAAGGTGCCGAAAAAGGAGTCTTGATTGCCCCCTCCGCCCTTCGCACCTGACGGTGCTACGGCGTTGGCACGCTGGCGCTACCAACCCCCCGCCAGCGGCTGCGCCGCGCGGGTGAGGCGGGCCTGTGCTTGTTGCGGGAGGCGATCATAACCATCACGCCTGCACCGGTCCCTAGACAAGCGACGGCGCTTGCCTGGGCGATCCATGCGCTGACGGCGAGCGGCGCGGTGCTGGCGTTCTTCGCGCTGCTGGCGGTGGAAGAGGGCGCCTACCGCCTCGCGCTGCTGTGGCTGGCGGCGGCGCTGGTGGTCGACGGTGTCGACGGGCCGCTGGCGCGCTGGGCGGGGGTGCGCGAGCGGACGCCGGGGCTCGACGGCGCCACGCTCGACCTCGTCGTGGATTACCTGACCTATGTCTTCGTGCCGGCGCTGCTGATCTATCGCGCCGGCCTGCTGCCGGGGGCGCTGGCGGCGGCCGGCGCCGCCGCGATCCTGCTGTCGTCGCTCTACACCTTCGCGCGCACCGACATGAAGACGCCGGACAATTTCTTCCGCGGCTTCCCGGCGGTGTGGAACGTCGTCGCCTTCTATCTTTTCCTGCTGCAGCCCGGGCACATGGCGAGCGCCATCGTGGTCGGGGTGTTTTCGGCGCTGACCTTCGCGCCGATCCACTTCATCCACCCGGTGCGGGTGCGGCTCTATCAACCCTGGCTCGGTGTCCTGACGGCGGCATGGGGCATCAGCAGCATCGCGCTGCTGTGGCCGGGCTGGAGTGTGCCCCTGATGCACGCGTGGCTGGCGCTGTCGCTGGCCGGAGCGGCTGCGCTGCTCGGCATCGGCGTCCTGCGCACGCTGCGCGGCCGCGCGTAAAGGCGCGATCAGCCGCCCGTCACGTCATCCGGTGCAGGGCGCAGAGCTTGTTGCCGTCGGGATCGCGCAGATAGGCGAGGTACAGCTTGCCCATGCCGCCCTGGCGCACGCCCGGCGGATCCTCGCAGGTCGTTCCGCCATGGGCGACGCCGGCGGCGTGCCAGGCGTCGGCCTGCGCCGATGTCGTGGCCGTGAAGCCGATCGTGGCGCCGTTGGCATGCGTCGCGCCCTTGCCGTCGATCGGCTTGGACACCGCGAACACGCCGGTGGGCATCATGTAGAACAGACGGCCATTGGGATCGGTGATCGCCGGCCCGATGCCCAGCGCGCCCAAGGCGGCGTCGTAGAATTTCTTCGAGCGGGCGATGTCGTTCGACCCGACCATGACATGCGAGAACATCATAGGCTCCTTCGTTGCGGCGCGGCCTTCCTTATGCACGGCAAGGCCGCGCCCGTCGACCGTTCTCAGCGGAATTCCAGCCCGTCGAAATCGCCCGAATTGCGCCAGGCATCGAGATATTTGAAGTAGGCGCTGGCGCCCATCGGGTAGCCGACGGCGTATTTCGCGTTGGGCGAGGGCTTGCCCTCGTTGTTGTAGTAGCCCGGCGTGCAGTCGGGCGAGCCCATCATGCGTCCCGGCCCGGTCAGCAGCAGGTCGACCCAGGCCTTCTGCGCGTCCTGGGTGACCTCGACCTCCCGGGCGCCGCGTTCCAGCGCCGCGCGCACGATGAGGCCGATGGTGCGGCCCGCCTCGGTCAGGTTGTGCGGCACGTTGGAGATCAGGTTGGCGCCCTGCGCCGGTTGGGCGAAGAACAGGTTGGGAAAGCCGTGCACATGCGTGCCGTGCTTGCTGCGCATGCCGTCGGCCCAGGCCCGCGACAGGATGAGGCCGTCGCGGCCCGTAACCTCGAAGCCGGCACGGCTGGTGTATTCGCTGCCGACCTCGAAGCCCGACGCATAGATGATGCAGTCGACTTCGTATTCCTTGCCGGCGACGACGAAGCCCTGTTCGGTGATGCGCTCGACGCCCCGGCCGTCGGTGTCGATCAGCGCGGTGCGCGGCTGGTTGAAGGCGTCCAGGTATTCGTCGTGGAAGCAGGGGCGCTTGCAGAACTGGCGGTACCAGGCCTTGAGTTTCTCGGCGGTGTCGCGGTCGCCGACCACGCGCTCGGCGCGGGTGCGGATCTCGTCCATCTTCTCGAAATCCATGTCCTCGAAGGCGGCAAGCATGATCTGCATCGTCAGCTGCTCGCGCGGGATGTGCTGCAGCTTGGCGCGGATGCGGCGCGAGATGTCGGTCCAGCCGTCCATCACGAGGTCTTCGGTGGCGTTGCCGCCGGCCTGGTTGGCGGTGAAATTCTCCAGCCAGCGCTGCTGCCAGCCCGGCGTCGCGATGCCGGCGAACCACGCGGGATCGATCGGCACGTTGGCGCGCACGTCGACCGAGGACGGCGTGCGCTGCACGACGTAGAGCTGCTTGCACCGTCCGGCGAGATGCGGCACCGCCTGCACCGCGGTCGCGCCGGTGCCGATGATGGCGACGCGCTTGTCGCCGAGCCTGTCCAGCGGCGCGCCGTGCGGATCGCCGCCGGTATAGGCGTAGTCCCAGCGGCTGGTGTGGAAGGCGTGGCCCTTGAAGCTCTCGATGCCGGGGATGCCCGGCAGCTTGGCGACGTGCAGCGGGCCGGTGCCGAGGCCGAGGAACTGCGCGGTGAAGGCGTCGCCGCGATTGGTCTTGATCAGCCAGGCGTGCTGATCGGCCTGCCAGGCGATGTCGGTCACCACGGTGTGGAACAGGGCGTTTTCGTAGAGGCCGAACTGGCGGCCGATGCGCCGGCACTGCTCGAGGATCTCCGGCGCGTGGGCGTATTTTTCCGTCGGCCGGTGGCCGGTCTCTTCGAGCAGCGGCATGTAGACCATCGACGCGGTGTCGCATTGCGCGCCGGGATAGCGGTTCCAGTACCAGGTGCCGCCGAAGTCGCCGCCCTTTTCGACGATGCGCACGTCCTTGACGCCGGCTTCGACCAGCCGCGCGCCGGTGACGAGACCGCCGAAGCCGCCGCCGACGAAGGCGAAGGTGACGTGATCGGTCTTGGGCGCGCGCTCCTTGAACGGCGTGTAGGGGTCTTCGGCGGTGACCGCGAGGTGGCCCTCGAGGCGCAGGTATTGGGCGCTGCCTTCGGCGCGCAGGCGCTTGTCGCGCTCGGCGCGGTATTTCGCGAGCAGGGCCTGTTTGTCGGCGGGGCGGCGGGCGGTTTCGGCGGCGGAACCCATGGCGTCTCGTCTTTTCGAATATCGGGTATGGAGGCTGTAGCAAACCCGCGCCGCGATTTCCAGCGCTCCTGCCGGCGTTCTTGTCGCATTATTCACCGCTGCGCGCATTGCGCGGCCCCGGACGACGCAAGACAATCGCGGTCTGGGCGGCCGGAGGGGCGGATGACGGGGAGCAGGCAGCGGTCGGCGGCGCGGCGGGGCAGCGCGCGGGCGGCGCTGTGTGCGACGCTGCTGCTGCTCGGCGCCGTGGCGGCGCGGGCGCAGACCGTCGACACCCAGATCGACATCACCGCCAGCCAGAGCGACGCCTCGCAGACCATCAACCGGCCGCTGACCATCCTGAACGGTGGGGAGAGCGCGCAATTCGTCCGGCCGAAGGGCAATTATCTCGTCGCGTTTCTCCAACTGCCCTACACCTTCGACAGCAACCCGGCGCTGGCGAACACGGCGACGCAGAACAGCTGGCGCTTCGATCCGTCGGCCAATCTCGGCGTGCAGCAGCAATTCGGACCGCTGTTGTTTACCGCGTCCTCGGCCTTCGACATCGACCGCTATCCGGACGCCAAGAGCGCCGACGCCGAGACCTGGCTGTCGTCGGCCAGGCTCGCGCTGACGCTGTGGGGCGGCTACGTCAAACCCTATGCGCAGTATCAGCCGGTGCTGAAATACGTTGCGAATTTTTCGAGCCTGAAGAGCGAGACCAACGACTATGGCGGCGGCATCGATTTCACGATCCCGGCGCTCGAGAACGGCAGCGCCGATGCCGATCTCGGCTTCACCCGGCGCTACGCGGCGGCCGGCGATTCCGACGCGGCGAGCCTCAAGACGACGCTCGGCTATGTCATGGGTCCGCTGCGCTTCCTGTTCCAGCCGGTGTTTCGCATCCGCTGGTACGACACGGTGGCCGGGTCGCGGCGCATCGACGACACGATCATCGCGCCGGCCATCGTGGAATACGATCCCGGCTGGCTGAAGCTCGGCAACGGATTGCAGGGCGACATCCAGCTCTCGGCGACCTACACGGAGAATTTCTCGACCGTGGCCACCAATCATGCGGCGCAATGGATCGTCGGCCCGACGCTGGAATTCGGCCTCGCGCAAGGCTGGGCGTTCGATCCGCTGGAGTAAGATCGGCGGCGCGCTATGCGCTGCGCGGGCGCGCCGGGTAGGGCGTGCCGTCGCGGTGGGTGATCTGCGACGTGCCGTCGACCAGAGCGGCGACGAGGTCGATGTCGGGATAGTGCGCCGTATCGGTTTCGAGGTGGTTGCCGATCTCGAGGATGACGGCGTCTTCCGCCCCGCGGTTCTGCAAATGGTGGCCGTTGGGATCGCCGGCCCGAAAGCCCGCGCTGTCGCCGGCGCGCAGGATTTCCTCGCCCTCATCGGTCACCAGCACGACTTCGCCGGAGACGACGAAGACGAACTCGTCGCTATGGTCGTGCCAATGGCGCTGCGTCGACCAGGTGCCGGGCGGCAGGCGCAGGAGCGTGACGCCGATCTTGGTCAGGCCCGCGGCCTGCGCCAGCCGCTTGCGCTCGCGCTTGGCGACCGCCGCGGCGAAGGGCGCCGGATAGCCGGAGCCGACATGCGTCGCGATAGCTGCGATGTCGAGTTTCTTGGTCATGCGCGACCCTCGATTGCGAAGTTGCTCCGCAGGCTATCCGCGGACGGCGGCAATATGAAGCGCGCCATCGCATGGCCAGTTCTTCAAGGCGCGGGAAGGGCTCCGGCCTTCGACATGCTGCGCCAAGCCGCATATCCACCCGATGAACCTGCAAGGGCGGCGGCGAGCAAAGTGCCGTCCGTTGCAGCGCTTGCCATATCATAAAGAACGCCAGAACCGTCGGGGATGCCTAGTGCCAGGATGGAGAGTACGCCGGCGACCATGCCGGCAAAAATATAAGCGATCCTGGCCCTGAAACGCAGTGCGATCACCACCGTTCCGACGAGCAAGACCGGTACGACGGCAAGGACAGCCGTGAATAGACTCAACATCAGGCCAATTTGAAGGATGCCGATGATAATCGCGCCGCCAGTTTGACGCCAAGCCGATGCCGACGTGACGACGGAGGCCAAGAACCACCACGTCATCAGTGCGGCCCAGAACATTGGCGCTGCCACGGCTTCGGCAACGAAAAAAGCCTTGAACAAAGATGCGCGTCGCGAACGAGTATCTGCGGCAACAACCGACAGGTTGGCGCCATCCGCCGTCAATATGTTCGCGCCTTGGGCGGGATATATTCGACTTCGTTGGTCAGCGTGTAGGTGTGGACCGGGCGGTAGTCGAGGCGGGCGCGGCCGGTGGCGGGGTCGAGCCAGGACAGCGTGTGCTTCATCCAGAGGGTGTCGTCGCGATTGGGAAAGTCCTCGCGGGCGTGGGCGCCGCGGCTTTCGTGACGCACGACCGCGCCTTCGATGGTCACGATGGCCTGCTGGATCAGGTTCTCGAACTCCAGGGTCTCGACGAGGTCGGTGTTCCAGATCAGCGAACGGTCGGCGACGCGGATGTCCTTCAGCCGGGCGTAGATCTCGTCGATGTTCTTCTGGCCGCTGGCCAGCGTCTCGCCGGTGCGGAACACGGCGGCGTCCTGTTGCATCGCCTGCTGCATGGCGAGGCGCAGTTCGGCGGTCCTGGTGCCGCCCTTGGCATTGCGATATTTGTCGAGCCGGGCGAGGGCGTCGTCGCCGGCGCCCTTGGGCAGGTCGTGATGGCCGGTGATGCCCTTGAGCGACTCCGCGGCATGCTCGCCGGCCGCCTTGCCGAAGACGACCAGATCGATCAGCGAATTGGAGCCGAGCCGGTTGGCGCCGTGCACCGAGACGCAGGCCGCCTCGCCGACCGCCATCAGGCCCTGGATCGGCGTGTCGGGATTGCCGTCCTTGAGCGTCAGCGCCTGGCCGGTATAGGCGCAAGGAATGCCGCCCATGTTGTAATGCACCGTCGGCAGCACCGGGATCGGCTCCTTGGTGACGTCGACGCCGGCGAAGATGCGGGCGCTCTCCGAGATGCCGGGCAGGCGCTCATGGATGATCTTGGGGTCGAGATGCGACAGGTGCAGGAAGATATGATCCTTGTTGGGGCCGACGCCGCGGCCTTCGCGGATCTCGATGGTCATGGCGCGCGAAACGACGTCGCGCGATGCGAGGTCCTTGGCGTTGGGCGCATAGCGCTCCATGAAGCGCTCGCCCTCGGAGTTGGTGAGATAGCCGCCTTCGCCGCGCACGCCTTCGGTGATCAGGACGCCGGCGCCGAAGATGCCGGTGGGATGGAACTGCACGAACTCCATGTCCTGCAGCGGCAGGCCGGCGCGCAGGACCATCGCGTTGCCGTCGCCGGTCTGGGTGTGGGCGCCGGTGCAGGACAGATAGATGCGTCCGTAGCCGCCGGTCGCCAGGATCACCTTGTGGGCGCGGAAGCGGTGGATGGTGCCGTCGTCGAGATTCCAGGTCATGACGCCGACCACGGCGCCGTCGTCCATGATCAGGTCGAGGGCGAAATACTCGATGAAGAAATTGACCTCGTGCTTGACGCACTGGCCGTAGAGCGTGTGCAGGATGGCGTGGCCGGTGCGATCGGCGGCGGCGGCGGTGCGCTGGGCGATGCCCTTGCCGTAGTTCGACGTCATGCCGCCGAAGGCGCGCTGGTAGATCTTGCCTTCCTCGGTGCGGGAGAACGGCACGCCGAAATGCTCGAGTTCGTAAACGGCGCCCGGCGCATGGCGGCAGAGATATTCGATGGCGTCCTGGTCGCCCAGCCAGTCGGCGCCCTTGACCGTGTCGTACATGTGCCAGCGCCAGTCGTCCTCGCCCATATTGCCGAGCGCGGCGGAGATGCCGCCCTGCGCCGCCACGGTGTGGCTGCGGGTCGGGAACACCTTGGTGATGCAGGCGGTCTTGAGGCCCTGGCGGGCGCATTCCAGCGTGGCGCGAAGCCCCGCGCCGCCGGCGCCGACGACGACGACGTCAAAGGTGTGATCGACGATGGTGTAAGCGGCGGTCATAGCGGTCCAGCGATGCGGAGGAGGGCGAACAGGGCGGCGGCGACGACGGCGAGCGCGAAGGCGCGCATCAGCAGCATCGCCGAGAGCTTCTGCCAGTTGGCGTAGATGTAATCGTCGATCACGACCTGCAGGCCGAGCGCCATGTGGTAGACGGCGATGACGACGAAGGCCGCCATCAGGATCGCGTTCAGCGGACGCGACAGGAAGGCGAGCGTCGCGGCTTCGTGCGCGCCGACGAGGCCCAGGATCGAGACGGCGAACCACAGCGACAGCGGCACCAGGGCCGCGGCCGTGACGCGCTGGCGCCAGAAATGGGTGACGCCGGAATGGGCCGAGCCGAGGCCTTCGACCTTGTGCAGGGGCGTTTCGAGGCTCACTGGTAATAGCCTCCATGGCCGAGATAGGCGGCGGCGAAGACGCCGGCGGCGACGAGGATCGAGGCGGCGATGACGATGATGCTGTTCATCTGCGCCGCCGCTTTCGAAAAGCCGTAGCCGAGATCCCAGGCGAGGTGCCGGATGCCGTTGAGCAGGTGAAAGGCCAGCGACCAGGTGACGCCGAACAGGATCACCTGGCCGAGCGGCGTGGCCGCGAGGTCGGTGAACCGGTTGAAGGCTTCAGGCCCCGAAGCGGTGGCGATCAGCCACCAGCCGAGCAGGACGGTGCCGGCGGCAAGGCCGCAGCCGGTGATCCGGTGCACGATCGACGTCGCCATCGTGACCGGCCAGTGATAGATCGTCACGAAGGGTGACAGCGGGCGCGGACGGCGCGCCGGGTGCGGGGTTTCCGCCATGAAAATCCTCGAAAAAACGTCGTGCGAAGCGGGGCGGAGTGTAGGGCGGGGGACCCTCAAGTCAACCGCGTACCGGCGGCGGTGACGCCCGCGCGAGGGCGAGCAATTGGGTGTCGCGGCCGTCCTCGACGAAGTCCAGCACCGGGCGAAAACCGACCGCTGCGGAGGCCGCGAGCGCCGCCCCGTTTTCGTGCTCATGCGCGATGAGGCAGCGCGTCTCGCCGGGATAGAGCGTGTAGACGATCTCGCGCACATAGGCGCCGAGCATGGCGCGGCCCAGTCCCTTGCCGAGGCGTTCCGGCTCCAGGATGGCGAGGTCGATGCCGATGCCGTCCTGGGCGCCGGTCAGCCTGGCCCAATCCGGCCAGTCGGCGATTCGGTAGCACTGAATGTAGGCGAAGGGCATGCCTTGGTGCAGGGCGAGGTGGCAATGCGTCGGCGCTTCGTGGCGGATGCGCGCGCCATACTTGGCCTCGACCTCGGCCAGCGAGATCGGTTCGCGCTGGAAGAAGCGGCGCAGATGCGGCCGGTTCAGCCGTTCCCACAGCCAGGGCAGATCGTTTTCGGTCAGCGGGCGGAAGGCGACGGCGAGGTCCGGCATGGCGCGAAACCTAGAGTTTATTCGGGTTGGATTGAATAACCCCAAAAACCGTCATCGCCGTCCGACGCTGTCGCTCGGACCATGCGGGCGACCCAATTTGTTTCTGCCTGAGCAAAATGGGTTGCCCGGACAAGCCGGGCAATGACGGTATGGGAATTGGATAAATTCAAACCAAAACCACACTAGCCTGGAAGGCCGCCACGGCCGAAGACCACACTGAACATTTTGTCACTTTGCAGTGCAGCATCGGATACGGCATGGTCCCGCCACGGGTTGGGGGTTTTCGCCGAAAATGAGTGAGCTAGGCAGCACCGCAGCGGACCTGCGTCCGGTCCGCTTTGCGCTTCCGGCCGCACCGCTTTCGCGCCCGCTCACCGAAGCCGCCGGCACGCTGCTGCTAAGCGCGATGCTGCTCTCGGTCGCTGTGTGGAACGGTTTTCCGATCATCTTCTACGACACCGGCGCCTACATGCTGCAGGGGCTGGGGCATCTGTTCATCGCCGAGCGCTCGCCGATCTATTCCGGATTCCTGGCAGTGACCGGCGGCGCCGCCAGCCTGTGGTTCGTGGCCATCGCGCAATGCGCCGTCACCGGCTTCGTCATGGTGCAGTTCGCGCGCGCGGTTCGCCCGGAGTTGTCGCTGTGGGCGCTGCTCGGCATCGGTGCCGCGCTGTGCCTGACGACGGGGCTGCCCTGGTATGCCGGCCAGATCGAGCCCGACTGTTTCGTCGCCATCGCGCCCCTGGCGATCTATGTGCTGGCGTTTCACGGCGCGGCGCTGGGGCGGACGCGCAGCGCCCTGCTGGTGGCCGCCGCCGCGCTCGCCACCGCCTGCCATGCCTCGCACATCGCGCTGGCGGCGGGGCTCATCGCCGTCATCGCCGGCCTCTATTTCGCGCCGACGGCGTGGATCGAAGGCAACGACCTGCCGCGGCCGCGCCTGCTGCTGGCCGCGGCCAGCCTCGCGCTCGCCGTCGTCGCGGTGTTCGCCGCGAACTATGCCTTCACGCGGGAGATCTTCTTCAGCCGCTCGGGCGCGATCTTCCTCGAAGCGCGCATCATGGAAGACGGCCTGATCGCGCCGGTGCTCGACGCCGATTGCCCCAGGGCCGGCTATGCCGTGTGTCCCTACAAGGACCGCTTGCCGTCGCGCGCCGACACCTGGCTGTGGATGGCGAACCAGAGCCCGTTCCACCGGCTCGGCGGCTTTCCCAAGATGGAGAAGGAATCGGCGGCGCTGGTGGCGGCGAGCCTGACGCGCTATCCGCTCGAGAACGCCATCGTCGGCCTCGAGGACGCGGTGCTGCAGTTCTTCTGGTTCCAGACCGGCGACGGGATCGTGCCGCAGGAATGGGTGCTCAACCGCGAATTCAAGATCGCCATCCCGCAGCAGCTCAACGCCTATGACCGCGCCTATCAGCAGGAGGGCGAGATCTGGTTTGTGCCGGTCAACCTGGTGCATGTTCCGGTGGCGCTGCTGTCGTTGGCGGCGCTCTACCTGATCGCGCGGCGGGTGCGGGCGCGGCGCGACTGGCGCGGCGGCGTGCTGCCGGCTTTCGTCCTTCTGGCGCTGCTCGGCAATGCCTTCATCTGCGGGGTGTTTTCGGGGCCGCATGGCCGCTACCAGTCGCGCATCATGTGGCTGCCGACCTTCGCGGTGCTCCTGATCGCGTGGCCCGAGATCGAGGGCGAGTTGCGCCGCCGTTTCGGCGCCAAACCGGCCACAGGCTGACGCGGCGCGGCGCCTTGCGGGTGGGTGTCGAATCCGGCACTTAATGGCCCGCCATGGCCCGCAAAATCCGCATCGCTCCCTCGATCCTGTCGGCCGATTTTTCGCGCCTGGGCGCCGAGATCGAGGCGGTGGAAGCAGCCGGCGCCGATCTCATCCATGTCGACGTCATGGACGGGCATTTCGTGCCCAACATCACCATCGGCCCGATGGTGGTGAAGGCGATCAAACCGCACGCCAAAAAGCCGCTCGACGTCCACTTGATGATCTCGCCGGTCGATCCGTTCGTCGAAGCCTTCGCCGAGGCCGGCGCCGACGGCATCACGGTGCATCCCGAAGCCGGCCCGCATGTCCACCGCACGCTGCAGCTGATCCGCTCGCTCGGCAAGAAGCCCGGCGTGGTGCTCAATCCGGGCACGCCAGTCGAGGCGCTCGACAACCTGCTCGATCTCGTCGACCTGGTGCTGGTGATGAGCGTCAATCCCGGCTTCGGCGGGCAGAGCTTCATCTACAGCCAGCTCAAGAAGATCGAGACGATCGCCGGCATGATCGCCCGCAGCGGCCGCGACATCGCGCTGGAAGTCGACGGCGGCATAAATCCGCAGACGGCCAAGGAGGCCATCGCAGCCGGCGCGACGGTGCTGGTCGCGGGCACGGCGGTGTTCAGCGGCGGGGCGGGGCGCTACGCCGCCAACATCGCCGCCTTGCGCGGCTGACGCCGTGGCCGAGCCCCAATCGCGCTTCGTGCCGCTCGCTCTGCTTCCCGAGCTCTTCAGGGCCCTTGTGTGGCGCTGGCTGCGGCCGCTGCGCGTCTGGTATCGCCGCACCTGGCTGTACCGGCGCTTCCTCGGCGGGCCGCTCTCCGACCGCATCCTGTTTCATCCCTATGACGCGCTGCCGCGCCGCCTCGAAGACGCCGACGCGCTGCTGCGCGGCCGTTTCCGCTTCCACGGCGAGACGGTCGAGGTCAGGGACGGCTCGGTGTTCGACGTCAAGCCGCCGTCGGAGGACTGGGCCAAGGCGCTGCACGGTTTCGCCTGGCTGCCGCCGCTGGCGCTGGCGGGCGGCGAGGCCGCGCGGACGCTGGCGACCAACCTGATCAGCCAATGGCTGAAGCGCCATTCGCGCTATTCCGAGCCCGCCTGGTCGGCGGAGGTGATCGCGCGGCGGCTGGTGCATATCTTCGCGCATGGCCGGCTGGTGATCGCCAATTCGGATCTGTTGTGGCGCTCCAAAGTGTTCGTCTCGCTGCGCGAGCAGTCGCGCATGCTGGCGCGCATCGCCGGCGAGGCGCCCGACGGCATGCGCCGCTTCGAGACCGCGGCGGCGTTCGCGTTGTCGGGCGCCTGCCTCGGCGACAGCCAGCGCCGGCTGGAGGAAGGCCTCAAATGCCTCGAAGGCGAGATCGCGCGCCAGATCCTGCCCGATGGCGGCCATGTCAGCCGCTCGCCGGAGGAGATCGTCAACTGCTACCGGCTGATCATGATGGTGATGGATGCGCTCGGCGCCGGCGGCCTCGACGTGCCGCATGCGATCCGCAGCGCTTATGACCGCGTCGCGCCGGCGATCCGCTTCTTCCGTCACGGCGACGGCGCGCTGGCGCTGTTCAACGGCGGCACCGAAGGCGATGCGCGCACCGTCGCGGGCCTCCTGGCGCGCGACGAGGTGCGCGGCCTGCCGTTCGCCTTCGCGCGGCATTCCGCCTATCAGCGCCTGGCGGCGGGCAAGACGCTGCTGCTGATGGACGTCGGCGCGGTGCCGCCCGGCGCCTTCTCGGTGGCGGCGCATGCGTCGTGCCTCGCCTTCGAGCTTTCGAGCGGCAGCCAGCGCCTGGTCGTCAATTGCGGCGCCGCCGGCGCGGCGCAGCCCAAATGGGAATCGGCGCTGCGCGCCACCGCGGCGCATTCGACGCTGGTCGTCGCCGATGTCTCGATGGCGGCGATCCTGCCGCCGGGCTTCGCGCGCAACCTGTTGGGCCCGCGCCTGCTGCGCGGCCCGGCGCAGATCGAAACGCGGCGCTCGGAGACGCCGCAGGGCTGGTGCATCGAGGCCAGCCATGACGGCTACCTCGCGCCCTTCGGCGTCCGGCATGAGCGCCAGATCACGGTCTCGGCGCAGGGGCTCGGCGTCACCGGCGCCGACCGGCTGCTGCCCAAGGCCGAGAAGGGCCGCAAGGACGTCGCCTTCGCAATCCGCTTCCACGTCCATCCCGACGTGCGGATTTCGCCGTCGCAGGGCGGCGCGGTGCTGCTCAAACTGCCGAGCGGCGAGGGCTGGCGCTTTCGCTCCGGCGCGCCGCTGGCGATCGAGGAAAGCGTCTATCTCGGCGGCGACCAGGTGCGCCGCACCGAGCAGATCGTGCTGACGGGTTCGGTTAAAGACCAGCCGGTGGAGGTCGCCTGGGTGTTCGAGCAGATCGGGTCATCGTGACGCTTTTTCCCGCGCGCTCCGCATGCCAACATGCCGCCAGCCGATTTGATGTCCACACCGCGGTGCAGGTTATTCATGGTTCAGCTCACATTGCCCAAGGGCAGCAGCCCGGCCAAAGGTAAGGTCTGGCCGGCGCCGAAGACCGCCAACGGCAAGAAGCCCAAGGGCTCGAAGGACTTCAAGGTCTACCGCTACGATCCCGACAGCGACGCCAATCCGCGCGTCGACACCTATACGGTCGACCTGGCGAGCTGCGGGCCGATGGTCCTGGACGCGCTGATCAAGATCAAGAACGAGATCGATCCGACGCTGACCTTCCGCCGCTCCTGCCGCGAGGGCGTATGCGGCTCCTGCGCCATGAACATCGCCGGCGGCAACACGCTGGCCTGCACCAAGGCGATCACCGACGTGTCGGGGCCGATCGCTGTCTATCCCTTGCCGCACATGCCGGTGGTCAAGGACCTGGTGCCAGACCTGACGAATTTCTACGCGCAATACGCCTCGATCGAGCCGTTCCTGCAGACCAAGACGGCCGAGCCGGAAAAGGAGTGGCAGCAGTCGCCGCAGGAGCGCGCCAAGATCGACGGGCTCTATGAGTGCATCCTGTGCGCCTGCTGCTCGACGGCGTGCCCGAGCTATTGGTGGAACTCCGAGCGCTATCTGGGACCGGCGGCGCTGTTGCAATCCTATCGCTGGCTGGCCGACAGCCGCGACGAGCATACCGGCGAGCGGCTGGACAAGCTGGAGGATCCGTTCCGGCTCTATCGCTGCCACACGATCATGAACTGCACCAACACCTGCCCCAAGGGCCTCAATCCCGCCAAGGCGATCGGCGAGATCAAGCAGATGCTGGTCAAGCGCAGCGTGTGACGGGAACGCTCCAGAGTTGATTTGTTTTTGAAATTACTCAAATCACTCCGTCGTTGCCCGGCCCACGCTGTCGCTAGGCCCGTCCGGGCAACCCATTTTTCTTCATCTGAAAACAAAATGGGTCGCCCGCATAAAGCGGGCGATGACGGCTTTGGGTGATCCAATTCAAACCAAATCGACTCTAAGCCGCGGCCGGCGCCGCACCCTTGCGCAGCCGCATCAGCCGCCACAGCAGCGCCGAGGCCCATAGCGACGGCCGGCCCTGGGGCTTGGCGCCGATCGCCTTGGCCACCATCTGCACCAGCTTCTGGATATGCTGGCGGCGGTAGATCTTGTTGAGGATGCTGGCGGCGACGCGCGAATGATATTTGCGCCGGTAGGGAATGTGGGCGCTGTCCGCAAGCGATACGTTGGCGCAGTAATAGGCGTAGGCGAGCTCGTCGTCCTCGGATTCGGTCACCCGGCCGATGGCGATGGCGAGCTTCTTCCAGAACGGCAGGTCGGGTTCGCGTTGCGCCTGAAGAGTCTCGAAGAAAAGCTTGTAATGCCTGAACTCGTCGGCCGCGATGCGGCCTGCGATCTCCTTGAGGACCGGCTCCTCGGTCGCGTCCTTGATGGCGGTGTAATAGGACGAGGTGCCGCTCTCGACGACGCAGCGCGCGATCATCTCGCCGCGGCGGCTGCCGCGGATCGAGCCGCCGTCGGAGTTGGCCAGATGCGCTGGCTGGTAGCCGGCCCGGAAGCGGGCGAAGGCCTCGTCGAGCTTGTAGGTCGGATCGGCCATTTCGGCCCAGCGGCCGAGCGCGCGGCCATGCTGGCTCTCCTCGCGGCCCCATTGTTCCAGCGCCGCCATCGTCTCGGGGCCGCCATCGTGGAAGACGCGCTTGAGATAGGTGACGTAGTCGGGAGCGTTGAACTCCACGAGGGCGGCCGACTTGATCGCGGCCACCATCCAGGGCTCGGCTTTGGACGGGTCGAACGCGTCCCAGCGGACATCGTCCAACGTCCAGCCCTCTTTGTAGACGGCGGTTCCCGTCATGCGTACCCCATGGTCCTCACAGAATCCGGACCTCTTGAACGTATCATAGCAAAAACCGTTGCCGCACAGAACTACGGGCGCCGCGGCCGCTCGGACCAAGGGGCCGCGCGAAAGACTGATTAGCCAGTACTATCAAGGGGATCAAGCGACACGTCGCCGCCTGCGACGATTACCGCGCGGACATGTTACCATGCGCAGCCCGGCCTTCCGTGCCGGGATCGTTCGCGGCCCGCGCCCGCCTTGCGTTTCCAAAATGGGTGCATCGCCGACCGGCACCTGCTGGGCGGCTCGAAGCGAAAGGCATTTCCCATGACGAAGTATTTCGCGGCCGCGGCCGCCTTTGCGATTCTCGGCACCTGCGGGACCGCGAGCGCGCAGCCGGCGCCGGAGATTCCCGTCGGCAATCACTATGCCTGCTATCCGGTGCGCCAGGAGGGCGATTTCAGGCCGGTGACGGCGGTGTTCACCGACCAGTTCGGGCATTTCGGCGCCGTGGTGACGGGGATCACGCGGCTGTGCAATCCCGCGACCAAGCTGATGGACGGCCGGCCCTACAAGATGGTCGATGCGAACCTGCACCTGACCTGCTATGCGATCCGGCCGGTCGATTTCGGGCGCCGCACGGTGCGCACGACGGATCAGTTCGGCACGCGCGAGCTGTTGGTGGCGCCGCCGACCGAAGTGTGCCTGCCGGCGGCCAAGACGCTGCTGAAGTAGGTAGAACGCTGCACGCGCAGCTAGAACGCGGCGCGTACCAGGCGCAGATCGTCCAGCAGCTCGCCGAGGCGGGCTTTCTCCGCATCGGTGGCGGCCGCGATCAGGTCGGACTCGGCGTCCTTGATGCGCAGATCGAGGACGGCGAGGTCGAGCTCGGCGAATGGGATGGCTTCCTCCGCCAGGATCGTCACCTTGGCGGCGCTGACCTCGGCGAAACCGCCGCGGATGAAGAAGCGGCTGTCCACGCCGTCCTTCAGCACGTCGATCATGCCCGGCCTGAGCGTGGTGACGACCGGCGCGTGGCCCGCCATGACGCCCATATAGCCGTCCGTGGCGGGGATGGTGACCATGTCGGCAGTGTCGGAGAGCAGGAGCCGCTCCGGCGCCACCAGGTCGAAGGCGATTTTGTCGGCCATGTCTGTTTAGCGAATGGCGAGTAGCGAATAGCGAATAGGGTACGGCATTCCGCCCGTTATCAACGCTGTTCGTTTCCCTATTCGCTACTCCCTATTCGCTATTCGCCAAGTATCACGCCGCTTCCGCCGCCATTTTTTGCGCCTTGGCCACCGCGTCCTCGATGGTGCCGACGTTGTAGAACGCCTGCTCGGGCAGCTGGTCGTACTCGCCGTCGACGATCGCCTTGAAGGATCGTATCGTATCGGCCAGCTGCACGAACACGCCGGGCAGATTGGTGAACTGCTCGGCGACGAAGAAGGGCTGCGAGAAGAAGCGCTGGATCTTGCGGGCGCGCGCCACCACCAGCTTGTCGTCTTCGGAGAGCTCGTCCATGCCGAGAATGGCGATGATGTCCTTCAATGCCTTGTACTGCTGCAGCACTTCCTGGACGCGGCGGGCGACGGCGTAGTGCTCCGCGCCGATGACGTTCGGGTCCATGATGCGCGAGGTGCTGTCGAGCGGATCGACGGCCGGGAAGATGGCGAGCGCGGCGATGTCGCGGGAGAGCACGGTGGTGGCGTCCAGATGCGCCATCGAGGTGGCCGGCGCCGGATCGGTCATGTCGTCGGCCGGCACGTAGATGGCCTGCACCGAGGTGATCGAGCCCTTGTCGGTCGAGGTGATGCGCTCCTGCAGGTTGCCCATCTCGCTGGCCAGCGTCGGCTGGTAGCCCACGGCCGACGGGATGCGGCCGAGCAGGGCGGACACTTCGGAGCCTGCCTGCGTGAAGCGGAAGATGTTGTCGATGAACAGCAGCACGTCCTTGCCCTCGACGTCGCGGAAATATTCCGCCTGGGCGAGGCCGGTCAGCGCGACGCGGGCGCGGGCGCCGGGCGGCTCGTTCATCTGGCCGTAGACCAGCGTGCATTTCGAACCGGCGGTCGAGCCCGTCTTGGGATCGATGTTCACCTTGGAGTCGATCATCTCGTGATAGAGGTCGTTGCCTTCGCGGGTGCGCTCGCCGACGCCGGCCAGCACCGAATAGCCGCCATAGGCCTTGGCGATGTTGTTGATCAGCTCCTGCATGGTCACGGTCTTGCCGACGCCGGCGCCGCCGAACAGGCCGATCTTGCCGCCCTTGGTGTAGGGGCAGAGCAGGTCGATGACCTTGATGCCGGTGACGAGGACTTCGGCGGTGCCCGCCTGCTCGACGAAGGTCGGCGCTTCGCGGTGAATGCTCGACATGTGCTCTTCGGAGATCGGGCCGGCTTCGTCGATCGGCTCGCCGATGACGTTCATGATGCGCCCCAGGCAGGCGGGGCCGACCGGCACGCGGATCGGCGCGCCGGTGTCGCGCACTTCGGCGCCGCGCACCAGACCCTCTGTGGTGTCCATGGCGATGGCGCGCACCGCGTTCTGGCCCAGATGCTGCGCCACCTCGAACACCAGGCGGACCGGCTTGCCGGTCTTGGCGTCGATATTGGTGGTCTCCAGCGCGTTCAGGATCGCCGGCAGGTCGCCGTCGAACTCGACGTCGACGACGGCGCCGATGACCTGGGAGAGGCGGCCCTTGGCGTTGGCTTTGACGGGTGCTGCGGACATGGTTCGGTCTCTTTCTGTAGGCGGGTCAGACGGCGGAGGCACCGGAGATGATCTCGATCAGCTCCTTGGTGATCTGCGCCTGACGGGTACGGTTCATCTGGATGGTGAGGGCTTTGATGAGGTCGCCGGCGTTGCGCGTGGCGTTGTCCATGGCGGTCATCTGCGCGGCGAAGAAGCCGGCCTGGTTGTCGAGCGTGGCGGCGAGCAGCTGGACGGCGATGTTCTGCGGCAGCAGGGCTTCGAGGATGGTGGTCTCGTCCGGCTCGTATTCGTAGAACGCGGCCTTGCTGTCCGCGTCCAGCGTCACGGGAATGAGCTGGCGCACGGTCGGCGTCTGGGTTACGACCGATTTGAACTTGCTGGAGATCAGCGTCACGACATCGACTTCGCCGCCGACATAGAGCTCGATGATCTTGCGGGCGACGGGGCGGATGAGCGCCAGATTGGCGGTCTTGACGCCCATCTCATAGGTCTCGACGAAGCGCTGGGCGTGGTTGCGGCGCAGCTGGTCGCGGCCCTTGCGCCCGAGGGTGATGATGCGCACCTCCTTGCCGTCGGCCAGCAGCTTGGCGATCTTCTCGCGCGCCGCGCGCACGATGCCGGAGTTGAAGCCGCCGGCGAGGCCGCGGTCCGAGGTCGCCACGACGATGAGATGGCGCTGGTCCTTGCCGTTGCCGGCCAGCAGCAGCGGCGCCGACGGGCCCGAGACGCCGGCCGCGAGGTTGGCGATGACGCCCGCCATGCGCGCCGCATAGGGCCGCGCGGCCTCGGCGGCGGACTGGGCGCGGCGCAGTTTCGCCGCCGCCACCATCTGCAGCGCCTTGGTGATCTTCTGCGTGGACTTGACGCTCGCGATCCGCGTGCGCATGTCCTTGACGGTAGCCATGAGCGGCCAATCTTTCCTAAATCGGTCTTCGCGTCTCTAGGCCACGAAGGTCTTGGCGAATTCGGCGAGCGCGTCCTTCAGCATGGTCTCGAGCTCGGGCGTCAGCGCCTTCTGCTTGCGGATGCCTTCGAGGAATTGCGGATAGCTGCTCTTCAGCTTGGAGAGCAGCGCCTCCTGGTAGGCGCCGACCTTGGCGACCGGGATCGGATCGAGGTAGCCGCGCGTGCCGGCATAGATCACCGCCACCTGTTCCTCGACCGCGAAGGGCTTGTATTGCGGCTGCTTGAGAAGCTCGGTCAGGCGCTCGCCGCGCGCCAGCATCTTCTGGGTCGCGGCATCGAGGTCGGAGCCGAATTTCGCGAAGGCCGCCATCTCGCGATACTGGGCGAGCTCGGCCTTGACCGGACCGGAGGCGGTCTTCATCGCCTTGATCTGGGCCGAGGAGCCGACGCGGCTGACGCTGGCGCCGACGTTAATTGCCGGCCTTATGCCCTGGTAGAACAGGTCGGTCTCGAGAAAGATCTGGCCGTCGGTGATCGAGATCACGTTGGTCGGGATGTAGGCCGCGATGTCGTTGGCCTGGGTCTCGATGACGGGCAGGGCGGTCAGCGAGCCCGCGCCGTTGTCCTCGTTGAGCTTGGCGGCGCGCTCGAGCAGGCGGCTGTGCAGGTAGAAGACGTCGCCGGGATAGGCTTCGCGGCCCGGCGGGCGGCGCAGCAGCAGCGACATCTGGCGATAGGCGACGGCCTGCTTGGAAAGATCGTCGTAGATGATCAGCGCGTGCATGCCGTTGTCGCGGAACCATTCGCCCATGGCGCAGCCGGAGAACGGCGCGAGGAACTGCAGCGGCGCCGGGTCGGAGGCGGTGGCGGCGACGATGATGGTGTATTCGAGTGCCCCCGCGTCGGCGAGCGTCTTGACGATCTGCGCCACGGTCTAGCGCTTCTGGCCGATGGCGACGTAGATGCAATAGAGCTTGGCGCTCTCGTCGGTGCCGGCGTTGATCGGCTTCTGGTTGATGATGGCGTCGACGGCGACGGCGGTCTTGCCGGTCTGGCGGTCGCCGATGATGAGCTCGCGCTGGCCGCGGCCGATCGGGATCAGCGCGTCGATGGCTTTCAGGCCGGTCTGCACCGGCTCGTGCACCGATTTGCGCGGGATGATGCCGGGCGCCTTGACGTCGACGCGGCGGCGCTCGGCGATGTTCTCGATCGGACCCTTGCCGTCGATCGGATTGCCGAGCGCGTCGACGACGCGGCCGAGCAGGCCCTTGCCGACGGGCACGTCCACGATGGCGCGGGTGCGCTTGACGGTGTCGCCTTCCTTGATGGTCGAGTCGTTGCCGAAGATCACGACGCCGACATTGTCGTTCTCCAGGTTCAGCGCCATGCCCTTGATGCCGCCCGGAAACTCGACCATCTCGCCGGCCTGGACGCTGTCGAGGCCGTAGACGCGCGCGATGCCGTCGCCGACGGACAGCACTTGTCCGACTTCGCTGACTTCCGCCTCGGCGCCGAAATTCTGGATTTCGCGCTTCAGGATGGCGGAGATTTCCGAGGGCTGGATGTTCATTCTAGGTACCTCTCATGGCGCTGCGGATGCCGGCCAGCTTCGTGCGCAGGGATGAATCGATCATGCGCGAGCCCACCTTGACGACGAGGCCGCCGAGCAGGGTGGGATCGACTTTGGTTTCGAGGTTCGGCTCGCGGCCGAGCTTGGCCTTGAGCACGGCTTTGAGGTCGGTGATCTCGGCGTCGCTGAGGACGCGGGCCGAGGTGACGTGCGCCGGCACGGCGCCGCGCATGGCGGCAACCAGACGGCCGAAGGCGGCGATGATGTCGCGAAGCGCGAACAGGCGGCGCTTGGCGGCCAGCGTCAGGACGAACTGGGTGCCGAGCCGGGAGGCGCCCATCGCCGCGAGCACGGCCGTCATCGCCTTGCCCTGGTCGTCGGCGCCGAAGGCCGGCGATTTCACCAGGCGCATGAGATCGGCGCTCTGGTCCATCATGGTGCGGAGCGCAGCGAAATCCTGCTCCAACGCGGCGACCTGTCTGGTCTCCTGCGCCAGCTCGAAAACGGCGGTGGCATAGCGCCCCGCCAGTCCGACTTCGCGTTGCTGTTCCGATGCCACGTTCGTCCTTCAAACCCTGGCGTTTTTGCTTTCGCGCCGGTCACATAAGCATTTGAAATAATTGGTGGATTTACACCACGTGCGGCCGAGTCCCCGCGCGCGCGAAGCAGGTAGCATGGGCCTTACCGTGGCGCAACAATCGGCCACTAGCCGTGGTGTCGCGGGGGCCGAAAAGCCCAACGCGGTGGCAGCCCGCAGGGAGCGCCCGAGCGCCGGCCGATCGGCAGGCGGCGAAACCGTTGCAGCCGCCGCCATCCCGTCATAGTATGACAGTGTCATATCGAGGTTCCATCATGCCACGCAGCAGCCGGCCAATTTCCGTGACCCTCGGCGATCTGCACGCGGGCGTGGCGTCGCGGGTCACGACGGGTGCCTATGCCTCAGCCAGTGAAGTCCTGCGCGCGGCGCTGCGCGCGCTCGACCGCGAAGAAGCGGCGATTGACGACTGGCTGCGCCAGCGTGTCGATGAAGCCCTGAGCGACAAGCGGCCCAGCGTTCCTGCGGCTACGGTGTTTGCCCGTCTGCGCAAGCACCATGCCCGCAGGACAAAGGCGACGCGTGAAGCGGTTTAAGGTCACTTTCCGGCCCCTGGCCGAAAAGGATCTCATCGATCTTTATGACTATATCGCCGACGAAGCCGGGACGCGCGTGGCGGGCGCGTATATCGACCGCATCGAAGGCGCCTGTCTCGCGCTGAAGACGTTTCCTCTGCGCGGCACCGCGCGCGACAACATCGGGCCGGGCTTGCGGACAATGGCGTTCGAACGACGGGCTATGATCGTCTTTCGCGTCCTGAAGTCCGAGGTGACCATCGTACGGATTTTCCATGGCGGACGCGATTTCGAGCGGATTTTGCGGCTCTCGTCCGACGCATAACCGGCGTTATTTCAAATTTTAGCCAATGTTCGACCCGGGCTTTAACGCGGCCCGGGCCATCCTCCATCCGTGGGGCAGGGGCAGAACGCCATGGGTGAAACGGTCGTCGGGGCATTCCGGCAGGTTTTCGGGTTTCTGGTGCAGGGCATCGATTTCGCCGCCGACGGGCGGGCGGCGTTCGAGAGCGAACTGCGCGAACTGGTGGCGCCGCACATGGCGGTCTTGGCGCATCGCCGCGCCAAGCTGCTGGACGATGCCGGCGAGGCGCGCTGGTCCGACGAACTCGACGCCTTCATGAGCCGCAATCTGTGGCCGCTGCTCGGCGAGTTCCGCGACTATGCGACGCGCAACCGCACCTCGTCACGCTGCTGCTCGATGT
>Ga0210397_10000124_pt1 | contig 59588 bp, 100 predicted proteins | sample IncBWH2OmetaG_FD_160126 | JGI IMG/M metagenome (GOLD analysis project Ga0210397, IMG submission 160126) | Forest soil microbial communities from Barre Woods Harvard Forest LTER site, Petersham, Massachusetts, United States - Inc-BW-H-2-O ...
CCGCGAGTGGGACGCGGCCGAGGCGTGCTGGACGGGCGACACCTGCAGCGCGACAGTCACGATGCTGGGCCGGTACCCGCTCGACGGGCTAGAGCGCGGCCAGGTCCGCCTCTCGGTGATCCTGATCCGGAAGCCCATCCTCGTGCCGGGGGACCTCGCCGAGGAGCGTCGGCGACGGGATGCCCAGGGGACGGATGACCTCTAGTCGATCTATGCTCGCCGCGCTGTGCGCGACGAAGACGACACCGACGTCGAGACCCTGGACGGCGACCAAGTAGTCGAGGTAACCGACGCCGAGATCGCGGCCGAGACGAGGATCGGGGACGGGGACATAGCTGCCGAAGTGACCAAGCCGCACGACGGGGGCGAGTGGCTGACCGGCTTCAACAAGGGGGTCCTGGCGGGGCGGAACGACTACGAGCAGGCCCTCAAGGCCGTCCTGGGAGACGGCCCGTTCTTCGATGACATCGCGCAGAAGGTGCGGCTGGTCCTGGCGGGCGGTACTTGACCGCCTGCTAGGCGTACCCCCAACATGGGGGACATGCTCCAGACGGACTTCGACACCCACGACTCCGACGTCCACCAGGAGGCGTCGACGTTCCCCGCGATCCCCGGCGCGACCACCGAGGTGACGATCTACGACACCACCAGGGTCGAGGCGGGGCGGTACCAGATGGAGCCGCTGGCCGCCAGTGGCGCGAAGTCCCGCTCGTGCTCGCACATCAAGGGCGCGCTGCTGTCTCTGTTCGGCGACCAGATCGTGACCGTGAAGGTCTACTACATGATCGCCGGGCAGTGGCGCGCCGTGAACGGCGCCGCCGGCGCCGGCAACGCGACGACCGCGAACCAGGCGTTCGCGAAGTTCTACCCGTTCGGGGGGGACGACACGAAGATCACCTACACCACGGGCGGCACGCCGCCGACCACGCTGGGGATCTCGAACCGGCTGTCGAAGTACCCGACGGCCAACGCGATGCCGTAGGAGAGGAACGATGCCCCACCCGCAGCCGCGCCTCCGCCTCCTGCCGACACCGACGGCGTTCGACTACGTCGAGGAGGCGCTGGCCGAGCAGCACCGGGTAAACGGCCAGCTCGCGGGCGAGCTGCGCGGTATCCGCGAGGAGCTGCACGCCATGAACGGTAAGCTCGGCGAGCTCGACGGCCTGAAGAAGCGCTGGGACAGGGTGTTCCAGGCGATCCTCATCGCGGCGGCGCTCGCGGCGGTCGGCGCGGTCGCGAAGTCCTGGGCGAGGGGCGAGGAGGCGAGGGCGCAACCCCCAATGATCGAGAGGCAAACCCGATGAGTGATAACGGCAGGGACGACGACCAGAGCTTCAACGACACGCCGCCCCAGCTCCCGCAGGTCACGCTGAAGGAGCACCGACCGTACGTCCTGGCGCTGATCTCGATCGTCGCGCCGTTGCAGGAGGCGGTACACAGACTCACGAGCATCTGCCACGAGATCCGCGTCGCCCGCGACCCGATCGGCGCGCGGACCGTCGAGGAGATCGGGAAGGCCGGCGCTCAGATCGAGCTGGTCGGCAAGTCGATCCGCACCGCATTCGGAGGTTGAACCATGGACAAGAACCTGCAGCTCATCTGGACGAACCGCGTCCTCCGAGTGTTCTCGGTCATCACCGGGATCGTCGGCGGCCTGGTGGCCGTCGTCGCGATGGTCGGCGACGTCGTGAAGACCATCCAGGGTCTGGGTCTCGTGCCGAACAAGTGGCTCGGGATCGCCGGCGGCCTGGTAACCCTCGGCACGATCGCGGCGACCTACTCGAAGACGCCGTCGCAGGCGATCGCCGCCGCGGTGCCGCCGGGGAAGACGCCGCCGCCCGGGTAATATCCCCGGGTATGAGCACAGCCGAGGAGCAGGAGAAGGAACGCGCCACCTACGCCCGGGGGCTCGCCCAGGGCGCGCTCGGCGGGCGCGATGGTGAGCAGGCAGTCGAGGACGCCGTGACCGAGTTGGTCATCAACCTCCTCACCATCCACGAGAGGACCATCGCGGCGAAGAACGCCTTACTGAAGGAGAATGCCCAGCTGCGCGACCAGCTCGCCGGGAACACGCGCGAGCTGCCGCCGGGCTCGACCCTGGATGACCAGCTCGAGCAGGTGGCGGCGATGGCGCGCGAGGTCTTGAAGCGCTCGGGATCGGGCGGCCGCCTGCGCTCCCTGGCCTTCCTGTGGGAGGAGGGGCGGGCCATCGTCCTGCACGCTCAGGAAGCACCGGCGCCCCTGATCCAGGTCGCGACCAGCTTCTCGTAGCCCCCCCCATCTTGACGGCCAAGTAACGCACTGAGATTCTTTGGTCTGGGCCCCGCGGGGGTCCTCAAACCAAGGAGATCGACGATGCCCAGCTTTTCCGTTTCCGGTTCCATCGCAGTGGCGGCCACCAAGACGCCGCTGATCATTGGCAGCGGTGGCACCTCGAGCCCCCGTACCCGCATCACGCAGTTCGTGCTGTCGGCCTCGGGCACGCCGTCCTCGGACGCCGGCTACGAGATGCAGGTCAAGCGCGCCACCGCGCTCGGTACCTCGACCGCGTTCACGCCGAACCCGGTGGACCCGGCCGAGACGGCCTGCGAGACCACGGCCGGCGTCAACTGTTCGGTCGAGCCGACCTACACGGCCAGCTCGCAGCTGAAGGACATCCTCTGCAACCCGCGCGCGACGTGGACCTGGATGCCCTACCAGACCGAGGGCGAACTGGTGATCCCGGCGACCACGGCGAACGGCATCGGCTGGCAGCTTCAGTCGGCCGGCGGCGTCGGCACGAACGTCTTTGTCGACGCGACCTTCCGCGAGTAACATCGCGGGATGATCGCGGACCCGAACAACGCGGGCGCCACAGACGTGACCGCACCGGCGCTCCCAGGACAGGGCGGCCTGGAGGACATCCGGTGCGGTGACTGCGGCGGGCTCGTGAAGCAGGAGCGGAGCCGGTGGCGCAACCCGCCGCCGCGCTTCATCCCCGGCCCGTGCGCCGCCTGCAAGCGCGTCGAGGTGGGCGCGCCCGGCGGCCTTCCACCGCTGGTGACCTGATGGCGGCGGGGCAGCACAGGGCGCTCGGTGCCATCCTGATCTCGATGCCGGGTCAGGCCCAGGTAGAGATCGAGACCCACACATGTCAGCACTGCAACGGCATCGTCGAGACGAAGGGTCCCGGGGTGGACCCGGGGAAGACGTCGGGCTGGTGCGGGAACTGCTTCGCGATCATCTGCATCCGCTGCGCAACGAACGGACGCTGCACGCCGTTCGAGAGGAAGCTGGAGAGGGTCGAGAGCCGCGCTCGCTTCCTGGAGTCTATCGGGCTGGGCTGACCGGTGGGCCAGCGGCGGCCGAGGAGGTGAACCCGTGCCGCTGATCGGGAAGAGGATGGCCTCAGACGAGGCCGCGAAGCTGCCCCTGGCCCACGAGGTGCCGCCGCACCCAGACCGGGCCGCGCTCGACCGCGCGGGGACGACCGCGCGGCTGACCGCGTATGAGAAGGCCCGGGCGTATGCCCGGCCGCACTGGCACAGCTACCAGCACGCGGCGTGCGGCGAGGTCACGCATCTGCGCTATGACGACGAGGTCGTGGGCCTGGCGCAGAACCCGCGGCGCCCCGCGCGCGCCCGCAAGGGCCTGTGGTGCGCCAGCTGCAAGGCCATGTTCCCCGTCGGGAACAACGGGGAGTTCTACTGGGTCAACACCGCCGGCACCGTCACGCAGGTGAAGGTCGGGACCTAGCCGATGGCCGGCGCGTTCAAGCAAGACCCGCTGATCCTGACCGTGTCGGGGTCCGGGACCTCGACGACGTCGAACCCGCCCGGGTTCCCCGCGGTGACGGCCGGCAGCTCGATCCTCGCCATCGGCACCAACGACACCGGCGGCGCCGGCGACCCGAGCGTGGCCGACGATGACCCGACCAACCTCGCGGCGTACACCAAGCTCGAGGACGTCACCGACACCACGGACGGCCAGCGCTTCTACGTCTTCTGCAAGGAGAACACGAGCGCTAGCGCGGTCCGCGTCATCACCATGACCTGGACGGCCGCCGTCGCCGCGCGCGGCTTCGGCATGGCGGAGATCTCGGGCTCGATCGCGCCGGGGGGCATCGACAAGCACGTCAGTAACTTGCAGACCGCCCCCACGACGGGGACCGACGCCGTCACCAGCGGCAGCTCCGGCACGCTGTCGAAGTCCCCCAACTTCGCCGTCGCGATCTCGATGGACATGTCGGGCTCGACGGCGCCGGCGACGGGCACCGGATGGACGAGCCCGAACGCAAACTATACCGGCTGGGCGACCTACGGCGGCGTGCGCATGGAGGGCAAGAACACCTCCGCCACCACGCCGATCGCGGGCACGTTCACCGCGATCGCGAACACGATCCACATCACCGCCCTGGTCGTGTTCGACGACATCGGCTCATCGGGTGGGGCCGTGACCACGATCTCCGACGAGGCGCCGCCCCGCCGACCACCGTTCCAGTCGACCGGCGATCGCCAGGCCGAGCAGTGGACGCTCCAGCCGCTGGGGGCCTCGCAGCCGATCAAGTCCTTCCTGGCGACCGAGGGGATGGACCGGCGCCCGTCGTCCGTGCCGCGCCACACGTCCGTGCCGTGGACGCTGACCGCCCTGGCCACGCCGACGATCAAGCCGTGGTGCGACCTCGCGCCGCCGGCGCGCGTCCCGCCCTGGGCGCGGCCGCGCGTGCTCCAGCCGGACGTCTCGATGCAGCCGCTCGGGCAGTCCTCACCCGTGCGGAACTTCCTGCACCAGCACCCGGCGATCGCGCCGCCCTGGCGCGGGCCGCGCCCCCAGCAGCAGCCCTGGGTCGGCGCGCCGATCGTGGCCTCGCTGCCCGCGCTGCTGGTCAACGACGAGGCGCAGGTCGTGCGCCCGCGCCGCATCCGGCGCTGGGCCCCCATGGGAGCGTTGGCGCGCGCGGCGCCCAGCACCGAGAGCTTCCCGTTCGCGCCCGACGCCACGGGGCGCTTCCTCGTGGACTCCCACGGCGCGCCGGTGCCGATCATCGCGCGCACCGCCTGGGGCATCCAGAGCCTCGGCAGCTCGGACTTGGCGGAGTTCCTCGACGACACCGTGGCGCGCGGCTACACCGGGATCGAGTGCCAGATACCGTGCAACCTGGCGGCCATCCACAACAACCCGTTCGACTGCAACGGCAACCTCCCCTTCAACAAGCTGCTCGACACGTCCACCTGGACCACCGGCTCCTTCTCCGGCAGCAAGCCCGACCTGTCCACGCCGAACGCGGCGTTCTGGGCGAACGTCGACAACATCGTCGCGGCCTGCCGCACGCGCAAGCTGTGGATGGTCTGGTTCTCCGCCTACCTCGGCATCGACAGCAGCGAGGGCTGGGAGACGACCATGACGGCCAACGGCGACCCCGCGACGATCGCGTACGGCGCGTTCGTGGCGAACCGCTATAAGCCCCAGCCCAACATCGTGTGGGGGACCGCGGGAGACACCGCCTCGGGGTTCGACGAGGAGGACGACCACATCACCGGGCTGCAGTCGGTGTCGGGCCAGCGCTCGGGGCCCCAGTTCACGGCGGAGCGCAACGGCGGGTCGATCTCGAGCGACGGCACCGGTCCGCTCGGCGCGGCCATGACCATCAATGGTGGCTACGACTGGCCGACGGTGATCGCGCAGTGCCGGCGCGCCTACGCCTTCGGCACCACGACGCGCGCCATCCCCTCCTTCATGATCGAGGGCCCCTACGACGAGGAGGGGCCAGACGGCAACAACATCAATACCATCGCGACGCAGCCCGTCCGGCGCTGGCCCTGGTGGGCCATCATCGAGACGATCGGCGGGTTCATCCAGGGCAACGGCTACATCTGGCCGTTCAACCCGACGGGGACGCCGCCCGCGACCGACAACTGGAAACTCCACAAGAACACGCAGACCACCCAGGACATCACGCGCCTCGCTGCCCTCTGGAAGTCCATCGCGTGGTGGACGCTGATCCCGTCTGGCCAGAGCACGATGGGCACGCTCATCACGTCCGGGGCGGGGACCCCCGACAACGCCAACTACGTCGCGTCCGCCTGCAACCCGGCCGGGTCGCTCTGGATCGCCTACGCCGGCCCGAGCCGCGCGAGCACGTTCACCGTCGACATGACCGTGATGCGCGGGACGGCGACGGCGCAGTGGTGGAACCCGTCGACCGCCGCGTTTACCTCGGCCGGGTCGATCGCCAACACGGGCACCCACACGTTCACGGTCCCCGGCGACAATGGGACGGGGTTCTCCGACTGGGTCCTGGTGATGACGGCGTGATGCCATGCCAGAAATCGTAGAGACAGCGCAGTACCAGCAGTCGACGGACGCGCTCGCGCCCCTGGTCGCGGACCAGGGCACGTGGTTCGACCAGTCGCCGCTGCCGCCGCGCCCGCCCGTCCCGCCGGCGGTCGAGCGCGGCGCGGACGCCTGGTTCCTGTCGCCGCTGGTGGCGGCGCTGCCGTCGGTCCTGCAGCAGCTGCTGGCGACGCCCCCGCGCGCGCCCGCGGCCCGGGCCCCGATCCCCGCCCTGGAGCTGCGCCCGCTGGGGCAGTCGTCACCGGTCGGCGTCCTCGGGTGGGAGCTACCCGGCGCGCGCCCGCCGCCGCCGGTGCCGCGCAACGCCGCCGGCGCCGACTGGCCGCTGCGCGCCTTCACCGCGTCGACGCCGCTGCTCTCGACGCTGGACCAGCCCCCGAACCGACCGCCGCCCGGCACCCCGCCGCGCATCGGCGCGCCCGCGCTCGAGCTCCGGCCCTTCACGTCGTCGACGCCGTTGCTGCCGGGCCTGGACCAGCCGACCGCGCGCGGGCCGGCGCCGGTCCCGCCGCCGCGCCCGATGGAGCAGGCGCAGCCCCTCGGCCCCGGGATCATCCTGCCCACCGGCTGGGAGGTCGCCGTCATCCTGGCCCCGCCGGTGGCGCGCGCGCGGATGGTCGCGGACGCCTTCGCGCTGGCGCCGCTCGCCCCGCAGCTCGGCGTCACCGGCTGGGAGGTGCCGCCGCTGCCGCCGCGCGCGCCGGCGCCGATCCCGCGCCCGTCCCCGCTGGCCGTGCCGCCGGGCACCATCATCCCTCAGCTGGTCAACTCGAGCTGGGGCTGGGAGCCGCCCGGCCGTGTGCCGCCGCGCGTGCCCTGGATCCCGCGCGTCGAGCAGGCCGACCCGCCCGGCAACTTCCTGTTCCCGCCCGCCGCCTCGACCGGCTGGGAACCCCAGGGGGCGCAGCCGCGCTCGGTGCCGCGCGTCGCGCGCTTCGAGGTCGCCGGCCCGGTCGGTTCCCCCGTCGTAGTCCTGGCCCCCTCGGGCTGGGAGCCGGCCTTCCTGCGCCCGCCGGCGGCGCCGCGCCTCCCCATCCCCGGGTCATCCCTGCCCCCGGGGGCCCTGATCCTGCCCTGGGGCTGGGACTCCGGGCCCGCCCAGGGAAGGCCGCCCGGCGCGCGCCAGATCGCCCAGGACGCCGTCCTGCCGCCCCTGGCCGTCCTGCTACCCTACTTCGCGCCGGACGCCGGCGGGCGCGTGCTGCTGGCCCGGGCGCCCCAGCGCGTCGAGCAGGTCCCTGGGACCCAGCTCGTGGTCCTCGGCCCGACCGGCTGGGAACCGGCCAGCCCACCGCCGCGCCGACCGTACCCGACCATGCCGGCGGCTCGTTTCCACGGCGGTGCGGACTTCGGCCTGCTGATGCCGCCGCCGGTGCTGGCAGTCTTCCTGGACGTAGAGCCCACGCTCTACCGCCAGCGGGTCCGGTACCCGGTCGAGCTGCTGATCGTCCCGCCGTCCTACCCGGTGCTGCCCGCCCCGGCCCTGCCGAAGTTCCCCCTGCCCCCGCCGTTCGTCGTCCAACTCCAGGACGAGGACGGGCCCGCGGACCTGACCGGCCTGACCGTCGTGTGCAGGACGATGCCGGCCGACCACGCGCGCGCGGTGCGCGTCGAATCCGCCGACGTGGTCGACGCCCTCCGCGGGATCGTCCAGAAGGCGTGGACCGAGCAGGACCTACGCGGGATCCCGACGGGGGACATGCTGGTGCAGTTCGTGACGATCGACGGCGCGGGTCGACCGCGGACCTACCCTGGGGGCGGGCGCTACTACCACGTCGAGATCACGGGGAGGACCAGGTGACGCCAGACTTCGAGATCGGGCAGGGGGACCTGCTGCCTCCCTTCCAGCGCCAGCTCCTGAACGCGGACGGCACGGCGGAGGACCTCACGGGGAAGACGGTCATCTGGCGGGTCAGGACGCCGGGCTGCTGCGCGCGGGAGCTCGAGTCGACCGGGACGATCGTCGACGCCCGGGGCGGGTACGTCTCGCACGACTGGCAGGCAGCGGAGACCCTGACCCCGGGCATCGTCTACGTCTATGCGGTGGCGACCGCGGCTGGATCGGAGCCGCGCGCCTACCCGCCGCCGCCCCTCGGGTGCTGGACGGTGCGGGTGCTGCCTCAGCTCCGGTAGGGGATCACCGCCAGGACGGTCCGCACGTTCGTCCCCGACTCGCGGAACGCGCCATCCGGGAGGTCCTCGATGTACCCGCCGCCCGAGTCGACGACGGCGCGAAACTCCTGCGCGATCCGGTCCTGCCGGAAGCGCGCGCCAGCCGACATCACCGCCGCGAGCACGCCGCCGCGCTTCAGGAACTTCAGCGCGTGGAGCACGTGGGCGACATCCTGTCGCTTCGCGAACGGCGGGTTCATGATGACGCGGTCGTAGAGCGGGATCGGCGTGACCGCGAGGAAGTCAGCCTCCTCGGTCACCACCGGCAACCCGGCGAACACAGCGCGCAGGTAGGCGCAGTGCTTCGCCTGGACCTCGTAGCAGTCGACGACCTCCGCGAGGTCGGCGACCCGCCGGACGAGCGCGCCGCGCCCGGCGCTCGGCTCGAGGATCTTGTGCCCCGGCTTCACGTCCGCCTCGTCGACCAGCAGGCCGGCGACCACCTCGGGGGTCTCGAAGAAGCCGAAGTCCTGGGGTCGAGCCACCTCTCCCGTCAGGACGATCTGGTCGAGCGCGTCGGCCGCGCCGCCGTCAGATAGATGGGCCTTGTCCTTCCGCGACCACTTCCAGCCGGCCGCCTCCAGGACCTTGTTCACCTTCTCGTAGGTCTTCCTCTCGAGCTGCTCGGGCAGGTACAGCTTGTCCGCCTCGGTGCGGCAGTTCGCCAGGATGAGCATCACGTCGTCAGTCACTCGCATGGGGTCTCCTCTCTGCGCTTGTTATTACCCCGCGTCGATCGCGTAACATCGGGCGACGTGGGTGCGCTCGCATACAACCCAGACGTCGCCATAGCCCGCGCGAAGTACCAGCAGCGGGTCATCGACGCGCGCACCAGCCTCCAGAACTTCATCGAGTTCGCCGGCCGCTCCGAGGAGGGCGCCGGCATCGAGCTGGACCACATCCACAAGATGTGGTGCCACCACCTGACCTACTGCTGGTCGCGCGGCCTGCACGCGGGCATCCTGGCGCCGTTCGGGTCCGGCAAGTCGTCGACCCTGGCGGTGCCCCTGTCGTGCTACCTGATCGGGCGCAACCCGCAGATCCGGATCAAGTTGGTGGCCAACCACGACGACTACGCCAAGCGCCGGGTCGGCGCCGCGAAGGCGATCATGGAGACCGTCGAGTACCAGCAGGTCTTCCCGCACATCGTGCCAGGTGAGAAGTGGACCGACCACGAGCTCGAGGTGGCGCGCATGCGCGGCCCGATCGATCCCACGCTCCACGCGCGCGGCGTCCTGACTGCCGGCGTCGGCACGCGCGCTGACGTCGAGATCTTCGACGACGTCTGCGACCAGCTCAACAGTGAGGAGCCCGGCAGCCGGCGCAAGGTGAAGGAGTTCGTGCGCCGCACGTGGCTCTCCCGCCTCGACCAGAAGGCCGGGCGCGCGCTCTGGATAGCGACGCCCTGGGACCCGGACGACGCGACCTACGACTTGATGCACGACCAGAAGTGGGCGTTTCTTGTCCAAAGGGTCGCTAAGAGCCACACCGAATACGACCAGGAAGTCTTCAATGTCGGCGACGACTATACGGTCGGGTTGGAGGCAATATTGAAGAGATGACCCACGGAAATGCTCGCCTGCGCCGCCCGCTGCGCATCTTCGAGGACCGAGTGGAGATCCCGCTGACGCGCGGCAAGGTCGCGATCGTCGACCTGATCGATGCGGACCTCGCGTACTTCAATTGGACGACGGAGGCCAGTCAGGACGGACTGCGGTGGTACGCGCATCGCAATGGCCCGCGTCCCCGTCGGGAATGCATAAAGCTCCACCGCGAGATCGCGAAACGGATGGGGCTCAAGTTGAACGGGCGGGAAGTCGATCACCACGATGGCGATGGACTCAACTGCCGGCGGGTCAACCTGAGGCGCGCGTCCAGCGGTCAGAACAAGCACAACGCGAGGAAGCCGCGCAACAACAAGAGCGGGTTCAAAGGGATCTCATGGAGGCAGGACAGCCAGAAATGGCAGGTCCACATCCAGGCCAATAAGAAAGCCCACTACCTGGGATTGTTCGCTGACCTGTCAACCGCGGTCGCCGCGCGGTCTGAGGCCGCGCAGCGTCTCCACGGGGAGTACGCCCGGGCCGTGTAATATCCCCCGCATGAGCATCAACGCCAAGGAAGCCAAGGAACTGGGCGACCTCGTGGTCGAGGCGGCGCCGGGCCTCGGGGAGACGCCGCTGGCCAAGCTCCAGGAGCTCCTGGCCATCGTCATCGCCGAGACCACCAAGACGAACAACGGGGTCGAGGAGCGGGTGCGCGAGGCCGGCAGCATCCCCCCCGACATCACCATCGTGCTCATGCACTACGGCGCGCTGACGGCGATCTACCGCGACCTCCCGTCCGGCGACAGCCGGCGCGCTCTCATCCTCGCCGGCGAGCAGGTCGGCGCGTTCATCGCGAAGAAGTACGGCGAGAAGCTCCGAAGTGAGCTCACCGCCAAAACCACCACGCACTGAGAGGAGCCGAACCCGCCATGGCCAAGCCCAGGAACCCACGCACACCCAAGCAGAAGGACGAGATCGTCAGCCGCGTGAAGCGGATGCTGCCCTGCGCCATCGACGAGAAGGTCACCAAGAAGAAGGAGAAGCGCATCGTCCACGCGCTGACCGAGAAGAAGGACGAGCAGGAGAAGATGAACGCGGAGATCCTGCCCCGTCGGAAGAAGATCAAGGAGCTCGAGGGGGAGATCGAGACCCTCCGCGCGCAGATCGAGAACGGCACCGAGGACCGCGAGGTGCTGTGCGACGTCGTCAAGGACTTCATCCACCACAAGGTGCTGGTCCGCCGCCGCGATACCGGCGACGTCGTCGAGGACCGGACGATGACCGAGGAGGACCGCCAGGAGGACCTGCTCAAGGCCAGGGGTAAGAAGGCCAAGGCCGGCGAGGCGGATACCGATGACAATGACCACGGCGACGTCGACGACGAGGGCGAGATCCCACCCGACGGTGACGGTGAGCCCGAGGTCCACTAGCCGTGACGGGCGCCGGCGAGTACCTGGCCGACCTGGGGTGGCGTGTCGCCACCGCGGCGGTGGTGCTGCTCGGCGCGCTGCTCCTGTTCGGCCCCTGGCCCTAGACGGCCGGGGGCCGAGCGTGGCAGCATCGGTCCCATGAGCACCGTCTGCCGCTACATCTTCCTGCTAGCTCTCGGTGGTTGGCTGTCGTCCCAGGTCGCGAGCTGCGCCACCACCACGGCTGTCGTCGCGACGGTCAAGGACTGCGGGAACCAGGTCACGAATACCGTGGCCCGCGGCATCTTGAACGACGTCTCGACGGCGGTCGTGTGCGACGGCGGCAGCGTCAGCGCGCTCCCCGCGTGCGTCCTGGCCGGCCTGGCGTCGATCGCCAAGCAGGCGGGCTGGGCGGCGGTCGACTGCGCCCTGGCCGAGGTCCAGAAGGACGCGGCGAGCAACGTGAACAACCTCCCCGCGGCCTCCGCCCCCGACGAGCAGGAGCTGCTCAGGTGGCGGCGCGCGAGCGCGGCGATCGCCTGGAGGTCCGGGCCGGACGGGGGATCCGGCACCGCGCCCCCAGGGGCGCCATGAGCTGCATCGCCGTCGTCAACCGCGTCCCCGGGCTCGACGACGGGGACGCGGCATTCTGGGCCGAAGCCTGGAACCAACAGGCGCGCGAGGTCGCGGACGTGCATGGGGTCCAGTACACCCCGGTGGTCTTCTACGGCACGGCCGAGGGACTGCCGATCGACTGCCGCATCCTGCAGGTCCTGCCCCAGATCGACGTGCCGGGCGCTTCCGGGTTCCACGACGACGACCTCGGGGTGGTGTTCGCCGAGATAAAGGTGACGGCCGAGACGTCGGTCACCGGGTCGCACGAGGTCGCCGAGGAGATGGCCGACCCGACGGTCAACCTCTGGGACCCGTTCGACGACGACCACGAGCAGGCGCACGAGCTCTGCGACCGCGTCGAGGGCGACTTCTACGTCCAGCAGGCGACGGTGCTCGGCAAGACGCGTTCGGTGCAGGTGTCGAACTACCTGCTGCCGTCCGCCTTCGACCCGGGCGGCAAGGCGCCGTTCGACCGGATGGGCAGGCTCACGTCCTGGAACGGGATGACGGCCGGTGGCTACGTGATCGTCAGGGACATCGGCACAGGCAAGGTCAGCGACGTCTTCAAGGACGACGGCGTCGGCAGCGGGCACGTCGCCGCGCGCCGCGCCCCCCGCGTCATCCCGGGGCCTGCCGCCGCCGCCGCTATCACCGAGAAGCTCGGCAGGTCCGGCTCCCGCCTCGCCCGCCGCCTCCGCGGCTAGGTCAACTGACCGGGCGGGTAATATCCCGTCCATGGGTAGCCGCGTCGGCGTCCTGAAGATAGCCGCCAAAAAGCTCGGCCTGGAGTTCGGCTGCGACACATGGCACCCGCGGTCAGCGTTCGGCGCGGATAAGAGCCGCAATGACGGGTTAGCTGCGGCGTGCACAAAGGCCAGGGCGGCGACGCATCCTCCAGGGTGGGAACCCGCGCCAAAGACGAACCCTCTTACGGGTAAGCCGGGGCCGGCTCCGGCCCTTGGCCGCGATGGCGACAAGATCCAAGCCAGGTCGCGGATCAATCGTGAGGTCAAGAACGGTTCAAGGCCGAACCCAAACACGGTCCCGTGCACCGACTGCGGGCACTTGGGCAAGGATCGGCGACATGAACACGACCACTATCGTGGCTACGCTGCTGAACATCATGGGGATGTCCAGGTGGTCTGTAGTCGGTGCCACCACGAGAGGGAGATGAAGCGTGGGCGAAACGTCCATTGAATGGAGCCAATTTACGGTCAACCCCATCCGCGCGCGGCCGAAGAACAAGCCGGGCGCGCGCTCGGGGCACTACTGCGAGAAGGTCAGCCCCGGCTGCAAGAACTGCTACAGCTCGAGCTTCCAGCCGCGATTCGGCATGCCGCGGTTCGAGGACGCGGAGATCGACGACCTGGAGGTCTACCTGGACCCCGAGGTCCTGAGGCAGGTACTGCGCCGCCGGCAGCCGACGAAGTTCTTCTGGTGCTCGATGACGGACGTGTTCGGGCGCTGGGTTCCGGACGAGTGGATCGCGGCCTGCTTCGGGGTGATGGCGGCGACGCCCCACCACACCCACCAGGTGCTGACGAAACGCGCGGAGCGCCTGCCCCAATGGTTCGAGTGGATCAAGGGCCAGTGTTTTACCGGTAATCCGTTTCTGCAGGATTCGTATGCCCTGTGTTCCACGTGCGCATTCCTTACGCAGGACGTCGCCGGGATCGATGTCCAGAAAGAATCAAGGTCTCCGATAGCAGGCCGAGCTGCTTGGCCGCTATCCAACGTCCACGTCGGGGTCAGCGTCGAGACCCAGGAGTACGCCGACCTGCGGATCCCGCTGCTGCGCAAGGTGCCGGCGGCAGTGAAGTTCGTCAGCGCCGAGCCGCTGCTGGGCCCGGTCAACATCTTCGACGTCGACCAGGAGGACGGCGACTACGGTCCCGGATGGGACCTCAAGCACGTCGAGCACCGGACCGACTATGGGACTGGCGTCGAGCACGACGTCGACGCGCAGACGGGCATTGATTGGGTCATCGTGGGCGGCGAGAGCGGGAACCGCGCGCGCGATTGCGACCTGGCCTGGATGCGCTCCCTGGTCCGGCAATGCCAGCGCGCCCAGGTCCCGGTCCTGGTCAAGCAGCTCGGCGCGCGGCCGGTCGACGGCGGCCAACTCATCCAGCTGCGCGGCAGCAAGAAGGGCGGGGACATAGAAGAATTTCCGAACGAGTTGCGGGTCCGGGAGTTCCCGCTGTGAAACGCATCTGGCGCTGGCTGCGCGCGCGCTGGCGGGGAGAGCTGACAGACGAGGAGCTAGGACAAGTTCAGGTGGCGGTGCGCCTGGGGATCCGAGACGCATTTAGGGATCTCGGTTTTAAGGTCGACGAAAGGGAGCAATGAAAGTTCTGTCGGCCTGGCAGCCCTACGCGCAGCTGATGGTGCTGGGCAGCAAGGGCATCGAGACGCGCGGCTGGCCCCTCGGCGTCGTGCCGCAGCGGATCGCGATCCACGCCGCGAAGTCCGTCAGGGCGCTGCGTGAGGTGTTCACGCAGCCGCACTTCTACGAGGCGCTCGAAGCGGCCGGCTTCACCCACTCGGAGGCGCTTCCGCTCGGCGCGCTGGTCGGGACCGTCGAGGTCTACGGCTGCACCCCGACGGAGGAGGTCGACCCGGCGGTGATCGGGATGCGTGAGTACGCATTCGGTGACTACGGCCCCAAGCGCTTCGCGTGGCACCTGCGCAACCAGGTGAGCTTCCCGCCGATCCCGATGGTCGGGCACCAGGGGCTGCGCGAGCTCCCGCCGGACATCCTGGCGTTCATCCCGGAGCGCGCGCTGTGAGCGTCGCGATCGTCGGGGAGCTGAACCCATACGGCGCCAACCCGCGCTATGCGCTTTACCACGAGCCGCGCAACGCGAGCGGCGACCGTCTCCGGCGCATCCTGGGGCTCACGGTGCGCAGCTACGTGCCGTTGCCGAAGTACAATCTCTGCGTCGGGGACTGGTCGATGAAGGCGGCGCGCGCGCGGGCGCAAGAAATCTGGGACGCGCACGACCTGATCGTCACGCTGGGAGTCCGGGTGCGCAGCGCCTTCAACCAGCTGATCGGCACGCCGGGTTGTTCTGGGGTCGGCTTGGACATGATCCACGGGCACACGGTGGTCACTCTGCCGCACCCGTCAGGGCTGTGCCGCGCGTGGAACATCACGGAGAACGTGGCCGACGCGCGCGAGCTGGTGCAGCGGTACACGGGCCTGCCGTGTGGCGAGGTCGAGGAGTTCCTCCGCGGGGCCGGGACGTGATCCCCTGCGATGCCGATAGACCCCTGTACCTGGGGGCGTGGCGCAAGAAGGACCGGGTCCGGGATCGGTTCCGCGGGTGGGCGGACGAGACGCGCGTGACGTCGTGCCGAACGGTCACCGGCGGCCGGTTGGTCACGATCGAGACCCCCGGGTGCCCACCCGCCGAGATCTGGGCCTGGGAGCTGCTGGAGATCTACGAGGAGGCGCGCGGTGAACCCGACCTTCTGTAAGGGGTGCGGCAAGCCGATCCGGTGGTACCAGGACGACCGCAGCGGCAAGCGGTTGCCGCTCGACCCTGACCCGCACCCCGACGGGGACATGCGCGTCAACGTCGTGCGAAACGACGTCGCGCGCGTGAAGAAGGGGTCCCACGCCCCCCTCTACCGCCTGCACTTTGACACCTGCGCCAAACCCTGGAGCGGTCCACGAAAATAGTTGTGGACAACCGTTACGATATTTACTAACGTGGTCTGCGTAGGACGGGACGGCGATGAGCCGGGCCGAAACGAACCGAGGAGGTTCCCGATGAGCGAGCGTGAGACGAGGTACTTCGAGAGGGTGGGCGCCGCGAAGACTCCGGTGGCCCTGGCAGGCGCCTTCCGCCGCGGGCGTCGCAAGGTCGGCGATCGAGTCATGTTCCGCAATGGTTCGGCCCCTGGCGGCTGGCGCGCCGGTCGCGTGGTTGCCTGCGGGACCCACCGCGCTCGGGTGGCGTTCACGTTCTTCAACGGCCGCACCTCCGAGCGCAGCGTCCCATACGCGGACCTGCAGTAGCTGCAGCCTTGCCCGCCCGGCCTCACGGGGCCCGGCGGGGAGGGCGCGAGCCACTCCGAACGGACAACCAACGCACCGAGGAGACCACCATGCAGAACGGACAAGTCATCGACGTGAAAGAGATCAAGCCCCAGCGCCGCACCCTGGACGCGCACCATTCGGAGTACGCCAAGTTCTCCCCGGCGGAGCGCGAGGCGAAGGCGCGCGCGAAGCTGCGCGAGCGCATCAACGTGGGCCAGAAGGCGGCGATGGTCGCGCTGGAGCGCATCCAGCGCGAGGTGCCGGCGGACCGGATTGTCCGGGCTCGGGCGCTGGACTTCGTCGCCCGCGGTGACGGGTCGATCGCGGCCGTCCTTCCCCAGGGCGAGCGCGGCGGCCGCCTGGCGCTCGGCCTGCACAAGCACGCGCGCTCGCAGTTGGCCCAGCGGGTCGGCCTGCCGATCAAGTTCATGAACGAGATGCTCGCCGAGGGCGCTTGGGGCCAGGACCTGGTCGCGCACAACCTGGCGAAGCTGGCCGGCAACGGCACCGATGAGAAACTGCTGGTGCGCGCGGTGGGCGACGAGGTGCGCGGCGTCCTCTCGTCCAGCTATCGCACGGACGACAGCCGCCCCGCGCTGGACTCCCTCCTCGAGTTCGCCCGCGAGGTCAACGCGGTGGTGGTGCAGGGCCACGCGCTCGACACCCGGGTCAGCTTCAAGATCATGAAGGGCGAGCCGGTCGAGATCTTCCCGGGCGAGTGGGCGATCATCGGGCTCGACTACCGCACCAGCGACTACGGCAACGGCGCCCGCGAGCTCCTCGGTTGGATCGAGCGGCTGCTCTGCCTCAACGGCTGCGTGGTCACGACCAACTTCCGCCGCGTCCACCTTGGTGGCCGCATCGAGAGCGACGTCGACTTCTCGTCGCGGACCAAGAAGCTGAACGAGCAGTACACGCGCAGCGCGACCCGCGACATGGCGAAGGCCCTGCTGGGCGACGGCGCGATCGAGAAGATGGTCACCCTGGTCCGCAGTGCCAACGAGGCCGCGCTCGACCCCGACGCGGCCCTCGCGACCCTCAAGAAGAGCGTGAACAAGGAGGAGGAGAAGCTCATCGTCGAGAAGTACAACTCGCCCGACGTCGAGCTGCTCCCCGCCGGCAACACCGCCTGGCGCTTCAGCAACGCGATCAGCTGGCTCGCCGGCCAGGTCGAGGACCAGGACCGCCGGCTCGACCTCGAGCGCCTGGCCGGCCAGGTGGTGGAGGACGCGGCCAAGAAGGCGGCCTAGCTCGCGCCCTGCTCCGGCCCCCGGTGCGACGGGGGCCGCATGGAGGGACACGAGATGAAAGTTGAAGACGTCAGGAAACGGGTCGCCGCGATCGAGGCGGTGGCGGCCGAGGGGGACGATGAGAAGGCCCACAGCATGGAGGACGAGCTCTGGTACGACGTCCTGCTGGCGATCTCTCGGTACCACCAAACTAGCTACACCCCCGCAATGGCGCGCGAGGCGATCAAGACCAAGGACATCGACTTCCAGAGGAACTGCGCATGAGCACCCAGGTCATCGACCTCTGCCAGCAGGACCTGTGCATGGCCCCAGCTGTCTCGACGGTCACCATCACCAACGGTGACCAGTCGGTCGACGTCAAGGTCTGCGGCAAGCACGAGCAGGAGCTGCAGGACAAGGTGCGCGCCGCCAACGAGGAGCCCGGCGCGCAGCTGGGGCTGACGGTCGTTCCGCTGCCGGCGAGGGCTGGGGCGTGAGCGCCGCCGGCCTCGCCAACCCGGCGCCGGCGGCGCGCTCCCTGTCCCGGGAGATCGAGCGCGTCGACCAGGACATGTGGGCGGTGCTCCAGCGCCACCTGAAGCACTGCCAGCTCTGCGCCGGCAAGAAGGCGGGCGAGGACCTGTGCACGCTCGGCGGCATGCTGCGCAACGCCTGGTGCGAGGTCCGGCAGCTCCAGCGCGAGCCGTCACGGTGGTCCCTCATCGAGGTCATCGCGTGACCCGATCCCACTACGAGGACGAGCCCAGCGTCATCGCCGCGCTCGAGCAGGCCGAGGACGCGGACCGGCGCGCGGACGGCCTGGTACCCTGCGCCGGCCCTGCCTGCGCAGAGTGGCTCCACCCCGGTCACGTGGTCATCCGCGACGGCGCGGATGCCTACGGCTCCTGCTGCGCGGTCCTGGGCGCGCGCGTCGACGCTGACATGGTCGAGGCGGTGTGCAGGACGATCTTCGCCAACACCGCCAACGGCGACGGCTTGGGCGTGGTCGGGAGACGGGTCTCCGTCCTGCGCCACGTCGGCAAGACCTGGGCGGTCGTCTACAAGGACGGGACGGTTCTGTTCGTCGCGCACGATGTATTCGAGGTCGCGCGCTGGTACTGCTTCGCGGAGTCAGGCGAGATGGAAGTCGGGCCAGACACGCCGCCGTACTGGCTGCCGACCGACGCCAAGCAGGCCGCGCGGATGTTTGAGGAGCGCACCATGTACATGAGGAGGGACTAGACCATGAGCACGAACTGGATCCTGAGCCAGCTGAAGCACCAGGCGCGCGGCGTGGCCGACGCGACTGACGCGAACGCGGCCGCCGCCGCCGACAAGAAGACCGTGTCGGTCGAGCTGCTGGACGCGGTCGTGGAGGCCGTGCGGCCGGCGCTCCGCGCGCTGGCGAGCCGGATCGTCATCGCGCGCGCCGTGAGCGGTGCGGGCACGACGGAGAAGACCCTCGACGAGCCGGGCCTCTTCCTGGCGTCGACGGGCCCGGCGCCGGCGACCCCGGGTAAGGCGGACCTGTTCCTCTGCCGCGAGGGATCGTTCGTGCTGCTCGGCTACGACGAGGCCGTCGACGTCGGCGGCGTGAGGCAGTGGAAGGCCGCCGTCGTCGAGCTGGCCACCCGCGACGTGGTCGACATGTTCCCGCTGGCGGTGGTCCTCGACTCGATCGCGCGCGCGCTGGTCGAGCAGGCGAAGAGCAACACCACGAAGCGGACGCAGGAGATGGTGAACCAGGCGGCGCGGCTGCGCGCGCTGGTGACGCTGGTCCGGTCGATCTGACCGTGCCGGGTAATATCAGAACGACCGATGAGAGGAGGGAGCGACATGGGGGCAGCAGCGAGGATGATCGAGGACGACCACCGGTGGTTCGCGCCGTCTGACCGGGAGGCGCCGCGGGAGGCGTTCGATGACGTCACCATGGTCACGGAGGTGTCGGCGGCGGACATCGAGATCGTCGAGGAGGAGGACCTGCCGCCGGTCCTGCCGACGCCCGCGCAGCGGAGCGCGACCCCGCTCCCGACCGGGGAGCGGCGAGACACCCGCTTCGCGGAGCTGAGCACGATGGTCGACGAGATGCGCGTCGTCCTGCGCGAGCACAACATGGTGGACCAGGAGATCGACTCGGTCGAGTGGGCCCTGCGAGAGAGGATCGCCAAGCTATGAGACCGCCATTCGTGACCGTGAACAGACCAGAGCGGGGGGGGGCGCACCACGTCGAGGCGCTGGCCATGGACGTGGTCAACAAGCTGTATGAGGAGGCGCCGGACCGGTGGGCCCAGCTGTGCCACGAGGCCGTCAAGAGGGGGCTCAAGCCGCTGAAGTACGCCGAGAACCTAATCCGCGACCTCCTGCAGACCGCGGTGCTGACCAAGCCCAGAAACGAGAACGGGGCCCAGAGCTGATGCGGTTCGCCACCATGGCGTCCGACCCGGCCTGGAAGTTCGGCGACAGACTTCCTGGCGCCGGGCGCGGTGCTGCTAAGAACTACCGCGTGATGTCCATCGAGGACATCATGCAGTACCCGATCCCGCCCATGCTCGACGACTCCTACCTGTTCCTGTGGCGGGTCTCGGCGATGGTCGAGGAGGCATACCGGGTCGTCCGCGCGTGGGACTTCAACCCGAAATCCGAGGTGGTCTGGGAGAAGCTCACGAAGGAGGGCAAGCCCTGGTTCGGTATGGGGCACCACGTGAGGGCCGCGCACGAGACCTGCATCATCGCTACGCGCGGGAGACCGAAGCGACTCGCGGCCAACGTCCGCAGCCGGTTCGCAGCGCCGGTACCGCGCGACGCCGATGGCAGGTACATCCACTCGGCCAAGCCCGAGGAGTTCTACAGGGACGTAGTGATGAGGCTCGCCGGCGGTCCCTACGTCGGGCTGTTCGAGCGCCGGCACCGCCCGGGGTGGGTGACGATCGGCGACCAGGCATGGGGACCACCGGAGGTAGGAATATGAACACGAGGTCGCAACGGATCGCGAAGGCGCGAGAGTACCTGACGATGGCGCAGCTGAACGACGCCGAGCAGCTCCTCCTGGCCGAGAGGTTGATCGACGAGGTGTTCGCCCGCGTGTGCCCGATGACGGACCCGCAGATATGCATCGCCGAGGGCTACCTGGCGTCCGCGTCGCACGCCGTCGAGCAGGCCAGATTGCTGGTCGAGTCGTGGCCGCATGACAGCCTCCCGGCCGACCCGGACCTCGAACCGGAGAACGTCCGTGGATGACGACAGGCACCTGTTCTCCCGCGGGTTCTTGGGGCAACCGGCCCCGGTGCCGAAGATGAGCCCGCTCCCGTGGACGCTCAAGGAGCACTTCAACCACGGTCCTGGCGGTCATGTCGACCGAGTCTGGGTCGTCCTGGACGCGGACAGCAAGGCGGTCGCGGAAGTCGACCGCTGGCAGGACGCTGACCTGATCGTCAGGTCGGTGGGCACCAGGGTCGAGCCGGGCACGATCGAGGAGCTGGTCTCGACCGCGAACCAGGCCATCGCCCGGGGGATCGCGCCGCACCTCGTGCTCGCGGCGCTGGAGACCCACCTCGTGAGGAAGCTCTCGTGATCCGCAGGTTCTTCCGGTGGCTGCGCCGCCTCCTCCCCTACCCCGGACCCCGGGGGGCGGCGCAGCCTGCAGTGCCGAGGCGGGTCCTGCACTTGATGGACCCGGGGATGCGCAGCGCCTGCGACGGCGCTGCGGCATCCGCGAAGAACTGGGTGACGGTCCAGCTCGAGCACGTCAACTGCAAGGAGTGCCTGCGGATCGGCCGCCGCCGCCGCGTGCGCCGAGTGACGAGGGTGCGGTGATGGGGACGATCGAGACGACCTGCGCCATCCTGGGCGGCCTGCTCCGCGGCGCGACCCACGACCGGCGTTCGCTGGCGCACGTCCACGGCATGACCGTCGCCTCCGCCGACCGCTACATCCGCCACCTGTCGACGGTCCCAGGCGTCGTGATCGTCAAGAAGGGGCGGCGGCTGCTGGTGTCCTTCTCATTCGGCGTAGCGCTGAAGGGCCTGGGGATATGAACCGCAAGGCCTTCCTTGAGCGCTACGGTCGCAGCCAGCGCGCCCCAGCGGTCATCCGGGTCCTGGAGGACGCCTTCAAGCTGGAGGCATACCTGCGCCGCAACTCGATCTTCATCGTGAAGCACGTCCCGGTCGACGGGTTCGTGACCGAGCTCCGCTGGGACCGCCGCACGAAAAGGAGCGAGTTACAGCTGCTGGTGGCGACGCTCCGCCAGAGCGGGACCGTCCACGTCCGCCCGATCAAACAGTGCAACTCCAGCCTTATCAAGGAACTGGGCCCGGCGCTGGCCACCCTCATACGCCGACTGACCGAGGTGGCACCGTGAGCGACCTGGTCCGCTGCAGCTGCGGTTGGTCCGTACCGGAGGGCAGCGTCGTCGGCGTCCCGATGCTCGTGGTCCTGGCGCCGCACGTGACCGACATGCTCCAGCACTGGCGCGACGGCCACCAGGTACAGTGCCGGTCCGAGCTGCGCCACCCGATCCGCTCCCTACTCAAGCGCTATCGCCAGCTCCAGCGCGAGAAGCACCACTCCGGCGACGACGCCGAGAACCTGCGCGAGGAGTTCCGCAGGCGCGGCCTCCGCTTCGAGGCATACGACCCCTTCACCGACGAGTGGAACTAGGCGTGCCCGAGGAGACCACCATCAACGGCGAGCGCTGCGAGCTCATCACCGACTTCGAGCAGCTGCGCGAGGCGGACGTCGTCTACGTCGTCCGCTGCATGTTCTGCGGCGCGGCCCGCCACCGCGCGCTGCTCGGCCGCCGGTACCCGGCCGTGCCGTCCCGCGACCATCTGGGCACCGTCATGGTCTCCCCGGCCTTCTCGATGCTGCCCAACCCGCACGCGCGCCACAGCGAGGCCGTCCTGGTCCCGGCGAACGTCGACCAGCGGATGATCTGGCGGGTCATCGACCCCCAGAAGGCGACCGGCGAGGACATGAAGCGGGGCCAGCTGGACGCGCGGCCCCGGCAGAAGACGGACCTCGAGACGCTGGGCCAGGACCTGAAGCAGCACCGCAAGCACGACAGGGAACGGTCGTGAGCTGGTGGGACGCCCCGCGCTTCAGCGCGCAGCACGTCGTGGCCTTCGTCATCGCGGTCAGCATCGTCGAGGTCCTCGTGATCCTGGCCCTGAGATAGGAGGAACCCATGGGAAGTGACAGGCAGAGGTTCAGCACGGTCGCGTGCCCGTTCGGTTGCGACTGGTCGTGGGTCATCGTTGATTTCGCACCACCGCACTCGGTGCAGCACTACGTCGTCCCGGCGACCGGCGAGGACTCGATCGTCGTGATGGGCGAGGTCAACGGCCTCATCCCCCAGGTGACCGTCAGCATCCTCCGCCGCCACGCTGGCCAACTGAGCCCCAACTTCCTGTTCAAAAAGTCCCACACCTGCCCGAAGATCACCCGAGGTTGAACATTGGCGAACAACGACCGCCCCGTGACCTGGTGGAACTGCCCGCGCATCAGCATCAAAGACGTGGTCTTGGTGACCGTCGGGTACCAGTTCGGGAGCTTCATCGGCCAGATCATCGTCGAACTGCTTCGCCGCGCGCTCGGGCTGGTATCCTGACCGCCATGCCTTATGCGAGTAACCGTCAGCGGCGCTTCCTCCACGCGGTCAAGCCCGAGGTCGCGGCGGTCTACGACCGGCACGAGCGCCAGGCCCCGGCGATCGGCTCCGCGGTCGACTTCTCGACCCTGCGCCAGCGCGGCCTGGTCGGCATCTCGGACCGCGTCATCGCCGACCACCTGGCGATGTACGAGCGGTGGTGCGCGGAGCTGCGGCTGCTGGACGCTGCGATCGCCTCGCGCCCGCTGACCGCGCCGGCGGCGATGCCGAGCGCGGCGGTGGAGGACCTGCTGCGCCGGCGGGTGCGCGACCTGCCGCTCCAGGAGATCAGCGGCCGGCTCGAGGAGGTGATCGACCAGCTCAAGGGCGAGTTCGTGGCGAGGGGGATCACGTGGTTCCCGACGTTCTACCTGGGCGAGGCGGACTTCTGGACGGCCGATCGGGCGACGTCGATCAACGTGCCGTGGTACCTGGGCGACGACGTGCTGTGGTCGTTCGTGAACGGGCAGGACGCGCGTTACACGCCTGAGGAGGTACTGGGGATCCTGCGGCACGAGGCTGGGCACGCGCTCGGCTACGCGTTCGAGCTCTATCGGCGACAGGACTGGAAGCGCACCTTCGGCAACTTCGGCGCGTCCTACCGCGACGAGTTCCCGATCGACGCGCAGTCGACGGACTACGTGCGCCACCTCCACGTCATGGACGCCGGCGCCAACGCGCACTACGCCCAGAAGCACCCGGACGAGGACTGGGCCGAGACCTTCGCCGTATGGCTCGACCCCGGCAGCCGCTGGCGCGAGGCCTACGCCGCGTGGCCCGGCGCGCTGGCGAAGCTCGAGGCAGTCGAGCTGATGCTGGTGGGTGAGGGCGCGGCTTACGGCCTGCCGTCGGACACCAGGATCGGCCGGCGGGTCCCGTACGCGACGCTCGACTACACCGTGGGCGAGTACCTGGGGCAGGCCGAGCAGGACCGGCCAGACCCGCGCGCGGCGGCGCTGCGGCGGCGGCCGGAGGTGTACAGCGCGGTGGTGCTGCACGAGCTGTACTTCGGTGGGCTTGAGCGCGGCGCCAACGGTCTCGGCCTGGCGCTGACCGGCCGCTTCGCCGAGCTGGCGGGCCCGGACTGGGCAGCTGACTTCCGCGTGGCGGCGGAGGCGTCCGGCGTCGGCTGGGTGCTCGCTGTCTGGGACCGGCGCGACAACCGGGTGCGCAACGTCCTGGTGAGGGGGCACGACCAGGGCGTGCCCCCGGGGTGCGAGGTCCTGCTGGCGCTGGACATGCACGAGCACAGCTACGCGGCCGACGTCGGCGCGCGCCGGGACGCGTACGTCGCGGCCTGGTTCCGCAACGTCTCGTGGTCGGTGGTGAACGGCCGGCTCGACCGCGCGTACCCGCCGCGCGTGGGGGCATTCACGATCGAGAACCCTAACGCGATGTTCGTCGGGGACCTCGCCGAGCGCAGTGATGCCGTCTTCGTGCGCCGCGACGTCGTCATCAAGCCGCCCGGGGACATATGAGCCGCCGTCGGATCCCCGAGGCCGCTAATCACGCCGCGAAAGACCCGCGCGGAATCTGGGGCGAGCTGCATTTCGTCCCTGACGGCAGACGATCGGTCTACTGGGTCTCGCGGCGCTACAGGGGCGGTTGGGTCATCAACGTCTGGCATCGCTGGGTCCCGAGGACGCACCATCAGGTCAGGCCCGCGGGGATGTTCGACCGTCGCGGGTAATATCCCCATCGATGGTCAGCGAGTATGTCGTCGGGCAGTGGCTGTTCGTCCGTTTTTGCGGGATGGACTGCTTCGGGAAGTTCGTCCATGCCAAGGAGCACCAGGTCGTGGTCGACGTCTTTTATGCCGAGTCAAAACCGGCTAACTATTTACCGACGAGAGCGGTCGATTACTTCGGTCAAAACGGATTGAGGAATCCGCCGTCACGGGTCGATTTCGGGCGCGCCGCGTGCTTGATCGCCCCGGTCGAACCGCCATTGGTCCTGCCGGCCTGACACCGCGCTGGTGCGCGCGGTCTACCCGGACCTGGTACCCTGATCGCGTGGTCAAGAAGGCCGCCGCCGCCCGGAAGTCCCGCCGCCAGCTCGCCACGGTGCACGCGCTCCCGGGCGCCGACCGCCCCGAGGACTCGCTCAAGCGCCTGCACGAGGTGCTTGCCAATGAGGCCCCGAGCGCGGTCATCATCATCAGCGTGGACGCCGGCGGGAAGATCGACGTCAGCAGCTTCGGCAAGCACGACGACGAGCAGCTGATGGTGGCGGCCGCGCGCATCATGCTGGTCGTGGCGCAGGGCCAGGCCGGCGAGTGAACCGCGGCCAGCAGCTCCCGTCGATCCCGACGGTAATATCCTAAGCCATGCGCTTTATCGACCTGACCGGCGACATCTTCGGTCGCTTGGTCGTAATGGAACGAGCGCCGAGTCGCGCGCGGAACGTCTACTGGTGGTGCCAATGCTCGTGTGGTCAGCGCTGTGCTGTGATGGGTGAGCTGCTGCGCCTGGGGAAGACGAGTTCATGCGGGTGCCTCAAGGCGGAGACGTACTACCAGATCGACGTGAAGCGCCCGGCAGTCATCGACGGGGACATTGTCCGCATCCAGCTGACCAAGGGCCTGGTGGCGATCGTCGACCTGGTCGACGCTGACCTGGCACTGTTCAACTGGTGCGCGCTCAAAGGTCGTGACACCTGGTACGCGGCTAGGAACAAGACCGTACCGGAACGCGAGACCATTCTCCTGCACCGCGAGGTGGCGAAGCGGGCCGGCCAGGCGATCGATGGGTTGGAAGTGGACCACAAGAACGGCGACGGCTTGGACTGCCGGCGGGACAACCTCAAGCCCGCCAGCCGTTCCCAGAACGCGATCAACACCCGCCGGTATCGCGAGAAACTGGCTACTCTCGGATGAATCGCGGGCAACAACTGCCGTCGATACCGTGCTGGTCCTTAAAGCACCCCAAGAAGGCCCTCGACGACCTGGCGCGCGACGAGGGGACGTGGAACCGCGGCTACGCGATGAACCCGATCTCCCCGGGCGAGCTGAAGTTCCCCAACTTTGAGAAGTGCCGGAAAACCGGGATCCTGCTGTCGGACCTGCACCAGCGCCAGCTGCCGGCCTACGTCGGGGTCGACCTGAGCTCCAAGAACCGCCCCGGCAACGCGATCGTGGTCGTGGGGCTCGAGCCACCGCTGATGCGCCGGTACCTGCTCGAAGTCCGGTTCGGCGCCTGGACCAGCCCGGACACCGCGTCGAACCTGGCCGAGGTCTGCTCCCACCACAACGTCCAGTGGATCCAGGTCGAGAACAACGCCTACCAGCAGGCCATCATCGACTGGGTCAAGAAGGAGAAGGCCAAATTCCCCTACTGGATGAAGATCATGCCGTTCACCACCGGCGCGGGGAAGGCAGACCCGCAGTACGGCCTGCCGGGCCTGGAGGTCGAGTTCAAGAACGACGGCTGGGTGATCCCCTACTCCGAGTACGAGAGCCACCCGACGACCTGCCTGTGCGACTGGTGCCACCTCGACAATGAGTTCCGGAACTACCCGCGCGCGGCGACGAGCGATGGCGTGATGGCGACCTGGTTCGCGAGGGACGCGGCGAACAAGTGGGCGCCCCGGACCGGCGGCGCCCGGGTGAAGGGGAACGTCCGGCGCAGGTAATATCCTGGGCATGGGAGACAAGGCTGGCCAGGCACCGCTCCACGCGGTGGTCAAGGTCATGGAGGTGCGCGGCCCGCGCGGCGGGACGGTGCACGTGCTCGTCCTGTCCTGCGGGAGCTTCGTCACCCGGCGGCTGAAGGAGATACACGCGGCGCCCGAGAGCGTGCCGTGCATCGCCTGCTTCGTCCGCGAGCAGATGACGCTGGAGCCGGTGGTACATGCCCGGATCACTGATGACCAACTCTACAAAGGCGTGGTGGCGACACGGTGCGGACTGAACATCGACGTCGAGCAGGGCTGGGCATGGGGGCGCCATGACGTCACCTGCGGCCGCTGCGTCGCCGCGATGGACGCCGCGCCGAAGAAGAAGCGCCGCCGTGGGTAAACCGAACCTCAGGATAGCTTGCGTCGAGTTCTATGACGACGGCCCGGACGAGCAGGGGCGCCGCCACTACGCGCTGACGTGGTGGAGCGAGAGCGCGCCGATCCATTCGACGGTCCCCGGCCGCGAGCACATCTGTCTCGGGTACGGGCTCGGGATGCGGGGCCAGCACTTCCACGCGAACCCCGATCGGCTGGCGCCCCGGATCGTGTAGCATCGGCCCCCGTGGCAGACATCATCGACGAACGCTCGGTCCTCACGCCGATCGCGGCCAAGGTGATCGAGGTCGCCGCGACGCCGCTGGACGCGCTGGGCTTCGCGGAGACGACGTCGATCAGCATCGGGCTGGGCGAGGACCGGAAGGCGTTCGTGTTCACGCTGTCGCAGAGTGCACGCGCCGCGATGAAGGACGACGCCGGCCGCGACCGCCTGGGGGACCTCGCGCTGCAGTTGGGCGCGTTGGTCAACCCGTCGAGCGCGGTGCTGGTGGTGCTGCCGGACGGGGAGCAGCTGTCCGCGTACCGCGTGGAGGTCGAGCCCCCGCGATGAGTCGCAAGACCAAGAAGAAGGTCCCGCTGCCGTATGACAGTCGCCTGTGGCCAGCTACGTATTGGAGGATCCCCAAGATGTCGTGGGCACCGCGCTGCCAGTGCGGTCGGCTAACCTGCAGCGAGTGCCACGCCGGCGCCGCCGCAAAGCTGGAGGCGCAGTGAAGAAGAAGCCCAGGGTCGACGTCCCGCCCGCGGCCGAGCAACGCCAGCGGATCGAGTACATGGAGCTCGGCGTCCTGCTCAAGTTCCCGAAGAACCCACGCGGGCACGACTTCGTCGCCCTGGGCGAGGCCTTCAAGGACCGGGGCTTCGTGACGCCGCTGTTGCTCGACGAGACCTCGGGGCTGCTGGTCGAGGGGCACGGGCGCCTCGAGAAGCTCGAGGAGATGCGCGCGGCCGGGGCGCCGCCGCCGGCGCGCATCGAGGACCGCGACGGCAAGTGGAGCGTGCCGGTGGTCCGCGGCGTCTACTTCGAGAACATGGACCAAGCCCGCCGCCACCTGCTGGGCGCGAACCGGATCGGCGAGGGGCTGTGGGACAACCGCCTGACCGCGGACATGCTGGGCAAGCTCGGCGAGGGCAACCTGATCGGCAGCGGCTTCGGCGAGAAGGACCTCGTGACCTTCCTCGCGCGCGCCGGCGGCGCGCCGGGCGAGGGCGCGACCGACCCGAACGCGGTTCCCGAGCGCCCGAAGAAGGCGCGCAGCAAGACGGGCGACCTCTGGATCCTGGGCGAGCACCGGCTGCTGTGCGGGGACTCGACCGTTGCTGCGGACGTGAAGCGGCTGATGGGATCGGATCGCGCGGCGATGATGGCGACCGACCCGCCGTACGGCGTCGACTACACCGATGAGCAGCGCGTAGGCGCGGCGAAGCAGGTCGATGGTGGTAAGCGGAAGCAGATCTGGAAGGTGTCGATCGACAACGACGACAAGACCGGCGCCGACATCCAGCCCTTCCTCGAGGCCGTCTTCGCGGCGTCGCTGCAGCACGCGCTCGCGCCGAACGCCGCGTGGTACCTGTGGCACGCGCACATGACGCAGGGATTCTTTGCTGCTGCTGCTGCTGCTGCTGCAAACCTCGTGCTCCACCGGCAGATCATCTGGGTGAAACCTGGGATGCTGCTGGGGTTCGGCGACTACCACTGGCGCCACGAGCTGTGCTTCTACGGGTGGGTCAAGGGCAGCCGGCCGCCGTTCTATGGGGACCGGAACCAGACGACCGTTTGGGAGGTGTCGAACGAGACCGCGGCGGCGAAGCGCGTCCACCCGACCCAGAAGCCGGTGGAGATTTTCGAGCGCCCGATGAACAACCACGTCAAGCGCGGCGGCGTCTGCTACGAGCCCTTCAGCGGGTCGGGCACCCAGATCATCGCGGGCGAGCGCCTGGGGCGCCGGGTGCTGGCGATGGAGAAGGATCCGGCCTACGTCGACGTCGCGGTCCAGCGCTGGGAAGAGTTCACCAAGCTGAAGGCCAAACTTCAGAAGTGACCGCCGGCCCGGATCGGGGTTAGGCTCTGGGGCATGGCCAATGAGAACCCGCCGCCGCCGGACCCGAGGAGGATGGACTTCTACGCCCCGCGCGACGAGCGCTTCGACGTCGTCCTCTGCAAGGACGGCGTCGGCCACCACGCCGCCGCCGAGGGTGACTTCAAGCGGATCTCGGTCCAGACGGACCGGGGGGCCGCCGGCGCCCGCAACCTGCCCGAGGTCGAGGCCCTCGAGAAGGAGGGCTACAACATCGTCAGCGTCGTCCCGCCGGGGTTGCTGACCGAGGGCGAGCGCATGGCGCGGCAGCGCGCGCACGACGACACCTACGGCGCCTTCGACCGGACCAAGGTCTAACCATGGGAGGTAACGGCATCGGCTGGGCGATCGACATGATGAAGGCTGGCGGGCGCGTAACGCGCGCGGGCTGGAACGGCAAGGGGATGTACCTGGCCTACCAGGCGGGCTACCCGGCCGGCATCCCCATCAACGCCAACACCGCACGCGCCACCGGGCTGCCAGAGGGGACGGTCTGCCGGTTCTTGCCGTACATCATGATGCGCACGGCCGACGGGTCGTTCGTGCCGTGGCTGGCGAGCCAGACGGACCTGCTGTCGGACGATTGGGAAGCTTTGCCGCTGGGGACGTAACGTGAGCTTCATCGTCGACGCGGCGACCGGCGCCTTCGAGCAGACGGTCGACCGCATCCGGCGCAACGAGGATCACGGCGGCTTCAACCCGCGGCCCAAGCTGGACGAGAAGCAGCTCGCCGAGTTCCAGGCCGAGCAGCGCCAGGGCCGCACCGACGAGCCCTACCGCCAGTGCCTCACGTACCACGGCTTCGTCTGGCGCGAGGTCGAGCAGCTGCCGATGCTCGAGGGCGGCGTCTACCGCAGGGAGGGCGAATGGAGAAGCGCGAAGCTGCGCCTGGCGTTCACGCCGACGGACCTGGCCTCGAGCTTCCCGACGGGGCCAGAGAGCTTGGACCGGTACATCCGGGACGAGCTCCTGAAGCGCCAGGTGACGGCGGGGCGCGTGGCCAAGAAGGACCTGCGCCGCTCCCGCGACCGCAGGTGATCCTGCGGCCGACGACCACGCCGCGCCTGTCCCAGGACCTGCGGTTCCCGCCCGCCCCGACGACGAGGGCCCCGTGGTGGCGGCGCGCGGCGCGCCGGTGCTGGGCCCTAGCCTTGAAGTCCATGGGTCGCCCGTGAGACGCTCCGGGACGTGAGCACCACGATCGAGGGCCGCCCGGCCGACACCGCGGTCCAGCCGAACGCCGACCAGCTCGTCCAGATGCTCCAGGACCGCGCCGTCTTCGGCGAGACCGAGCGCTACAGGCTGCTTGACCGGCGCGAGGCGTTCTTCCGCTGCCTCCAGTACCAGCACCAGGAGCGCGACTGGGAGGGGCGCAACGCGGACGCCTACGAGACGATCTCACCCGAGGTCACGTTCCCGAAGGCGATGGGGCCCACCGACGCCATCGACAACCTGCTGGCGCGCGACAAGCGCCCGACGGCGCCGACGAACCGGGTGCGCACGATCATCAAGCGCTACACCGGCCTGCTGTTCTCGGAGAAGCGCAGGCCCGCCGTCCAGGTCGCGAACGACCCAGACACCGAGGCCTTCCTGGAGGCGGTGCGGGAGGCGTCCGGGTTCTGGGCCGCGATGCGCACCGCGCGCGACAAGGGCGGGGCGATGGGATCGGTGGTGATGACGGTCGGCTGCCAGGACGGCAAGTTCAACTACGAGGTCCACAACTCGAAGAACGTCACGCCGGTCTGGGCCGACCGCCGCAAGCTGCAGCTCGCCGGCATCCTGGTCATGCAGCGCTACCTGCGCGAGGTCGACGTCGTCGCGGAGGACGGCAAGAACGAGGGGACCGAGGTGGTGGACTACCTGTCGCGGCGGATCATCACGACCGACGTCGACATCGTCTACGAGGACGTCCGCGCCGACATGGCGCGCGAGGCGCCGTGGACGGTGCAGTCGAGCGTCCAGCACGGGCTGGGGCAGTTCCCGGGCGTCTGGATCCAGAACAACGCCGAGAGCGACGACCAGGACGGCGACGCCGACTGCGAGGGCGCGTGGCAGACCATCGACGCCGAGGACCGGATGATCGCGCAATGTCATTCGGGCACGCTCAACAACCTCGACCCGACCCTGGTCACGAAGACCGACCCGACCGAGGTGCAGCAGCTGACGGCTGGGCAGGACCTCCAGAAGGGGTCGCGGAACGCGATCGAGGTGGGCTCGAAGGGCGACGCGAAGTACCTGGAGATGACCGGCGCCGGGATCGAGGCAGGCCTCAAGCTGACGGCCGAGTACAAGCAGACCGTCTGCGACCTGACCGGGATCGTGCTGATCGACGACGCGGACCTGGCGGCCGCGCAGTCGGCCAAGGCGATCGAGTTCCGCTTCGCGCCGATGCTCGAGCGCGCCGACGATCTCCGGGCGCAGTACGGCCCGGCGGTCATCCTGCTGATGCGGCTGACCGAGGCGATCGCGCGGAAGTTCACGTCGACGACGGTCACGATGCGGACGCTGGACGGGCAACTCGTTGACGGCGTGTTCCGGTTCGACCTGCCGCCGCGCGAGCTCAACGGCGATCTGGTCGACCACAAGCTCGGGGCCGGCGGCTACATCTCGCTGAAGTGGGGACCGTACTTCGCCCCGACGGCGTTCGACGTGCAGCAGGACATCCGCAACAGCTCCAGCGCCGCCGCCGCGGGGTTCATCCGCAAGGTGACCGCGGCCCGCCCGATCGCAGCCGCGTTCGGCGTCCAGGACGTCGAGGGAGAGGTCGACACCGCCACGAAGGAAGCCGACCAGCAGTCAGAGCAGATGCTCGCGACGGCTCTCGGCCGGCAGAGCCCGTTCGGGGGCGGCAGCAGCCCGCCGGCAGGTGCCGGCGGGCGACCGTGACAAGAGGAGGGTACCGATGCGCAATAGAATCCTGATCGCCAGTGCACTGACCGTCCTGCTCGCCGCCGCCTGCGGAGGCTCGTCCCCCGCGACCACCGAGGAAGCTCTCGTCGGAACGTACAATCTCGGCACCGGGTGGATGGTCGACGGCACGCTGTCACAGCCGATCCAGACGATGTTCCAGGAGGTCGACCAGGTGCCGAACACGCCGCACAGCCCGTCGGCCGGCGCCGCGTGGTCGATGTCGTTCGCCGTGGGTAACGGCGGGAGCGGCGTCTTCGGGTCCGACGGGATCCACGGCACGGGGAACCTGAACCAGATCACCTTCCAGATGTACCTGGTCAAGGCGACGCCCGCCTACTTCGTCGCGACGACGAACATCGTCTTCACGGACGGCGCCGGCCACATCGCGGCCGAGAACGGCGTGATCAGCGTGACGCTGTCCCCATACGACAAGCTCCAGATGAATTGGCAGAGCGGGTACCTGACCTTCGCGACGTTCGACCCGCAGTGGAACTACAAGCAGTACCAGCAGGTCGCTTGGTCATTCCCAGCTGGCGTGCTGCCGACGATCGCGTACAGCCCGGCGCTGTTCTTCACGCTGCAAAACAGCCAGTTCTACGACGGCTGCAAGAACGACATCCTGAGCTACGACGACAACGTCAACGACACAGGGCACATCGAGGTGCGCACGCTCTACGGCACGACGGGGGCCGCCACGATCCCCGCGTACGTGACCATCCCGACGTCACAGTCGATGTGCCAGCTGCAGGCCATCCACCACCCGGAGCTCGGCTATGACATCGCCCAGTGGCACGTCGACGGGATTTAGGGACCACCCCACGCTGACCCTGGCGCTCGACTTCGACGGTTCGCTGGTCGAGTCGCACTCCAAGCCGCTGCGCTGGCGCCCGCGCGCGAAGGACTTCATCCTGGCCGCCAGCGCCAGCGGCGCGACGCTCTGGCTACATAGCTGCCGCTGCGCGAGCGCCGTCGCGCTGGACATGGAGATGCCCGGCGACCCCGAGGCCTTCTGGCGATTCGGGCGCGTCCCCGAGGACCTCGAGTATTCCTGGGGCCTCTTCGAGGAGATGCGCGCATTCCTTGAGGCCGAGGGGGTCTGGGGCCTGATGCAGCCGTGGACGCGTCCCGGCAAACCGATCGCGGACATGTACCCCGACGACCTCGGCGAACGCCCCGACTGGCTTGCCCTCGCTGGCGAGCTGGGCCTATCCTTGCCGTATGCCCAGCAGGGAGGAGATCGCCAGGTGGTCACGGAGGGGATCGCGGCACCCGTCGCCGTCGTCAGCCCCAGCCCCGTCCCAGCAGCCTCCCCAGGCCCTGACCCAGGCGCCGCCGGGGATGGCATGGATGCTCCACCAGACGGGGACCTACGTCCTGGTCCCGCTCCCGGCAGCGCCTGATCCGGTCCGCCAGCCCCAGGGCGTCCGCGCCTACGCGCCGAACCAGGCGAACGGCTACGGCCAACCGCCGTCGAACGTCATCCCGTTCCGGAAGGTCGAGGAGTGCCAGCTCGTCCCGCCGGGCGTCGACCGGTTCGGGAACCCGGTCAACCCGTGGGCGGACTTCCTGGCGCGGCAGCCGGACCTCGACCCCAACCAGCTCGCGGGCCGCGTCGGCTTCGACGTGATGGGCCTGGTCCCCGGCGAGGAGGACCAGCGCCGGCTCGAGCAGCTGCACCACCCGGCGACGGTCCAGGACCGCAACCCGAATGCCTCCGCCAGCTCCGACCCGGGCGCCGACGCCCGCGGCGGGCGCGGGTTCGCCGTAGCGCGCGCGGCCCCGATGCTGGTCCCCGGCGGCGCCGGGCCCGAGCCCGCGGCCTAGCCGGTGGCGAAGCCGGCTGCCGTCCGCGCCTGGGCGACCCGCATCAAGAAGCGCGCGGGCGCGTCCTCCGACGACCGGGTCGTCCGCCGCATCCAGCGCGAGGCCAAGCGCGCGGGCGCTACCCTGGCGCACGGCGGGAAGGGCGGCTTGGACCCTAGGCTGGCGCTCAAGGTGTTCCGGCGGGACCACTGGCGCTGCTCGAACCCGAAGTGCCCGACCCCCAAGAAGGACCTCGACCTGGACCACCAGAGCGGTCATCCGGAGGAGATCCTGCAGGACCCGAAGGCCCGGAAGGACCCCGGGGACCGGGCGGCCGCGCGCGCGGGGGATGACCCCAAGGACGACCGCTACTTACATACGTTGTGCGTCAAATGCCACGACCGGGTCCACGACCGGGAACGGGCCATCGAGCAGGGGAAGCGTCCTAAACCGATGCGCGGCGCGGCCGGGTAATATCCCCCGTAGCGGCCAGGTATCGTACCGCTGGGCAGGGCAAGGTTTGGATCGGATCGGCTTGGCGGGACATGGCGCGGGATTCCCCGTCCTCCAGTTGGAGGGGACGGGGATCATTATTCCAATGGACATCCGTTACGATATTTACTAGGATGGTCCTCAACGGCGATGAGCCGCAGAAACCGAGGAGGTTCCGATGTCCCTGACCCTGCCGACCCTGATCCAAGTCGCCGCCCTGATGGGCGGCACCGGCGCCTGCAGCGCCAACGCGGTCCTGTTCCCACGCCGCCCGGTGGTGCGCTGGTGACTAAGCTGGTCGTCATCCAGGACTCGTTCGTCCAGCCGGACCTGTGTGGTCCGTGCGGCGGGAAGTGCTGCCGCAACATGCCGGGGGCGGCGATGCCGTCCGACTTCGGCACGACCCCCGATGAGATCCGCGCGCGCCTCATCGAGCGGCTCCGCACGGGACGCTGGGCGATCGACTGGTGGGAAGGGGACCCGCGACCGGACCAGGACGAGGTGAGTCGCGGGTATTTCGTGCGCCCCGCGACCAAGGACAGCCTCGGTGAGCTGCTCGACCCGTCTTGGGGCGGCGACTGCACGTTCCGCGGCGAGGGCGGATGTGACATCTTCGACGAGCGCCCGTCCGGATGCCGCGGACTGAAGCCGGCCCAGGACTCGAAGGGGTGCGAGGATGTCCACAGCGGGAAGCGAGACTGCGCGATCGCGTGGGTGCCGTACCGCCTGCTCATCGAGCAGGTCATCGCAGAACTTGGGGTGCGCCGGTGATCGCCCCGGGCACGGCCCCCGAGGCGGCGCGCGCGTTCCGCCGCGACGTCCTGGCGGTGGTGGTGTTCACCGTGGGGTGGATCGTCTTCGTGCTGCTGCTCGGGAGCTCATGCGGCGGCGTCCCGCTGGTCCCGCCCTGCGTCGAGCAGCTCGCGCCCGGCGACAACGCGGAGCTGAGCTCGCCGTGCCCCACCGCGCCCGGCTACAGCTTCGGCTGCGCCGGGTCGCCGAGCCAGAAGCCGCTGGTCGAGTGCGAGATCGACGATGGCCGGATCCAGCACTTCCGCACGGTCTGCGTCGACGCCTGCCCGGGGGCACGGTGATGGCCGTCTACGCCGTCCGCCGCGCCGAGTTCGCGATCGAGGACCAGCAGCTGGTCGCGGTCGAGGTCTCGGACGGGAAGATCGAGCTGTACCAGGTCGACCCGGCCGACGGGATCGAGATATGGGCCGGCTACGTCAGCAACCCGTCGATCCCCGCGATCGCGCGTATCGGCGCCGTCGAGGCGCTGGCGCGCGTGCCTCGACGCGAGCCGGACCGGGTGCACAGGTGGTGACCGCCGGGGTTTGGGACGCCGGTGGCTGACCAGCGGCCCCCGAGCCCGTTCGAGCGCGACCTGGTCGAGCGGTTCCGGACGGAGCCCGGGTTCAGGAAGGCGTACGAGACCGCGCGCGGCGTGGCTGGCGCGCAACCGGAGGATCCCCGGCGCCCTGTGGCTGCCGGTCCGGTGCGAGCACAACGGGGGAGGGAACAAAATAATCATGGCGAGACTCAGCTGTCCTTGTGGCGTCGCGATCCGGCTCCAGCAGTCGCCGGACCCGAACGCGGCCGTCCTGGTGACCGAACGCGACGACGACGAGGTGGAGCGGCGCAACGTCGTCGAGTGCCCGGCGTGCCTATCACTGCTGGTCGAGACGCGTCCCTGCTCGAACGAATATGTCCGGTTCTCCCCTGACAGCGATCATCCCCGCGGGATCGATCTCGGGCGCGGCCGCGGATTCTTCAGCCGGGGATAGCCGTGCTGTTCATGGTCCACGCCCTCTGCTGCGACGGCAAGCGCCTGGCGCTCCAGGTGGCCCCCGACATGATGCTGTTGAAGGTCGGCCGGATCACCGAGTGGTGCCGCTGCCCCCAGGTCGTGTGGAAGCAGATCGAGAACGGCCCGCCGTTCCTGACCGCCCATGACGTCAAGGAATGGGTCCCAGGGCGCCGGTAATATCCAAGAGATGATCAATCTTCTGGCTACTGGCGAGATCGTCGACGTCTATGAGGACGGTCTGTTCTGCAAGCTTTGCAACACCTTCTTGGAATGTGCCGGGACTCACTTCTCGCGAAGACACAACTTGCCCGTACACCGGGGGATGTCGACGATCGATCGCCTACGCGTGTATGGACTCCCCCTGGGGGCTCGCCTTTCATCCGCGAGGCTCAGGAAACAGTTCCATGACCAGGTCGACTCATCATTCACCAATGGCGGGCACCGGTTTAAAAAAGGCGACAGGACCCCGGGGAGGGTGGCGCAGATCGGGATGAAGTCATCGACCGCGATGCTCCAGGCCAAGCGAGCGGCAGCGGTAGCGGCGGGCCGATCCAAGCATGAGAAGGCTATCGACGTCAGGACTTGTGCGCAGTGCGGGCAGAGCTTCACACGGTGTCGGGGAGAAGCCACCAAGCTCTGTAGCAGGCCGTGTTGGGAAGCGTATATCTGCGCGAAAAACAAAAGCAGAACAGGCAGGACGTACACCCCGGAGCAGATCGCCAAGTTTACGGCAGCGGCCATTTTGCGCGAGCAACGGCGACCACCGCGCCCCCAGAGACTTTGTTCAGTGCCGGAATGCGGGTTGCCGTACCTCACCAACGGCTACTGCAATGGACACGTGGGTTGGGCCCGGAAACACAACTGGGCGGTCCCCACCCACATGCTCCGAAGAAATCACCTTGGATACAAGGGCGTGACCGAGGACCGGCGTCGAGGGACGTACGGCTATCGGGTTCGTATCGACAAAATCGACCACCATGGTTCTGGGTTTAAGTCAGCCTCCGAAGCCAATGATGCATTGGTCTTGCTCAGGGGCCGCCTGAAGGATCATCATCCGGAAGATGAAGTCCAAGCAGACCCGCAACGCGAAGACCAGGCAGGTGACCCGCCTTTACGGCCAGCGCCGCAGGGCGACGGCCGCAGGGAAGACGGGAGAGATCAAGCGCAACGAGACGGCGATCGCCCAGATCGAGTCGATGCTGCTCTACGGCGTCTCTCGGGAATCGATGGCGCGGAAGCTGAAGCGCCCGATGCGAGTCATCGACCAGCACATCGACCGGGTCAGGAAGCGCTGGGAGAAGGAGGTCGCGAATGCGCGGCAGATCTTGCGACTCCGCAAGTTGGACAGAAGTGAATTGTCCTGGGCATCCCTGACCGCAGCCGAGCTCAAGCACATCATCGACAACGACGGTCGCCTCCCGCCCGGCGTATCCGCAGAGCTGCTCCTCCGGAAGTAGATTGGGGGCATGGCCTCCCTGATCCGCGAGATCGTCGACCTGCACCGCCGGCAGCTGTTCGGCGTCATCGAAGTTCGCGGGGTGGGACGAATGCGACGTCTTTACGCCGACGCGCGCGGCGAGCTCGAGGCCAAGCTGCGGCGCCTGACGCGGACCGGGCGGGGGGACACATTCGGGGCCCAGCACCTGCGCATGGTGCTGACCCAGGTCAGCGACACGGTCGCGACCTTCGAGAAGGACCTGGTCCACCACATGGACCAGACCGGGCGCATGGCCGGGAACCTGGCGCCGAAGCACCTGGTGTCGATGGTCGGGAAAATGGAGGAGAAGTTCGGGCACATGACCCCGGTCATCCAGGTGGCCCAGGCCGCGGTCGTGCGCGGGGCCTACCCCGAGGTCGCGCGCACGCTGCTGGACAAGTACCGCGAGAGCGCCGCGTTCTACGGCCCGGAGACGATGCGCGCGATCCGGACGGGGCTCTCACACTCGATCATCCAGGAGGAGACGGTCGACGAGGCGGTGGGCCGCGTGGTGGAGACCGACGGCCTGTTCGACGCCCAGCGCTGGCGGGCGGAGCGGATCGTGCGCACCGAGATGTCGTACTCGTACCACGTGACGAACCAGCGCGGCCTCGAGCAGCTGGCGCCGTCGGTCCCGAAGCTGATGAAGCGGCTGGTGACGACCCACGATGACCGGACCGGCGAGGACTCGATCGAGCTGGACGGGCAGACGGTTCCCGTCGATCAACCGTTCGTATGGGTCGTCAAGGACGCGCGGGGGACGCCCACCGGGAAAGTCGTCAGGTACATGAGCCCGCCGAACAGGCCGAACGATCGAGAGACGGTCATCCCGTGGGTCCAGGGCTGGGCCGAGCCGAGCCAGGTGACCGACCTCGGCGGCGTCCGGCCGTCGGTACCGTCGGACCTCGGGTAATATCCCGGGTGTCATGGCAAGGCAGGGCGGGGTTAGGAGAGGTAAGGCAAGGCGGTGGGATCTCACTCCTCTAAAAGGAGCGAGATCAGTTTCCGTGCCCCGTTGACAGCGCGCGGGCGGCGGCCTCATCCTCGGGGTCATGAACTCCGGCTATGACAAGGGCGACCTCAAGAGTTGGGCCGGCGCTGGTGACGGTGCGGCTGACCAGAGCCAGCAGAACGGTGCGGCCGACGACGGCACTGAAGGCCAGGACGGTGACCAGGACGAGGACGACGAGGGCGGCGGCCCGACCGACTGCTGCCAGATCCTGAAGGAGCTGAGCACCGACCTCGACGACAAGCTGAAGGCCCTCAAGGGCCTGACCCTCCCCGACGAGACCCCGAAGGCGTTCAAGAAGAAGTACGAGAAGTTCCAGGACGCCGTCGAGGAGCTCAAGACCGAGGCGGATGACCTCGCCGACGAGCACGAGGAGGAGCACGAGGAAGATGAGGAGTCCGACGAGGACGACGACGAGTCGGACGACGAGGACGACGGCGGCAAGGACGACGACGGCGACGATGAGGCGGACGACGAGTCCGACGACGAGTAGTGCCGCGCCCGAGTGCCATCCAGGACCCGCCCGAGCCGAGCATCCCGTTCGCTGACGAGGCGAACCCGGGGCTCGGCCGGCGCAGCGGACTGATCGAGCAGCAGCGCCGAGACAGCGGCGGGCTCGACGACAGCTCGCCCGAGAACCCGGTGCGGGACGACAACCCGATCAAGTAGGAGGCCGCCGTGCCCAGCCCACGAGAGATCGCGCTCCAGCAGAACAACAAGGGGTCGTTCGAGCCCGAGCCGGACGACGACGAGCAGAACCCCAAGGCGAAGGAGCCGGACTACACCGGCAACCCGGGCGCGGCTCCCCCCGAAGAGAAGGCACCGTTCAAGTAGGAGGACCGTCCCATGGCCGAGCAGAACGACAAGGGCAGCGACCCCAACGACGAGACCCTCCGCAAGTTCGGGGACCCGTCGAAGTCCGAGGACCACAAGGCGTTCGACCCGACGCAGATCCCGAAGGAGCCGGACCCGGTGCCCTTCAGGATCACCACCAGCGGCAACAAGTAGCCGCTCCCTCCCCAGTATCCACACGAAAGGCCGCACCATGAGCACCGAAGCGAACTACGACCCGAACGAGGAGCACGAGAAGAAGGTCGGCCCCGACCACCCGAACGTCTCGCCCGCCGACGCGTGGGGCGAGAAGCAGAACCCCGTCCGCGACACCGACGTGCCGTTCACGGGCGTCCGCGACGGCGGCACCAGCTCCGGCGGGTAACCGGACCCGCGTGGCGCAGTCGTCGCGGATCAAGGTCACCGGGATGGTCGCGGCGTCGCCCGCGACCTCCTCGGCGTACTCCTGCACGCTGCAGGCGCTGATGGACCTCAGCCTCTGCGCGGTCTACCAGGCCGCGAAGGGGGCCGAGCTGTCGATCGCGTCGACCGACCTCGCGCCCTACTCGGTCCCGTTCGAGAGCATCACGAAGGGCAGGTTCTTCTGCGCGCGCGTCCTCAGCGGCGCGTCGATGAAGCTGCTGATCACCACCGGGCTCGGCGTCGCGACGCTGCCGCTCTCGGACCGGTACATGATCCACAACCCGAGCGACGGGGACGAGATCACCGCGATCCAGATCGTCGGCACGGGAGACCTCGCGTACGTGCTCTCCGGCGACGTCCTGTGAGCGGCCCCCTATCTTGACGGCGCTCCGCGCGCGGCGTTTCATCGTGATCGAGCGGAACGCAAACCCGACCAGGAGATCACCATGAGCATCCGGATTGAAGCGAACACCGGCCCCGAGAACCGCGCGATGGACATCTTCCGGGAGATCGGGCTCGGCGATCTCTTTGCCAAGCTGATCCTCGGTCTCACCGCGACCGAGGCGGGCGCGACCATCACGTCGAACGTCTGCACGATGGCCAACCAGCCGGCCTACCTGTGGTCGGTGCAGGGCATCGGCGGCACCGCCGGCGAGCGGACGATCCTGAAGGGTCCCATCACCGGCTCGCAGAAGATCACCCCGGCCCCCGGCCAGGTGGTCTGGGACGGCGGCAAGAAGCTGCTGTTCAACGTCGCGGACGCGAACACCACGTGCGCGCTCCGCTACTCGACCGCCGCGGACACCACGCCCGGCGTCCTGGCTCGCGAGATCGGGCAGAACCCGTAACGCCTGAACATCCGCGCGCGCGGCGGGAATCCGCGCGCGCAGGCCGCCACCGGGGCCTTGTACTGGCGGGTACGAAAGGACCGTGACCCATGGCCGACCCAGCAGCCCCCGCCCCGCAGAATCCTCCCGCCCCAGGCGCTCCCCCGGTAGCCCCAGCGGCCGCCCCACCGGCAGCGCCCGCTGCCCCCGCGCCGCGAGCGGCGGCCCCGCCGGCGCCCGCTCCCAAGAAGCCGAAGCCCGGGAACGTCGATGACATCCAGCTCGACAAGCACCCGAAGCTGCTCAAGCGGCTACGCCAGGAGGCCGCCCGCCAGGCCGCCCGCCTGGTCCAGGACAAGCTCGGCGTCTCCCTCGACGAGGCAGTGGAGCTGGTCAAGAAGGCCGGTACCGCGATCGACGCCGCGCCCGGCGGCGCTCCGCCGGCGGCGGCTCCCGCACCCGGGTCGGACCGCGAGAAGCGCTTGCTGGAGAGGCGCGTCGCCAAGCTGACCGCGCGCGTCGAGCAGTCGAAGCGCAAGGTGGTCTCGACCAAGCGCCGCGCGCGCGACGAGGTCGTCGAGCTCGAGCTGAGGCTGGAGACCCTGCGCGCCGGCATCAAGGACGACCAGGCGGACTTCGCGCTCTGGCAGTACCGCAAGGCAGTCGCTGCCGCGCCGGACGAGGCGGCGATCCCCGAGGCCTCCGCGTTCTTCGCCGGGATGAAGGCGTCGCACCCGCAGATCTTCGCGGGCGCCGCGCCGTTGCCGCCGGTCACGCTGCGGCCGACGATGACGCCGCCCCTCAGCCTGCAGCCCGGCGAGGAGACGCCGGCGAACCGGAAGCCTGGCGACGAGCCGCCGCAGGTCGACGCGTTCAAGATGTCCGACGAGCAGTTCCGGAGGCACAAGGCGAGCTACGGCGTCCGCTAGGGGCCTTGACGGCGACGGCCGGAGTCCTGCACAGTTTTCGTCAGTACCAAGAACCCCATACCCGCCAAGAAGGAGAGCCGATCGATGAACTGACCCAACCACGAGGACCACATGGCGAACTTCCCCGACGGCTCCCTGCAGGTAACGTTCAACCCGACCGTTGCCGCGACGATCCAGGATCGCACTCTCCAGCGCGTCTACCGAGACGCCCTCTTCCCGAACCTGCTGTACCGGATGGAGGCCCAGGCGGAGATGTGGGGCGTCCACCTCGGCAGCTCCCAGACGTTCACGCGCACGGGCCTGATGGAGGTCATCACCCGGCCGATCACGCCGAACACGGACCCGGTGCCGCTGACCTACTCGATGGAACAGTGGGACGCGACCGCGCAGCAGTGGTCCTCGGCCATCGACACGTCGATGCCGACGAGCTACCTGGCGCTGGCGTCGCAGTACCTGCGCAACGTCCACCAGCTCGGCATGCAGTCGGGCCAGTCGATCAACCGCATCGTCCGCGACAAGGGCTACAACGCCTACGTCGCCGGCAACTCGGTGGTCGACGCCGCCGCGGTCTCGACTGCGACCACGGTCCACGTCGCGAACCTGACCGGGTTCACGTCGCAGCTGCTGAACGGCCGCCAGTCGGCGGTCAGCGCGTCGAACCCGATCGGGATCACCATCCCGGCCCAGGCCGGCGGCGCGTACGTCGGCCAGGTCACCGCGTTCACCCCGGATACGGTCGGCGACCCGATCCACGGCGGGACGCTGACCATCACCCCGGCGCTCACGGGCAACGTCGCGGCGCGCTCGGCGATCTTCACCGACAAGCACTCGGAGATCGTCTACTCCGGCGGCGGCGTCTCCATCGACGACATCGACGCGAGCGACCAGTTCGCGGTGCGCGACATCCGCACGGCGATCGCGAAGCTGCGGTTCAACAACGTGCCGCCGCACGACGACAGCCTGTACCACTGGCACCTCGACCCGCAGTCGGAGATGCAGATCTTCGCGGACAACGAGTTCCAGCGCCTGAACCAGTCGCTGCCGGACTACGTCCACTACCGCCGGTTCGCCATGGGCATTTTCGGCCAGGGCGTGTTCTACCGGAACAACGAGGCGCCCAACTCGCAGACCTGCAACCCGAACGTCGTGCGGGGCAACACGCACGGCTTCGAGCTGACCAACGGCGCGAGCATCGACATCCGCCGACCGATGTGCACGGGCATGGGCTGGATCGAGGAGAAGTACCTCGACGAGTCGCAGTTCATCTCGCAGGCCGGCGTGATGGGGAAGATCGGCGAGTTCGCGATCACCAACACCGGCGTGCAGGTGGTGACCGAGCGCATCCGCCTCATCATGCGGGCGCCGATGGACGCGCTCCAGCAGGTCACGACCGCGACCTGGTCGTTCAGCGGCGACTTTCCGGTCCCGTCGGACGAGCTCGGCCCGGGGTCGAAGGCGACCTTCAAGCGCGCCGTCATCGTCGCGCACGCGGCATAAGCCGCCGAAGGGCTACTAATTAAAAAGGGCCGGTCCGGGGAAACCCGGGCCGGCCCTTTAATCGTGCCCCGTGAGCGCTAGGTGGCGGGCGTGGTCGCCGGGTCAGTCGTCGCCGGCGGCGTGGCGGGAGCGCCCGGGTCGGTCGCGGTCGGCGCCGCCGGGGTATTCGCGACGACCGCGGCCTGCAGCTCGGCGTTCGAGGCGCCGACCTGGGCGGCCAGGTCGTCGAGCGCGGCCTGGGTCGCCGGGTCGGCGCCGGGGACGGCCGCCTTGATCAGGTCGGGGATGCTGTTCAACAGCTTGACTGCGCCGTCGACGACGGTCTTCTCGGCGGCGACGGCGTCGATGATCTTCTGGAGCTGTACGGTTGCCATGCGGGTCTCCTGGATGAGGGTTTGCACCTGGATGGTGAGTCCGTCCAGGGCCTGTCGGGTCTTGCGTCCGAACATGCCGCCAAGGTAGTGGCTTGACGGCAGCGAGCGCAAGCGCCAACCTGGCGACAGATGGACTTCGTCACCGAGCTGCGCGTTTCAGGACGCGCCGGCGCGCGCCGGGCCGAGAGCCCGCGCACAGGTGGTCCTGGTCCGTCGATCTCTTTGGACACTTCGGTGTCCACTGGACCACTTCGGTGGTCTCGAGACGCTTCGGCGTCTCAAATTCCCGGTTTGCTACATGCGCCCGGCTTCGTGCCGCAAGCGCTGCGCTCGCTGGGGCCCGAGGATACGATTCGCGCTACCGCTACGGATCAGCGTCCGGCTCGTCCGGAAGAGATCTGAGACGTCGCTTGGCTCCGGCCGGGTTTCGTCTACTTGCGCGAATCAGCCCACGGGTTTGTCTTCTGGTAGCATGACCGTGGAGGATCACCCCATGGCAAACGTCCCATCCCTGAGCCCAGAGACCCCCGCCGCCCCGCAGAAGGCCAAGCCGAAAGCCCCGGCCGCGGAGATGAAGTGGTACCGCGTGATGTCGGCCAGCCAGCGCATCCCGCGCGCGCAGGGCGACTACCAGCTCAATCGAGGTAAGGTCATCAACTCGGCGAACTTCGACATCCAGTTGATCCAGAACCTGGGCGTCGAGCTCAAGGAGGTCGAGGAGCCCGGCTGGCACAGGGCGAAGCAGGGCGCGCCAACCGACGGCGCCGACGCGGCGTAGCCCCCCATCTTGCGCGGGGCCCGCGCGGCGGGCATCCTCGATCCGTGGCCGAGAACAACGCCGTCCTGTCCGAGGAGGAGAAGGGCCGCATCCTCTACCACATGGGTTATGGGCTGGTTAACGTCGCCAGCCTGTTCACCCTCGGCGTCCCGGCGATCAGCCAGCCGCTCTACATCGCGGCGTCGGCGATCGAGCACATCCCGGTCTCGCGCATCCAGCTCGTGCGCGAGATCGTGGCGGTGCTGGACCGCATCGACCAGGCGGACATCGAGGACATCGACTACATCCCGGCCGAGTCTCTCGGCGAGCTGACGCTGGCGGCTGACCGGCAGGACCGGATCAAGAACAAGCGGCGCGACTGGGCGAACCGCCTCTCGGACGTCCTGACCGCCCCGCTCAACCCGTACAGCGACCGCTTCGGCGGCGGCGGGCGGCCGATGAACTTCCGCGTCGCGACCGTCCGGTAGGGGCAGGCCCACTAGGCGGCGGGATCGCGTCGGCGTAGAGTCGGAGCAACCCTACCAGGAGAACGGACCATGGCACGGAACACCTCGAACCGCCTGATCGAGCAGCTCGACCCCGGATCGCATCGCGACGTCCCGAACAACGCGCCCGCGGTCGAGACCGCGAACGCGCGCGTCGACATCATCGGGCCGTTCCGACAGGTCCAGGTGGCGGCCAACCAGTCGGCCGTGGCGCTCAGCACGGGCATCTCTGGCACGGACGGTCAGCCGGGGATCATCGCGCACAGCGCGGGCAAGATCTTGGGCATGACCTACAGCTTCAACGCTGCGGTGACCGCGGGCGGCGCCACGGCAGCGCAGCTCCAAGCGACGGTCGCACCCGCCGCGACGCTGACCGCGGCAGCCCAGGGCGACGTGGTCGCCGTGGCATCACAGGCATCACCGCGCCAGGCGGCCACGATCGACCAGTCGGCAGACATCTTGTTCAACAAGGGTGATGCCATCGGCGTCAACCTCTCGACCAGCGGCACCTTCGCGCCGACCACCGTGGACGTGGACGTCTTCCTGATCGTCCGCTGGGCCGCGAGCCCCGGCGTCCCGGCCTAAACCGCGCGCGTGGCGCGCTGGGCGCGCGCCAGGGAGGCGATCGATGGGGTCCGACAGGGTTCCGACTGGGGACGTGGCGGCCGAGCTCCCGGAGTTGTCCGGGCGCCTCCGGCCGCCCGAGCCCCAGGCGATGCCGCAGACCCTGGCCGGCCGGCTGGTCCCCCTGGCCGACCGGCTGCGCGGGCTCAAGGCTAGGTTCGGGATCCGGCCTTACCGGGTCTTCCTGGTCCACGCGGTCTGGACCGGCGGTAAGCGCGGCATCGGCCACCAGCAGCTGACGAGCCGCTTCGAGATCATCCCGCCGCCGCGGGTGCGGGACCTGTCGGGCGTCAATCGGCGCCTGCGGGCCGCGGGGCTGACCGAGGAGGGGGACGTCACGATCGATGAGATCTCGGCCAAGTACGCCGAGGACGACCTGATGGGCCGGACGCCCGACCTGCAGAACCCGGAGCTGCGGCGGACGCTGCGCCAGGACGTCGAGTTCTGGTGGGAGGTCCACGAGGCGCGCGCCGTCGGGGTACCGACCGTCATCCGCCGGTACAGCCCGCCGACCAGCGTGCCGACGCTGTCGCGCGACAACATGCAGTGGAAGGTGACCCTGACCAAGCAGGGCGAGGACCGCGGGCGTAACGGCGGGACCGACCGCAACGAACCGTGAAGTTCACCTTCGATCAGTACGCCGAGCAGCTCCGCAAGGACGGCCACCTGGTGGAGGACGCCGTGGGCTTCATCCGCAAGACGGTGAAGCTCTACGGCCCGCGCTACGTCCAGGAAGAGATCCAGTCGGCGACGCCGCGCCAACCGGTGGACCGCGCCACCTACAAGCGGTCATTCCGGTTCGATGACATCCCCGGCGGCGCCGTCGCCTACAACTTCGCGCCCTATGCGTCCGTCATCGAGCTCGGGCGTCGGCCGGGCGCGCGCATGCCGCCGCTCGAGCTCATCCTCGCCTGGGTAAAACGCAAGGGGATCGGCAGGGCGATCCACGGCCCCGTGCAGCCGCAATACGGCCCGCAACAGCGCGGCGCCAGGCGCAAGAGCGACCGGGCGCACGCAGTCGAGAACCAGCAGCACTGGATCGCGCTGCAGATCGCCCGGAAGATCCGCGCGCGCGGCCTGCCCGCGCACCACATCCTGAAGCTCGCGGGCGAGCGCATCGCGAAGCGGATCGCTGAGGACCTGGTCAAGGCCCTGGCGGAGGGGAGAGAATCGAGGGAATGATCACCCCTGAGCAATTCTCCCGCCACGCGATGACGGACCTCGAGACGGCGATCTCCCTGGCGGTCGCGCGCACCCTGAGCGTCCCGTTCCCCGGGCCCGGCGGCGTGGGGAAGATCGCCTTCACCCAGATCTTCGAGGACTGGCCGTCCTTCGAGAGCGAGTACACGGACCCCTCCGGGGTCATCCTGCCCGATGAGCCGCTGGTGTACGGGCCGAGCCACCTGGTGCCGCACCTGCTCGAAGACACCTGGGAACCGGTCGGCGAGCCGGGGCTTGGTCTCTATGAGCTGTGCGAAGCGAGCCGCGACCTCGGGTTCCAGTATCGCTCAGGTAGCGCCGCCGAGCGCAACGCGCTGAAGGCCGGCATCGAGACCGCATTCGTGGTCCCCGAGGTGACGCTGGCGCCGGTGGCGGGCGAGCGCTACGGGATCCTGGCGACGATGCCGGAGTACTGGGGCCTGACCGTGCGCCTGGCGATCGCCGATAGCATCAAGCTCGACGACGCCGACAGCGCGGCGAAGAACATCTGGGAGGGGCGCGCGACGATCCGCGCCCAAGCCAAGCTGGTGAAGTTGGCCGTCGTCCAGCCCTTCCGCGTGCGCATCAAGGAAGTCATCAGCGCCGCGCCGATCCCCCGGCCGGTGCCTTGACAGGCTCCGCGCGCCGTCCGAGCATCGGGACATGGCGTTCTTCCTGCGCGTCCTGTCCTTCCCGCCGCTGACCCAGATCACCGCGATCCCGCAGATCGTCGTCATCGACCGGACGGGCCCGACGATTTCGTTCGGGACGCAGCCCGGCGCCGCCTGCCTCGTGGGCGAATTCACCGCCGGCCTGTTCGTCCCGACGGAGGTCTTCAGCCAGCAGGACGTCACCAGCCAGTACACGGGCGACGGCAAAGTCTACCCGTACTTCTCGCAGGACGGGTCGGCCACCCCGATCCAGAACGGCACCCAGGTCGGCTACAACGGCAACGGGATGCTGCAGCTGCTGAGCAAGACGTTCCAGCGCCTGATCCTCCAGCGCGTCGACCATGAGGCAGTCACCCTCGACCAGGGCACCGCGAAGGCGACCCTGTCCGTGACGGTGACGGTCGCCGTGTCCGACCAGGACGGCAGCGGCAACACCAACAAGGACATCGTCATCCCGGCCGGCGCGCGCTTCGGCGACGCAGTCTTCGGGTCCGCGACGCGCGTCTTCGGCGCCTCGGGCAACACCATCATCCCGGCGGGTACGGCGCTCACGTCGAACCAGGTCACGGTGCAGGTCCCCTGCTTCCCGATCCGCGTCGTCGAGCCGGTGGTGGCGACGGCGATCGCCGCGGTCGCCACGGTGATCGACCCCGTGCTGCAGAACGTCGCCGCGACGACGCTGATCAGCGGCGTGAACAACTCGACGGCGCTCTGGCCCCAGGGTGTCGGCACCACGCTGGCGCTCCGCCTCGAGAGCCAGTACGCGCCGGCGATCGCGAAGACGCTCCCGACGAACGCGCCCATGGACGCGATCACCATCATCTGGGCCGCGCGTCGCTCGTCGATCATCCGCCAGGCCCTGGCGCAGAACGCGAACGACTCGTCTGCCAACAGCCCGACCGGGCGCATCGCGATCGTCGCGGCGGACCCGGCTGCCAACGCCACCAGCGGCGCGGCCTCGGCCGCGGTCACCGCAGCGATCGGGCTCGCCAGCTCGGACAACTACGTCCAGCCGGCCGACCGCGTGGTCATCTGCTTCCCGATGACGAAGATCTTCGTCCCCGACTTCGGGGTCAAGGTCGTCACCAACAGCGACGGCTGGATGGCCACGACGCTGTCGAACTTCGCCGAGGAGGTGAACCCCGGCGCGCAGAACGCGTACATCCAGTCGATCGTCGAGCTGGAGGACGCGTTCATCGCGAACCCGCTGCTCAAGCCCGCGCACACCGCGCTCATCGCCGGCGGCGTCGCGGCGATCCGCCACGACACGAACGTCGGCTGGGAATTCGTCCAGGGCGTCACCGCGGCGAACAAGGTAACCTGGCCCACGCGCGTGCGCATCCAGCGGCGCCGCATGGCCGACCTGATCGAGGGGACCCTGGCCCAGCTCGCGGCCCCGTACCTCAAGGGGCCGGCGACCGTCGAGAACGTCGACGCGTTCGTAGGAGCGATCCACTCCTTCATGGACAGCCTCAAGAGCCCTGACCTCCCCGCGGCGCAGCGGATCGTCGACTACTTCATCGACGAGAAGTCGGAGAACACCCAAGTGCTCAACAGCCAGGGCGTGTTCGTCTACAAGGTCTATGCCCAGACCCTGCCGTCGCAGGACTACATCGTGTTCGACACCCAGATCGGCGAGACCGTCGTCATCCCGAACCCCGTCGCCGCTGCGGCCTAAAGGAGCTGACCGATGCCTGATTCACTTCGCGCCCGCGGCCAGGAGACCCAGCTGCGGATCACCTTGAACGGCCAGATCCTGCGGACGTTCACGTCGATCGAGAACTTCACGATCACGTACAACGTGACCATCCTCGAGAAGAACTACATCGGGCAGACGGCGCCGAACTTCGACGAGATCTTCATGGGCAGCGACTTCGAGTTCTCGCTGGACCCCGAGTCCAGCGAGGCTTTCAAGCTGGCCGACACGATCACCGAGCGCGCCAGCCGGCGCACGGCGCTGTCTGCGGCCATCGTCAACGTCGTCTCGATCTACAACTTCCCGAATGGCCAGCGCATCCGCGGGACGCTGCCGAACGTCAAGTTCGGGAACATCCCGATCGGCAACGGCGGGCGCGACCAGTACGTCAACTTCAAGTTCAGCGGGAAGTGCGAGTCGAAGCTCCTGCTCGCCGGGGTGTAGACTCCTCGGGGTAGGCCAACCCCAAGGAGATCCGCATGACCATCGCACCCGCCGCCCTCACCCCGCCGACCCTCGCGCTCCCGGAGTACACGTACAAGATCCCCGAGTCCGCGCGCGAGTGGACCACCGACCCCACGTCAGTGACCATCCGCAGCTTCACTGTCGGCCTCGAGCTCGACGCGATCGCCGCCGCCGTCGGGGAGCGCGTCCTGGCCTACGAGATCCTCCAGCGCTGCGTCATCAGGATGAACGGCAAGCCGGTCGACCAGGGCTTCGACCTGATGACCGAGTGCTCCCCCAAGGTCCGTTCCCTGCTAACCACCGCGGTCAATAAGCTGTTCCTGCCGAGCGCCGACGAGACGAAGGATTTTCTCGGCAGCGTGGAGGTAAAGGTGCCGTAGACCCCGCAGCAGAGCTGCGGAAGGCCAGGGCCGTCCTGTGGCGCCAGGTGGCCTACGCCTGCAGGTACGGGAAGCAGCCGATGTCGGAGGTCTTCTCCCTGACCCCCGACAACCTCTGCCAGTTCACGGCGGCCCTGAGCGCCATCGTCGGGGACGAGAGCGACAAGAAAGGCTGACGACGTGAGTGACGAGCACCGGAAGGTAGAGACAGAGTTCACCGCGAAGGACGCCGGCTACGGGGCCGGGCTCGCGAAGATCTCTCGCGCCTTCTCGGAAGTCCACCACAAGCTCGAGGGGATGCGGGAGAAGATCGGGGAGTTCCGGCGCGAGCAGGGGCTCACCACCGTCGCGGCTCTCGGGCTCGGGTACGGCATCGGTTCCTGGGTCGAGAAGATCAAGGAGGCGAACGCCGAGTTCTCGTCGACCCAAAAGCAGATCGCCGGCGTGCTCTCCGGCGCCCTCAACTTCGCCAAGGGGACCGACGAGCTCGAGCGCTACCAGCGCTCGCTGAAGCTCTCGACGGATATCACCAAGGAGCTGAACGAGACCGCGGGGCGCTTCACGCAGCCGCTCACCGACGTCGCCACGGCGTACAAGAGCATCGCGATCGCGGCCGGCGGCCTGGGCCTCAGCCAGAAGCAGGTCATGGACCTGACGGTCGCGGCGACGGCGACGGCCAAGCGCTTCGGCGTCAGCGGTGAGCAGGCGGCGACGGCGATCTCCCGCGCGCTGCAGACCGGCGCGGTCCGCGGCTTCGACCCGTTCGACAGCCGGCTCCGCCAGACCCTGGGCAACATGAAAAAACTGACCCAGGCGCAGCGCTTCGACCACATCGAGAAGGCTCTCCGCGGGTCGATGGCGATCGCGGACGCGATGTCGGGCGGCATCGGCGGCGCGCTCTCCCAGGCGCGCCACGCGGTCGAGGGCCTACTCCGCGACGCGACCGGCCCGCTGTTCAAGGAGATCGCGGTCTCCCTCCAGGCGTGGAGCAAGCACATCCACGAGATGACCAAGGAGGGCAAGCCGATGGTCGACATGTTCGCCGACAAGCTGGTCAAGGCCTTCCACGTCCTGCAGGACGTCAGCAAGTTCATCCGCGAGCACTGGGTGGCGATCGGCGCGGTGTTCGCCGGCATCAAGGCCGGCGGGATGCTGACCAGCGCCGCGGGCGCCCTCGGCGGGCTCGGTGAGACGCTCGGCGGTATGCGCGCCCTGTCTGGCCTGGGAGGCGCGGCCAGCGGGCTCGGCGGGATGCTCGGCACGCTCGGCGCCGTCGCGCCGGCCCTGGGCGGGATCGTCACCGCGGCCGGCCTCGCGGCGATCGCGCTCCACGGGGTCTACGAGGAGTGGCAGGGCCGGAAGAAGCAGGCGGCCGACCTCGGCGGGTTCTTCGACGAGATGGGCAAGGTAGCCCAGACGCGGCAGTACCTGAGGGCCCACGAGGCGGGGCTGACGCCGGACCAGATTGAGGCGGGCAAGGCCTACGCGCAGGCCCACGCGGCGGCGGCGATGGAGGTCCTTAAGCAGAAGAACATGCTCGAGGACGGGGTCCTGGCGATGCAGAAGTTCAACGGCGTCATGGACGCCATGTCCGACGACGTCCGGCAGAACTTCGCGAAGAAGCTCGGCATGGGCGGCCTCGGCGACGTGTCGAGCAGCATGCTCGGCGCTGCGGCGGCCGAGCTCCTGAACCACACCCAGCAGGCGGTCACGCGTGCGGCGACGCCGGTCACCGACGACAAGTCGCTGAAGTTCGCGAAGCAGATAAACAACTTCTACGGCGGCGTCCACGTCGCGATGAAGTTCGAGGACACCGACCTGGACCGGGTCTTCCCGCGGTTCGTCTCGGCCTTGCAAAACGAGGTATCGAGCCGCACGCAGGCCCTCACCGCCGAGCCACAGGGGGACTAGCATGCCGTTCGACTCGCAGGAGCTCGGGCTCCAGATCAAGCTGCTCGAGGGGTCGATCTCGACGGAGACCCTGCAGACCGGCCAGCCTCCCGGGACGGTGCTGCTCGTCGGCCGCGCGGCGCACTTCAAGGGCACCAAGTGGGGCCGCAAGATGCGGGTGCAGACCACCTTCAGCCCGGGCAACCCGAACGGGACCCAGCAGGTCATCGGCCGGACGCTGGAGCCGACGACGTTCACCGGCGAGTGGAACGACCGCTTCCTGGGCGACGGGCAGGCCCAGGCGCTGCGCGTCCTGTTCGAGCGCATCCACGACGCCGGCGTCTCGGTGCAGGTCACCTGGGGCGGCGCGCTCGGCGGCGAACCAGGCGCGCCGGTGCTGTCGGGTGAGGCCTACGTCCGGGTCGGGATCATGAGCGCATTCACGCCGACGACCGACCGCGTGCAGGACGTCCCATGGGAGGCGACGTTCGACTGGCGCTCGGCGGGCGAACCGGCGGCGCCGCCGATCGCCGCCACCGGCAAGCTCAACCCGTCGGAGGGGTTCGGCGCGCTGACTGACCAACTCGACCTCGCGACCGCGACCTGGACCGCCGTCAGCCAGGGCCCGCAATTCGCCGCGGGGATCTCCCAGGCCGCCGAGAACGCGATGGCCCAGGCGTTCGCCGCGGTGCAGTCGGCGAGCGACACGATCGCGAACGCGACCGCCCAGGTGACGTCGACGGTCGTCATCCCGACCCAGGCGGCGCTCCAGCTCATCGGCGCGGCGCAGACGGGCCTCCAGTCGATCGCGACCATGGAGTCGACGCTCCTCAACGTCAACCAGCTGCTGCTCGAGGTGCAGGACAGCGCGCTCGACCTGCTGCGCCTAAAGGACCAGGTCCTGACCACGCTGCAGGTCTGGCTGGGGGCGAAGGGCGCATGCGTCGACGCGAGCGAGGGGATGCAGCAGTACGTCGAGAGCGACGTCATCGCGGAGGTCCGCGCGCCGGCGGGAACGGACCTCCGCGACCTGGCCATTCGATACTACGGCGACGCCGACCTCTGGTTCGCGATCGCGCGCGCCAACGGGATCGACGGGTCCGCCGTGCCGTCGCCGCCCGGCGGCCCGAGCGACGACCCGGCGCGGCCGATCAGGATCCCACGCCCGCAGCCGGGGTCCTCGTCTGACATCCGGCAGCAGTGCTAGCGCGTTTGTTCCAGAGCACGGCTTTCTGATCTCCGAATGCATTGCCGCGGTAGTTCCTGGGGATAGCAGGCCCCTCGGCGCCGCATTCGAAGCACAGGATCTGATTCCCGTGTGAGCGACATAGGTTCGATGAACCGCAGAACGGGCAGGGGAGTAGGTCCATGCCTGGGATATTACCTGCCGGTCCGGTAGCATCGTCCCGTGGCCCTGACTGACCTCGCTGTCCTGGCCGGCGCGCAAGCCCCGGTCGGCGTCTCCCCGGCGCAGACGTCGAAGCCGATCGGCGGCAGCGTCAAGTACGTCTACCGCCCCGGGGTCATCGTCCGCCTGACCATCCGCCTGGATGACTGGTCGAACGCGGACGGTCCGCAGGCCCAGTCCGAGACCGTGCCCGCCAAGAACCCCGGCGCGCGCGTGATCCAGGAGGCCGCGTCCCTGCAGGCCCTCCAGGCGGTCCGGCGCGCGTCTGGTGAGTTCGACCCCGCGGCCGACGCCCAGGTCATCACCGCGCAGAAGAAGGTCGCGCGCGTGAAGGCCGGGAAGACCGCGGGCACGGGCGCGGCGGCGCCGGTTACGGCCACGCCGGACGACCGCACCATCCAGCTCGGCGTCGTGCCGCTCGATATCAGCGTCGACCACAACGGCTTCCGGACCGCCGACAAGGTCTCGTTCGAAATCTCCCTGGGCGACCTGCCGCTGCCGCCCGATCTGATCCGGTCGCTGCTGGTCGAGGTCTTCGTCGGGACCGTCCCGGCGGACGACTTCGGCGACCCCGCGCGCTGGGTGCCGAACATCCTCGGCAACCCGCCCGACTTCCGGGGCTATGCCGAGCAGGAGAGCATCCAGGCGGACTACCAGACGCTGAAGGTCAGCGTTGACGCGCTCTCACTCGAGCAGCGCCTGATGGTGCTCAAGATCAACCCGTTCACCAAGGACCGCGCGATCGCGAAGGGCGGCGAGCCGGTCACCGACTACATCCGCCGGTTGATCGCGACGATCCCCGAATTCAACGGCTCCCTGGGCGACGCCATCGGCGTCCGGATGTTCCCGAACGTCGCGCCCGACCAGGTTCCGCGCCTGGACGCGGCGCTGTTCAAGCGCAGCCTCCAGTCGGCGCAGTCGCGCGCGCAGGCCGGCGGCCCCGTGCAGGGCGGCCCACCGCCGGGGATCGACCCGTCCCAGGACCCGTCGGTCGGACAGCCCGGCGGTGTGGGGTTCCCGACGCCATCGCCGGCGGTCGCGGACGTATCGGTCTGGGACCTGGTCACGAGGGCGGCCGAGCTCGCCGGCGTCCTCCCGGTCTACGACCCGTCGATCGTCGCGCGCGACCTAGGCGGCAACGTCACTATGCTGGGCGCGAACAACATCCTGCTCGTGCCGCCGCAGACCATCAAGGAGACCCCCCAGGACGGCATCACGATCCCGGGTGGCCCGACCGACGGCTTCTCGCGGGACCTGACCGTAGGCGGGACCAGCACCATCCACACCCAGGTCCGCTTCCTGGTGTGGGGCAACAACATCAAGTCGTACAAGATGACCCGCAAGTACGGGCGCGAGAAGGCGCCGCGCGTGCGGGTGATGTGCCACAACCCGGACGCGCCGGCAGGCAAGCGCACCATGACGTCGGTGTTCCCCACGACGGTCCGGGGAACGTCGGTATCGGCGATCGGGTCGGGGACCGGTAAGGGGCACGCGCCAATCGAGGAGGAGGTCGTCCGCGTGGTGCGCGAGATCCGGAGCCAGGCGCAGCTCGACGCGATCGCCGTCGCGCTCTACCACGCCATCGGCCGGCGCGAGGTGAGCTGCACCATCGAGACCGACGAGCTTGCGAGCTACATCGACCCGACGCGGCCGGAGACCCACAACGAGAACCCCGACCTCCTGCGGCTTCGCCCGGGGACCCCGTGCCGCGTGCTCGTCGCGCGCCGCGTGGCAGACCCGGCGTCCGAGGGCTTCGAGGTAAACGGGCTCTCCGAGCTGATGGACCGGCGCTCGAACCCGGCGTTCCTGCGCAAGGCGCTGATGGACGGGACGAACCTGATCGCGCCCGGCCTCGCGCGCGCCAAGCTCGAGGACGCATTGAACAAGCTGGAGAACGCCTTCCAGTCGTCCCGCCTCACCGACTGGTTCTACTGCCGGAACATGTCCTGGCACTGGTCGTCATCGGACGGCTGGTCGGCGACGATCGAGCTCGCGAACTACGTCGAGGCGCGGAACAGCCCGGCCAACCTGTCGCCGGCAGACGCCGCGCGCAACAACGCGATCAAGGCGGTGAAGCCGGTATCCAAGCCGGACCTGGCCGCGGCGGCGGCGCTGAGTGCCCAGAACGCGAACCTGGACGCCCTGATCGCGAAGGCGACGGCGACCCAGACGCCGACGGACCCCGCGCTGGCGGCGGCGCTGAGGGGTGAGTGATGCCACCACGTAAGTCCAGGCTCGGGCCGATCGACTTCCGCCGGATGGCGCGCGGCATGGCGCAGCAGGGTAACGACCTCCGGCACTGGGTCTCCTACGCCACCGTCGCCACGGCGAACGGGGACGACGGGACCATGGACCCAACCGACCCGGACGCCATCCTGGTGACCCCGGCGGGCGTCGAGGTCGACGTCGTGCTCGAGCCGAGCGGCTACCCGTGCTCCGCGCGGTTCGGCGTCGCGGCCGGCAGCTGCAGCATCAACACCCCGATCCGCCCGGGTGACCAGGTGATCGTCGGGATCCCGGACGGCGACGTCTCCATGGTCCCGCAGATCCTGTGCGTCATCACCGGCAGCTCGGACCCGATGCCGGTGGGGGATGACGGGCTTCCGATCTTCCGGAACGACCGGCTGATGATCTACGCCGGCGCCGGCCTGCCCATCGAGATCCGTACGTCGAACGGGACGATGGTCCGGATCACCGACGACCTGGTGGAGGTCGGCGGGCAGGGCGTGACCGAGCAGGCGGTGCTGGGGACCACCCAGCGCCAGGCGGAGGCCACGCTCAACGCTACGACGCCGGAGGGGCTCCAGGGCATCTGGAACGCGGCGCAGGCCGCCTGCGTCGGTCCACTGGCGCCGCTCAAGCCGATGTTCGTCGCGGCGGCCCTGGCGATCGAGACGTACGAGGCCCAGGCGGACGGGTTCCTATCCGACGTCGTGAAGCTCCGGTAACATCAGGGGCATGGCAGGCGGATTCGGCGGCTCTGGCTTCGGTGGCTTCCCGCTCGGCGTCGGGGGGCCGCTCTCGGTCGTGCGCGCGCTGGCGGTCGCCGGCCAGGTGGTGCGCGTGGTGTTCAGCGAGGAACCGCTCCACCGCAGCGCGGCCGGCGCGATGGATGCCCTCAACCCGGCGAACTACATCTTCTCGGTCATCGGCGGCGCCGCGACGGCCCCGAGTCCCGTCGGCGTGAACCCAGCGATGGTCGTCGGCCCGACCTACGGCGTCCAGGGTAGCGCGCCCGAGCGCGGCTTCGACGTCGCGGTCGACCGCCAGCTCATCGTGGGGATCCACTACGTCGTCACGGTGCGCGACGTCGCCGCGCTGTCGGGGAGCGCCCTGGGCTCACCCGACTCGGGCGATTTCTTCGGCGTGACCCGGCTCGAAGAGACGCGCCTGCCAGTCCGTAACCAGGACCTGGTCGACTTCGCGTGCCCGCCGTCGCTCGGCCACTACGTCATCGACGACACGGGCGACATCGCCGTCGGGACCCCGGCGGACGGTACGGTCTGCCGGATCTTCCGCCGGCTCACCACCAAGAAGGACGCCTTCCGATGGCTGCGCGGCTACGGTGTCGGCATCGACCTCAAGGGCGTGGCCAGCACCGCTAGCCTGTCGGGCATGAAGAACGACGGCACGTCCCAGGTGAAGCTGGAGCCCGACGTCGCCGCCGCGTCGGTTGCAGTCACGACTCAGCCGGTCGGGATCGTCCTGGTACAGGTGCGCGCGCAGACCCGGCGCGGCGCCTTCGTCGACGTCGGCGCCAAGGTCTCCCCGACCGGCGTCTCCTTCTCCTCGTGAGGTGACCCGTGGACCTACCCGACCGCTCAGACCTCGTCGTCGTCGCCCGCGAGTACATCCGCGGCCAGGCGATGCTGAACCCCGGCCTCCGCGTCAACCCCGCGTTGGTCGACGTCGACGGCAGCAACCTGAATCTCGACGTCGGGTCCTCCGCGGTCATGGGCGAGGCCCTCACCGCCTCGTGGGCGGCGTGCGCGCGCGACCTCTTCCTGGGGACGGCGGAAGGCCCCGGGCTCGACCGGTACGTCTTCGAGCGCATGGGCGGGATGACCCGAAAATCATCGGCGCCGGCGTCGGTCGCGCTGACGCTGGCGCGGCCGACGTTCACTGCGGGCGGCGGGGTCGTCAATGCCAGCGCGCGCGTCACCACGCCGGGCGGGTCGATCTTCGCGCTCCAGACCGACGTCACGTTCGGCGCCACCGACCTCACCCAGCCCGCGGTGGGGATCGCCCAGGTCGTCGGCCCCACGCAGAACGTTCCGGTCAACACCCTGACCGCGTGGCTCGACCAGCCGTTCGACTCGACGATCACGGTCACGAACCCCCAGGCCGCCGCGGGCGGTACGAACAATGAGAACGACGCGCAGCTGCGGGCGCGCGCGGCGGTCTTCTTCCTGACGATCCGGCGCGCCATCATCCAGGCGATCCAGTTCGCGGCGACCACCGTCCCCGGCGTCACCGTCGCGACGGCCTTCGAGATCCTCAACCCGGGCAGCGGCTACCCGGCCGCCGCCGTCGAGCTCATCATCGCGGACGACACCGGCGGCGCGTCGCCGACGATGATCCAGGGCGTGGTCGACGCGCTCCTGCAGTTCCGCGCGGCGGGGATCCCCGTCTTTGTATCCGGCGGCGACGTGGTGTTCGAGCCGGTCACCTACCACCTGTCCTTCGCGTCCGGCATCGACACCGTCGCGGCGACCGCCCAGGTGCGCGCCGTCGCGTCGGCGTTCTCCCAGTTCCTGCGCCCCGGGCAGGCCCTGCTGCGCTCCAACCTCCTCGCGGCGGCGAGCGCGGTCCCGGGCACGATCGTCGGCGACGACGCGCTCCCGGTCCCCGTCGGCGACATCGTGCCCGTCACGAACAGCACGATCATCCGCGTCCGCCCGCAGGACGTGAGCTTCGTCTGATGGTCGACCCGGAGACGCCCGACACGCTGCTGGCCCTGCTGCAGCGGACCAGCGACGGCCAGGGCTGGCTGCAGCCCCAGCTCGACGACCCGGACGCGGCGACGCTGCTGATGGCGCGGGTCGCGATCTTCGCGCGGCTCGGCGTCGCCGCGATCCACAACGCCGCGCAGGCGACGATCTCCGGCGCGTCGGGCGGCAGCCCGGGGACGAGCGCGGTCACGATCTCGCGCGCGTCGGGGACGACCACGGGCACGATCCCCAAGGGGTTCGCGTTCGTCGACCCGCGCGGCGTGCGCGCCGTCCTGCAGGTCGACGTCCCAGTCACGACCCAGACGGTGCTGGTCCTACCGGTCCAGACGCTGCGCCAGACGGAGCTCGTCAACACCGAGGCCGACCCGGAGTTCGAGGTCGACCCGCAGAGCCCCGTCGTACCAGCGAGCTCGGGCATCCTGATCGCGCCCCCGGGGACCGGCGGCGTCGGCGCGAGCACGTTCCAGGCGGTCGGCCCGTCGACGAAGATCGACGGCGGCGCGGCTGACTACCTGTCAGTCCAGGGCGAGGAGCGCGGGATCTTCCGCCAGCCCGGCGAGACGACCGCGGCCTACCGCCAGCGCGTGCTCAACATCCCCGACGCGGTCAGCCCGATCGCGATCGCCGACGTCGTGCAGGCGGCGGCGCAGCAGCCGGGGATCCCGCCGCTGCTCACTCTCGAGCCGTTCGAGGACGGGGCGACCCCGGCGCTGAAGGCGCTCCATGGGCTGGGGAGCTTCTCGGGGTTCGCGTGGGACGTGGACTTCTGGGACGACCCGCTCAGCGGGTTCACGCTCCTGGACCGGCGCATGGGGCGCGCGTACTTCCTCATCCAGGCCCAGGACTACGTCGTCGACACGCAAAACTTCGGCGTGTTCTGGGACGACATGTTCTTCGACGACGGCGTCCTGGGGTTCCCCGCGGACGTCGACCTGTTCCCACCGGCGCAGTCCGCCGCGCTCCTGGCGATCGCTGCCAGCGTCGACCCCAAGCGCGCCGGCGGCGTGCAGTTCGACATCCAGCTCAAGAGCGGCGATCTGCTCGAGGGGCGCGGTACGCGCAGCGCCAACAGCTTCGGTGAGGTCGTCACGCTGACGCCCGCGGCGGGCGCCATCTGGTACTTGTCGCAGGTCCTCGCCGGCCACGACTCGCCGACGCCGAGCACGTCGATCGCCCACCACCTGACCTTCGACCTCGAGGACGGCTCCAGCTTCACCACCGCCGACTTCTCGCAGACCTGGACGGAGATCATCCCCCCGCCCGGCGCGCGTGTTACCGCGATCCATGGATTCTTACGGTCAGACGGAACGATCGTGGCCGATCTGGTCATCTACGTCAGAGCCGTTGCCGTGGGTTAATATCCAGCCTGCGGGGGGTCGCCAGGCGCGGTTTTGCCTGGCAAGGCTCGGCGAGGCATGGCAGGGAGGGGCTTCAACTTGTTTCTAAAGTTGAAGCCCCTATCCTTTGTAAGTCCGCGCGGGACGCGGACTTAGGCGTGACCGCACTTCTAGCATGGACAAGCGTTACGATATTTACTAACGTTGTTCACATGAGGACAAACTGGGGATTCG
>Ga0210397_10000126_pt1 | contig 59282 bp, 58 predicted proteins | sample IncBWH2OmetaG_FD_160126 | JGI IMG/M metagenome (GOLD analysis project Ga0210397, IMG submission 160126) | Forest soil microbial communities from Barre Woods Harvard Forest LTER site, Petersham, Massachusetts, United States - Inc-BW-H-2-O ...
GCTCGACGCCGATCCGGACATCCGCACCATCCGCGTCACCAATGAGGGCGAGGGCGCGGCCATTTGCGGCGGCGTGTTCCTGTCCGGCAAGAAGGCGGCGTTGGTGATGGAGAATTCCGGACTGCGCGCCTCCGTAGAGCCGCTGGCGCGGATGGGGCTGGGCGCTGGAATTCCGGTCGTGATGCTGATGAGCTATCGCGGCGAACTTGGCGAAAACAACTGGTGGGCGATTCCGCACGGCATCACCATGGAGCCGGTGCTGGATGCGCTTCGCATTCCCTACCAAGTGGTGCGCGAAGAGGACAAGATCGAGCGCGCGATCACTGATGCCTATGCATGGTCGTATGCGTCCTATTATCACTCGGCGGTGGCGCTTGGCGGCGAGGTGGTGCGATGAAGCGGTTCGATTGCATGAAGGCGCTGGCCGCGCGTCTCAAGGACGAGCTCGTGATCCTGTCGCTCGGCGCCAGCGTCGACGAATGGTACAACGCGGCGCCTCATATGCGCAGCGCCAGTCTTTTCCAGCAACAGCTCGGCTGCGTCACGCCCGAGGCCTTTGGGCTCGCGGTCGGGTTGCCGCACCGTCGCATCGTATCGCTCGATACCGACGGCGGGATGATGTTCAACCTCGGCATTTTGGCGACGCTCGGCAATGAGCAGCCGAAAAACCTGTTGGTCGTGGTCTGGGACAACGAGTGCTACCAGTCGATCGGCGGGCCGCCGACGCATACCGCTTCAGGGCGCGTCGATCTTGCCGCGATCGCGCGTGGGGCCGGTGTCGAACAGGCGTTTACGGTCCGCACCGTCGAGGAGTTCGACGCGCATTGCGCCAGGGGTCTCGCCAGCGAGGTGCCTTATATCGTTGTTGCCAAGGTCGCCGGAACCGCGCAGCCGGACATCAAGCGCAAGCATAGCGACGGCCGCGAAGACAAATACATCTTCGTTCGTCACGTGGAGGCGACCGAGAACATCGTGATCATGGGCCCCAGTGAGCACAACTGACTCAGTGAAGCGCTCCGTGCCGGCTAGGCCGGTGCAACCCTCGCCTTGGTAAAGACGACGCCCTTGGCCTCGGTGCCGACGGCCGTCAGAACAACGATGACGATCGCAACCGATCCCGCCACGACTGCAAGCGCCAGCCCGTAGTTTCCGCCGAAATGCGCGGCGATGCCGGCCTGAAGCGTCGCGTTCACGGATGCGATCAGGTTACCCAACTGATAAACGAAACCGGGAAACGTTCCGCGCGCATTGTCAGGCGACAACTCGTTCAAGTGCACGGGCACGACGCCCCACGCGCCCTGTACGGCGAACTGCATCAGGAACGCACCGACCGCGAGCAAAGCGGGGCTGCTCGAGAACGCCCAGAGCGGGATGATCGGCAGGGACAAAAGAGCCGCGATGATGATGCAGCGCCGTCTTCCGAACTGCTCAGAGAGCGTGCCGAAGAGAATACCACCGCAAATGGCGCCGATATTGTAGATCACCGCGATGATGCCGACGGTTTGCGGTGGTAGCTTGTGTTCTACTTCCAGGAATGTCGGGTAGATATCCTGGGTGCCATGGCTGAAGAAATTGAACGCCGTCATCAGCACGACCGCATAGATGCCAAGGCGCCAGTGCGATTTCAGGACCGCTAACGTGCCGCCGCTCTCAATGGCCCGCTCTTTGCTCCAGCTTGGCGATTCCGGGACGTTGCGGCGAATGTACAAAACGAGCAGGGCAGGAATGACGCCGACCATGAACATGCCGCGCCAGCCGATATACGGGAACAGCAGGCCATACACGATCGATGCCATGAAATAGCCGGCGGGGTAGCCCGATTGCAGCAGGCCTGAGACGAAGCCGCGGGCATGCGGCGGAATGGTTTCCATCGTCAGCGAGGCCCCGACGCCCCATTCGCCGCCCATCGCGACACCGTACAGGGCGCGCAGGATGATGAATACCGTCAGGCTCGGAGCAAAGCCGGATGCGAATTCGAGGATCGAATACATGAGAATGTTGATCATCAGGACGGGACGGCGGCCCCAGCGATCGGCGGCACGGCCGAAAATAAACGCTCCTATCGGGCGCATCGCCAGCGTCAGCAGGATCGCAAGCGTTACGTTCGAAATGTCGGTGTGGAATTCTTCGGCAATATCTTTCAGCACAAAAACCAGCAGGAAAAAATCGAAGGCGTCCAGCGACCATCCGAGAAAGCTCGCCGCGACGACGTGCTTCTGTTCACGGGTCCATCCGGACAACGCTGCAATGACCATCGGGTTTGCCTCGCGCTAAATTGAAAAAATATTCCTCCAGCGGATCATTGGGGCAGGTTGCAGCGATGGCAAGTGAATAAGAGGTGACGCCGCCCAACCGAAAGTATGAGCCTGTTCGCAATGCAGCAAACGCTCAGCCGGCGTTGGTGGCACGGCCGCCGAGGAACGTTTCCGACACCACGGGATCGCCGATGAGGGCTTGCGCGGGGCCCGAAGTGACGACGCGGCCGGTCTCCATCAGATAGGCGCGGTCCGCGATCTTCAGCGTCTGGCGGGCCTTCTGCTCGACCAACAATACGGTGAGCCCTTCGCGCCGCAGGTCTTGAATCATCTGAAACACGGCCTCGGTCATTTTCGGCGCGAGCCCGAGCGATGGTTCGTCGAGCAGCAACAGCCGGGGTTTCGACAGTAGCGCTCGCGCGATCGCCAGCATCTGCTGTTCGCCGCCGCTCATCAGGCTCGCAAGGACGTGGCGGCGCTCGCCGAGAATTGGAAACCGCTCGAACATGACCGCGAGGTCGGATTGGCTTTGCGCCTTGTCGGTTCGGATATAAAGGCCCATCAGCAAATTCTCTTCGACGCTCATCGAGCCGAGAATGCCGCGCCCCTCGGGCACCAGCGCAATGCCGCGCCTGAGGTTGCGCTCGGCGCTGTTGGGCCGCAAGGTTTCGTTCTCGAACGCAATCTCGCCCTGGTAGGGCAAGAGCCCGGCCACCGCGCGTGCCACCGTCGTCTTGCCGGCGCCGTTGGCGCCGATCAACGCGACGATCTCGCCTTGGGCAACGTCGAGGTCGATGCCGCGCACCGCCTGGATGGCGCCATAGCGAACGCTGAGATGGCGGACGGTCAGCATCAGTCGGCCTGTCCCAAATAAGCGTCGAGCACGGTCGGATTAACCCGGATTTCATCCGGCCGTCCCTGCGCGATCAGAACGCCAAAGTCGAGCACATAGAGGGTGTCGCAAAGGTTCATGACAAAGGCCATGTCGTGTTCGATCAGGAGAATGCTGAGACCGTCGTCCCGAAGCTTCAGCATCAAATTTCGGATGGTCTCGGCCTCGTCGTGGTTCATGCCGGCGACCGGCTCATCGAGCAGCAGCAGTTTGGGCCGCGCCGTGACCGCCCGCGCCATCTCGACTTTCCGTTGCAGCCCATAAGGCAGCGAACGCGCCAACCGATTGCGGACCTCGCCGAGTTCGAAGAACTCCAGCACCTCTTGCGCGCGATGGATCGCCAACGGATTGGCAAGGCGGGTCGGCAACAACCTTTGCAGGGCAGAGCCGGTAGGCGGCTGCGCCACCAGCAGATGTTCCCACACGGTCATGTCGGCGAATAGCCGGATGTTCTGAAAGGTGCGCATGATTCCGGCCCGAGCGATTCTATGCGACGGCTCGTCGGTCACGGCTTTTCCGTCGAGCATGACGGCGCCGGACGAGGCGCGATAGGCGCCGGTGATGACGTTGAAGGTCGTGGTCTTGCCGGCGCCATTGGGACCGATCACGCCGACGATCTGGCGAGGCGCAACTTGAAGCGAAAGGTCGGTTAGCGCGTGGACGCCGCCGAACAGCTTGGAAACGCGATCGAGCTGCAAACGGGGAGGCGTTTCCATCATCGCACTCATGCCGGCGACGAAGGCCGCGCCAAACGCAGCAGCGCACGGTCGAGCAGACCCTGGCGGCGCACCACCAGCATGCCGATCAGGAGCGCGCCGAACGCCGCAAAGCGCCAGTCAGCGAGAAATCGCAAGTATTCAGGCAGCACCACCAGGATCACCGCGCCGGCGAGTGCACCGGGCGCTACCGTCGAACCCCCGAGGATGACGGCCAGCACGAAGTCGATCGAACGCTCGAACGAGAAATTACCGGGTTCGATGTAGACGTGATGATGCGCGAACAGCCCGCCGGCGATCGCCGCGACCGCGGCGCCAAAGCCGAAGGCGCCGACCTTGATGCTGGTGGCGTTGAGGCCGACCAGACCGGCGGCGGTTTCGTCGTCGCGTACCGCGCGAATCTCGAGCCAGATCTGCGAGGTCTCCAGCACCATGACGAGGACAAGCACCAGGATCGCCCAGATCCAGATCGTGCCGGTCGAGACATGCTGCATGCCGTGAAAGCCTTCCGGTCCGCCCATCGCGGAAAAATTCAGGAAGAAGCTGCGCACCATCTCGCCGAAGCCGAGCGTCGCCATGGCAAGATAAATGCCTTTCAGCCGTAGCGCTGGAAAACCAACGACCACGCCGATCGCGCCCGCGGCCAGCGCCGCGATGAGAAGCGAGGGCGTCAGTGGTAAGCCGGCCTGGACGGTCAGCCAGGAGGTGAGATAGGCGCCGATCCCCATGAAGCCGGCATTGCCGAGCGAGAGTTGCCCGGTCGACAAGATGATGTAGACGCTGAGCGCGCCCAATACGAGAATGCCGACGTCCGCAAGAATTCCTGCGTAATACATCGACATCGTCACACCCGCTGATCTTGATTGCGACCGCTGCCGCCGAGCAGACCTTGCGGGCGAAGCAGCAGGATCAAGATCATGAAGCCGTAGACGACGAAGTCGCGGATTTGGGATCCGCCGTAGGCGACCGTCATCACTTCCACCACGCCCATCAGGGGTCCGGCGATCAATGCGCCCCAGATACGTGTGGTGCCGCCGACCACCATGACCGCAATCGCCTTCAGCCCGATCTCGACGCCGATATAGGGCGTGATCGCCGCGTAATGCAGGCCGATCAGAACCCCGGCAGCACCCGCGAGCGCACCTGATAACATGAAGGCGATAAGTGTGGTGCGGCCTGCGGAAACGCCGAGCAGGCGCGCGACGTCGCGGTTTTCGGCAACCGCCCGCAACGCGCGTCCGATCGAGGTGCGCTGAACCAGAAATGCGAGCAGTGCCACCAGCACAATGGTGACGCCGAGCACCGTGAGCTGGATGGCGCTGATGCTCACCGGCCCAAAGTTGAAGCGTTCGGCAAAGACCTCTTCGGTCAGTTGCAGCGGATCGGAGCCCCAGATGTTGGTTGCGACGTTTTGCAGGATGATCGAGAAGCCGAGCGTCGACAGCATCGGCGTGACCACGGGCGCGGTGCGGAACGGCTGGTAGCCGACGCGTTCGATGATGGCCGCAACCAGTGCTGAGCCCGCCATGCCCGCGATCAAGGCCAGCGGTAGCGGCAATTGCGCGAGCACCACCGCGAAGCCGAAATAGCCCCCGAGCATGAACAGCTCGGCGATCGCGAGATTGAGGACGCCCAGGATGCCCATGACCAGCGAGTAGGACAGAGCGATCAAGGTGTAGACCGCTCCGAGCGTCAGGCCGTTCACGAACTGCTGGATCAGCACTTAAGCGCCCCTGTCGAGGTGAGGATTGTCGCTTATCGTTTTATTCCGTCATGGCCGGGCTCGTCCCGGCCATCCGCGTCTTTCTCTTCTGGAACTTCCCAAGACGTGGATGCCCGGCACAAGGCCGGGCATGACGGTCTTTGTGGAATTTAGCAGCCTTGTTTGCCATCCGGAGCGCTGCAGCCGCGCACCTTCGATTGCCATGCGCCATTCTGGCCTTGCACGATGTAGAAGGCCTTGATGGCATCGCCGTCCTCGTTGAAGCCGATCGGTCCGCCGAGCCCGGCAAAGCCCGCGAGCTTGGCCATGTAGTCGCGGATCTTGGTGCGGTCGGCTTCGAGGTCTTCGGGCTTGCCGGTGACGCCGGCTTTCTTGATCGCCTCGATATAGATGCTGCCGATCTCGTAGATGTTCGCGTCATACATGCTCGGCTCGATCTCCGGCGGCAGGCCTGAGATCTTGCGAAGGATCGGCGTCAATTCCTTGACGAATTTCTCCGGTCTGTCGCCTGTCATGCTGGCATAGAAGGTTGCCGGCGCCACGATCGGAATTTCCGGCGCGGCTTTCAGGATCGCCGACGAAATCAGTTGCGTCGAGCCGACCACCGGCTTGATGACGCCCTGCCGTTTCATCTCGCGGATCACGGTGACGGCTTGGCTATAGTCCGCGCTGACCACGACGCCGTCCGGATTCAGCGCCTTGATCTTGGTGACCTGGGCGCTGACGTCGAGGTCGCCGGTGTTGAAGGAAAGCGGATCGTTGGCGTTGGCAACCTCGATGCCGTTGTCCTTCATCAGCCCCGGCATGATCTTGCTGCCGACGGTCGCCGCGGTGGCGTCCTTGGCGTCGAAGATGATGGCGACGGTCTTGATGCCGAAAGCCTGCTTGTAATACGGCACGGTGGTGCGGCCGAGCACGCCTTCGTCGATGGTGTTTCGGAAGGCCCAGGGACGGTTGAGCTTGGCCACGCCGGGCTTCGACGAGGCTTGCGAGGTCGAAACAACCTTCATCTCATTGGCGACGGGGAAGGTGACTTCCGCGGCGCTCGATGTCAGCGGCCCCGCAACTGCGAGCACATGGTCGTCGCCGGCGAGTTTGCGAAGGTTGTTGGTGGCCTGTGCCGGTTTGGTGGCATCGTCCAGAATGAGAATGCGAAGCTTGGCGCCGTTGATGCCGCCGGCATCGTTGACCTGTTTTTCCAGCATTTGAAGCGTCGCGGTGTTGGTGCGTCCCCATTCGGCGAACGGACCGCTCGACGGCACGATCGCACCCAGCACGATCTCGGCGTCGGCGGCTTTCGCCGGGCCGCTTGCGACTGCTCCCGCCACCATCAGACCGGCGGCCATCAACACGCTTATTGATTTCGACATTATGCGGAAACTCCTCGTTCTCGCCAATCCGCGGACCACCAGTCCCGGAGGTCCCCAAGCATCTTCCCTCCGGGCTCGCCTTGCGAGAAGCTAGCACCAGAAAGCGAGCTTGAAAAGCTTCGTTAGTTATGTAATTCTTGAAGATAGTTTTCAGGGGAGGGAGAGCGATGGCCGAACCGGGCGCCAACATGCCGATCAAACGGCTTCTCACTTTTCTCGACGAGGTCAGAGCTGCCGACGGGCGCGACGTAACCCCGCCGCTTCGCAAAGCCGCCGCGGTCGCGATCATCGACAATCCGTTCGCGGGACGTTTTGTCGAAGACCTTTCGCCTCTGACGCGCGCCAGCGAAGCGATCGGCCGCGAGATCTGCGCAATTGCTGTGCGGCTGTTGGCGCCGGATCAGGCAGTGAGTTACGGCAAGGCCGCGGTGGTCGGCATCAATGGCGAGCAGGAGCACGGCAACGCCATGCTCACCACCGTGTTCGGCAATGTCATGCGCGAGGCGGCCGGCGGCGGCAAGGCGTGGATTTCGTCGATGACCAAGCGCGCCGCGCCGGGTGCTGCGATCGACATTCCGCTCGCGCACAAGGATGCGCTGTACGTGCGTTCGCATTACGATGGCATGACCCTGACCCTGCCGGATGCGCCGCAGCCGAACGAGATCGCGATCATCGCGGTCTATGCCACGCGTGGCCGGCCGAACCAGCGTGTCGGCGGTTTGTCGGCATCTGATATCAAGGGTCAGGACGGATTGGTTTAGGGGTTAGCGATCGCGCGGCCTCGCGATAACGGGAACCACCAAGCGGAGCACAACATGACGGTTGCCAAGACAGGTGCAGAGCACATTGCCTCGCTGCGGGACGGACGTACGGTCTATATCGACGGCGCCCTGGTCGAGGACGTCACCACGCATCCGGCGTTCAGGAATGCGGTGCAGTCATCGGCCTCGCTGTATGATTTTCAGGCGAGACCGGAAAACATCGAGCTATTGACCTTCATGCCGGAAGGCTCGAACCGCCGCGTCAATCGCGGCTGGCAGATGCCAAGGAGCTACGAGGAAATGGTGACGCGCCGCAAGGCGCTGCAAGCCTGGGCGCGGGTGCATTACGGCTTCATGGGCCGCTCCCCGGACCACGTCGCCTCGGCGCTGATCGGTCAGCGAATGGGCATCGAGGTGTTTCGCAAGCACGGTCCGCAGCGCGCCAAGGCGCTGGAAGATTACGTCGACTACGCCACCAAGAGCGACCTGTTCCTGACCTACGTGATCATCAACCCGCAGGCCGAACGCGCCAAGAACTGGGGCGACCAGACCCAGGATCTCGTGGCCCGCATTGTCGATGAAGACTCCACCGGCATCACCATCCGTGGCGCAAAGATGCTCGGGACGTCCTCGATCATGGCCAATGAGGTGCTGGTCGCCAATCTGCAGCCGCTGAAGCCGGGCGAGGAAGACCTGGCCTTTTCCTGCGCGCTGCCGATGAACGCCAAGGGCATCCGCGTGCTGTCGCGCAAGTCCTACGAGGCGTCGGCGGTGTCGGTATTCGATAACCCGATCTCGTCGCGCTTCGACGAAAACGATGCGCTGATCTATTTCGATGACGTTAAGGTGCCGTGGGACCGTCTGTTCGTCTATCGCGACACGGATGTCTGCCGCCAGCAGTTCCACGAGACCTGGGGCCATTCCTACCAAAACTACCAGGCGCAGATCCGCCTCTCGGTGAAGATCCGCTTTCTGGCAGGTTTGGCCCGCCGGCTGACCGAGGCGATCGGCACCACCAACATTCCCTCTGTCAGCGAGAAGCTCGGCTACATGGCGGCGCAAGCCAGCATGGTGGAGGCGATGCTGTCGGGCATGGAGGCGAGCGGCTCCAAGGCCGGCGAGTATTGGGTGCCGAACAAGCATTTCATGTATTCGGCACAGGTGCTGACGCAGGACCTCTACCCGCAATTCGTCAATGCGATCCGCGATCTTTCCGGCGGCGCCTTGATCATGCTGCCGTCCTCGATCAAGGACTTCAGTGATCCGCTGGTCCACAAGATCATCCAGACAACCCAAAGAGCCGCGAATCTTGAGCCGGAAGACAAGGTGAAATTCCTCAAAGCGTGCTGGGACGCCGTCGGCTCCGAATTCGGCTCACGCCACCAGCAATACGAAATGTTCTATGCCGGCGCGCGCTTCGTCACGGCGGGGCATAGTTTCCGCACCTACGACTGGAACGGGGCCACCGCGCTGGTTGAAAATCTTCTCGCCTCTTATTCGCTGAGTGATGAGCAAGGTGGGGTGAAACACTAGGTCTTTCCGTCATGGCCGGGCTTGACCCGGCCATCCACGTCTTTCTTGTTGCACTACCCTTAAGACGTGGATGCCCGGCACAAGGCCGGGCATGACGAGAAGAGGAAGCCCGGAAAGCCGGAGGTCCAATTGAAAGTCGCGATTACCAATCTCGGCATCATCGTTTCCGGCGACTGGCGCGCGCCGTTCGCTCGGGGCGACACCGTTATCGCCCATGACGGCAAGATCAGGAGTGTCGGCACGGCGAACGCCGCCGAGGTCGAGGCCTGCGACGTCGTGATCGATGCCGGCGGCATGACCGCGATCCCCGGCCTGATCGATTCCCACGTTCACATCACCTTCGGCGACTACACGCCGCGCCAGCGTACGGTGGGTTATCTCGAAAGCTACCTGCATGGCGGGGTCACCACATCGATCTCGGCGTCCGAGGTGCACGTGCCCGGCCGGCCGCGCGATCCCGAGGGCGTCAAGGCGCTGGCGCTGGCGGCGCAGCGCTGCTTCGCCGATTATCGTCCAGGCGGCATGCGCGTGATCGCGGGTTCGATCATTCTCGAGCCCGGCTTGAAAGACGAAGACTTCACAGAGTTGGCGGCGAAAGGCGTCGGCCTTGCCAAGGCCGGGTTCGGCGCGGTGAAGACCGCCTACGATTATGTGCCGCTGGTCGCGGCTGCAAAGGCGGCGGGCATGATCACCACCTGCCACACCGGCGGCTCGTCGATCCCCGGCTCCGGCGCGATCACCGGCGATCATCTGTTGAAGATGCATCCGCACGTCTCGTTCCACATCAACGGCGGACCGACCGCGATGCCGGACCGCGACTTCGAGCGCGTGATCCGCGAAAGCGAAATGGCGCTTCAGGTCTGCACCGCCGGCAACCTGCGCACGACGCTTCTATGCGGAAAGCTGGCGCTCGAACTTGACGCCTTCGATCGTTTTATCATCGCAACGGACACACCAACCGGCAGCGGCATCATGCCGCTCGGCATTCTCTATACGATGGCGCATCTGGCGAGCTTGACCCAGATGACGCCGGAGCAGGCGATCTGTGCGGCGAGCGGCAACAATGCGCGTGTCTACAGGCTCGATAGCGGCTTCCTGAAGGCGGGCCACGCCGCCGACATCGTGCTGCTGGATGCGCCCGACGGCGGCACGCAAGACAATGCGCTCGATGCGATCCGCCACGGCGATATCGCCGCGATCGGCGCCGTCGTTACCGCGGGCATTCCCCGGTTTGTCGGCCGCAGCCGCAATACGCCGGCGACGACGCGGAAAGCGCGGGTTGCGAAGTCGTCAGTGATGCAGGATTTCGCAGCAGTGGCGCATTGAGCAGCGCGCCGTCACGGAGTTTGCGTCACGCCGGATCGAAATAGTGGATTTCGAACAGCAGGCAGCCCTTCTCGGACTTGAACGGTCCATGCGAGGCGCCGGGCGGCCGCGAGGCATAGGTGTTGGGCTTGAAGGACTCGCCGCCTTTGCCCTGTTCGTCGTTGCCGACCGTGAGGTCGCCGGACACCAGATAAACCTCTTCCCAATATTCGTGCACGAACGGCTTGGTCGTGAACACGCCGGGCTCAAAGCGCAACAGCCGCGAGCGCGAGCCTTTTTTATTGTTCTCGTCCAGTGCGCCCGACAGGATCTTCTGCTGAATACCGGCCGGATATCCGGCTGGCGTCTCCCAGCCGCTCGACATGTCGAGGGCGTGAAATTCCTTGTGTTCCTTGTTGATCGCCATCCGGTCGTTCCTTCCTTGATCAAAATAGCGGAAATGAATGCATCACCAGCCGTACAGAAGCTCGGCTTCCGGCGGCGGCGCGTGGGCGGTCGCAGCGCTCGCCAACTGGCGGTAGCGTCCTTCGAAGAATACGAGCGGCCGGCCACGGGTGAAGGCATGTTCGTGCATGGCCTCGACCCGGCCGACGAAGATCTCGTGGTCGCCGCCGTCGTAGCGCGCATAGCTCGCGCATTCGAACACCACCGCGGCATTGGGGAGCATGGGCACACCACCGGGCGAGGTGAGCGCGGGGATGTCTTCCCATTTGTTGCCGCCGGCGCGCGCGAACTGGTTGGACACCTGCTCCTGATCCTCGTTCAGCACGTTGATGGCGTAGCGGGGAATTGATTGCCAGGCTGCAAAGCTCAGCGTCCCCCGATGCACGCTGAACAGGATCAGCGGTGGGTCGAGCGAGACCGAATTGAATGAACTCATCGTCATCCCGATCAGCTCGCCGGTTGGCGTGCGTGCGGTTGCCACCACGACGCCGGTCGGAAACTGTCCAAGCGCATTGCGGAATTTGCGGGAATCCATGCTGGTACCGCCTATTTGAAGTGCGATGGGGTGCACGAACTTTGGAAAGTGGGCACTGGTCTCCGGAACAGCCTTGGGTTATATACTCCATAACTTAGCTAGTTTTCAAAGTATTTTGCGGTACGCGAAGGAGGCCTCTTCCGGCATGCTCGATTTCCAATTGCTCCCACTGCAGGGCAGTGGCGAACGGATCGGCTTCGATGTCGCGACGCTGATCGTCGCCGGCTGGACCGGCCGCGACGAGGCAGCCTTGCGCCACCATATCGAAGAGCTTGCCACCATCGGCGTGCCGCGGCCGTCTTCGGTCCCGGTATTCTACCGAAACGCGACGCTGAATGTGACTCAAACTTCGCGCCTTCAGGTGCTGGGGCCGGACACCTCGGGCGAGGCTGAGCCGGTAGTGGTCGCGCATGGCGGACGCCTCTGGCTGACCGTCGGGTCCGATCACACCGATCGCAAGGCGGAGACCATGGGGATCGCGCTGTCCAAGCAGCTTTGCGGCAAGCCGGTCGGCGGCGAACTCTGGCTGCTCGACGATGTCGTCGGCCATTGGGACCAGATCAAGCTGCGCGCGTTCGCCACCATCGACGGCCGCCGCGTCGCCTATCAAGACGGCACATTGGCGGGCATGCGGACGCCGGCCGACCTGATCGCGCGGTGGGGCAAACCTTTGTCATCCGGCACCGTGATGTTCTGCGGTACGCTGGCCGCGATCGGCGGCATTCGTCCGGCCAGCCGTTTTGAGGTGGAGTTGGAAGACCCGGTGCTTGGCCGCACCTTGCGTCATGCCTACGACATCGATGCGCTGCCGGTCGTGAGTTGATCGGAGGCATCAAGACAGCGTACTGATCTCTCGTGAGCAATTTCGGGCCCCATCAGGAGAACATCCTTGTCGCGCCAAAAAGCCAAAGCCGAGCGCAGCCCGGCGCCGCGCCGCACGGAGACGCTTCAGTCGAGAAGCGGGCTGCCGTTGACGGTGACCCGTCCTGAACTACTGAATGAAGGCACCGACCGCGACTTTCGCAAGCTCGTGCATAACATCTTTGCCTTTATGGCGCGCCATGAAGCAATCCGCGACAATCATGCCAAGCAGATCGGGCTTGCGGGTGTCGAGTATACGATCCTGATCTCGATAGGCCATCTCGGCCTCGACGGCGATGTCAATGTCAAGACCGTCGCCGATCATCTGCATATGAGCGGCGCCTTCGTCACCACCGTCACCAGCAAGCTGCAGACACTGGGTCTCGCGGAAAAGAAGCCCGACAGCGTCGACCGGCGGCGGATCTCGCTCGCCATCACGGAAAAGGGGCGGGCGCTTTTAAGAAAGCTCGCGCCCTATCAGCGCGAGATCAACGACGTCGAATTCGGATCGCTCACGCGGGAAGACTTTCAAACGATGTCCCGCATCCTCGAAGAACTGATCGCCTCGAGCGACAAGGCGTTTGCGTTGCAACGCTACAAGTCTTCGATCAAGGACTCCACCAAGGTGGCCTGAACGGCTTCAAACTAGCTTGCGCTTCTCGTTCGTTTTGCCGTGCCGCGATGCTCGCGTGAGGCGAGCACGCTGTGCGGCTTCGATGCCGATTTTTCCTGCCGAGCCTTCATTCCCGGATGGTGATCGGCATATTCCTTGCCGTCGATCGGCGCCACATGCGGCGGATCTCGATCGAGATAGGGCCGGCCGATTCCAAATTCCTTGCCGTGGTTATCGACCCACTTCCAGAAGATGTCGCTGGCGAGGAGTCGCTGCGCCCGTGTTGTGCCGTTGACGCTCACGATGTCAGCCGCAAGCCCGTGACCATAGCCTCCGCGGAAGCTGCCGCCGTGGTACGACCGGTCGTTGGCCGCCTTGAGGCCGCTCGCAATCGATTGGCGATAGTCGTCGCGGAAGCCGCTGGTGATTCCCGGCGACATGCCGGCCTTGTCGGCGGCGCGCAGCATTTGAAACAGCTTCAGCTTGAAATCCCGATCGATGCCGCCGATCACATAGTCAGCCGGGGGCATGCCGGCTTTGTCGGCGGCCTTCGGATCCTTCCACGAAAAATCTTCATCGGTCGTTGTGGTGAAGGTCCTCGTGACCGTCACCATCCGGCCTTTTCGTTTGACGGAGACTTTCCTCTGTTGCTCGACCCTGATGGCGTCTTCCTTGGGCGTGCGCTGGTACAGCTCCCAGAGATAGCGATTGATGCAGGCATCCTCGACCGAACACTGATCGAGAGCTTCAGGCGAGCTGGCGGCGTTCGAACCGTCAGCGCGCGAATCACCCGCTTGATTCACATCGCCAGGCTCCAGAGACGCCACGGTCATTTCTTCCGCCGGCTTCGACGGAGCTTCAGCCGGCGGCGCTTCCGATGAACTGGCCAACGCGGTGGTGACGATCGGGTCTGGCTCGGATTTGGCTGTGTCGGGTTTGATGGCTGCTTCCGCGGGCGCTTCCGTCATCGAACGGCTGACCGCCGTCACATCGGCGGTGCTGAACGCGATTGCCGGTGGTTGAACGGCGAGCGTTATGTCGGTGGTCGGCGGCGGCGCAACCTGCTCGGCGACCGACGCGCCGGTGTTATCGATGCCCGCCGAACCAAACGCGGCGAGACATACAAGAACCGAAGCCGGCATCGCTGTCTCTCGGCACAGTGTGGCCATCGCTGCCAAACGCGGGTGCATGATCACCGTCTCCAATCGGGTCGGATACCACGTGCCATGCCGCTCATTTTCGAGCGGTGGCTTGGACAAACAATGGCGAAATCGTCGGAACTTCAATTTCATAGGATGGTGTTGCCTAAATGCAACGCGCCGATCTTTTGTAGTTTAGCAAATTACAGGCCCAGCAGGGGGCTCGCGGGAAGCCGTCCCCCGGAAACCATTTTCCGGCCTGACGACATCGATTTCAGCCGGCGACGAAATCCGTCTGCAACAGAACGGCTGCAACCTTCCTAGCAATCAACAACGGAGTTGGTTCCATGACATTCATCCTTCGTTTCATTTATCGTGAATATTGCCGGTCCTGCTTCCTGCACATCAGGTACCTGTAGGCGATCCCACCCGATGCCTCGGCACAAAACGATCGCGATTCCCACCTTTCTTGCGGCGGCTTTCACCGGAATAGCCATCTGGCTCATCGCAGGGCCGCCGCCTCACTCCCCAAAACCTGTTAACGCCCGCCAATTCGCTGTCTCGATCAAATAGCCGGCAGGGAGCCGCCGGTAGCTGCGCCCAATTTTCATCGTCCATTTCATCGGAGATCATTATGCAGCACGAATTTCCCTCCATTGATTTTGCAACCCAGGCTGAGGTGCGGCTGCAAGCCGAACACCGGCGCACCGAGGAGGTCGCCGGTTTGTTGAAGAGCCTGTTCGGTGAGTGGCTGGCCAAAATTCGCCAGTTCGAGCGCCCGGTTTTGCGCCCCGTTCCGCATCAGCCAACGGCTGGCGGAAATCGGTTGGCGGGGGTCTGACCGCGCCTGATCTTGTTCAAACAGCAGACCGACGAGCCGCCTTTCATGGCGTCTCGTCGGATTTCGCAATGGACTCGTCCGGACTATTAGCGGCGTTTTCGGGTTTGACCGTCACGCCACGCGCGCGGCAACTCAACGTCGCAGAAAGTGCGCGCTAGTCGCCGGACAGCAATTTGGCCGGTTCGGTGGTTGCGGCCGCATCCTTGGAAGCCGGCCAGAAAATCGAACCGGTCAGGATGTGCAAAGCGAGAAAACCGATAACGATCGCTATTAACAGCGCGAACTCGCTCAATCGGATAATCGAAGACTTGCGTTCAGAGCGCCGTTCACTCAGCGTCATCGTCAATTCCTTTCAATATGGGATCGCGGGCCTGGTGCGGAGCCGCGCTGTCAATCAAATGTTGATATCGTCGAAGAACACGCTGCGCCTCCAGACGCCTTGAATGATGCAAGGCCTCGAGGAGGGCAGCCCAAAATCCTTTTCGCTTCGTCTGGCGTTGATTGGTTTGAAGTTGAGATGAAATTATTTCAGAATCGAAAATCTCATTTTTCGGCAATGACGCATCGCTCATGGGGTAAGCTCTGCTGCTTGCGGGATGAATGCGTGGAAGATGCCGCTTTTTGTCCAAATCGGCTGTGAGACACTTCACATATCAAACGAATGTGAGCGCGATGGACGCGGTGGATAACCACCGAAAATTTTTCGAAAATAATTATTTCAGCTTGGGCGGTATTGTTGCACTACTCGTGCGCCCATTCGCCGACGACGCGGTGCACTTCGAACATGTGCTCGCGAAGCTGCTCAAGCGCGAATCCGAGCGCGAAAAATCTCTCCGCCGCTTCGCTTTTCATGTCGCGCGTCAGTCCCTCGTAGCGCACCGCGCCGAATTCCTCGATGTAATCCCGGAACGCGAGCTCGACGGCTTCCAGTGGAGGCGGCGGCTTTTGGTCGCGGAGCGCAACGCCGCAGGCGCGGAGGAAGTCGCGTCCCGCCGCCTCGATGTTTTCGAGTGGCGTCGTTAGCCGCGAGGCGACTTCCTCCGGCAACTCGCAGCCGACGACGCGGCCGAGCAGCACGATGTCATGGCGCAATCGCAACAACGTGCGCAGAAGAGGTCCGGTGTCAGGGCCGGATGTGAGGCGCGCATTGCGTTCGTGCTCGGCTTCGGCGCCGGTCATGTTGAGCCGCGTCAGTGCCGAGGCGATCCCATCATGAATCCGCCGGCGTTCCATCGGGTCGAGCTCACGGGTGTGGTCTTCCAGAAACTTCGAGAGCGCATCCGCCATCAGGTCGAGCATATCGGCCGCGGCCTGGATGGTGATCGCATGGGCGCGGGACGGAAACAGCAGAAAGGAGACGACGAAACCAATGGCGCCGCCGACGGTCACCTCCAGAACGCGATCGATCGCGGAACCCGCCGCGCTGACATGCTGCATGCTCGGGACCAGCAGCACGATGATCGCGGTGATCGGCAGCACGTTGAAATTGGCGCGGAACGAGGCGATGAAGGCGAGCGGTGCGATCGCAAGCGCCAGCACGGCGAGCAACGCCCATTCGCTGTCATGCGGAATCAGGATCGCGATCGCGCCGCCATAGGCGACGCCTGCGAAGGTACCGATCAGGTAGTCTTTTGCCACCTTCACCGAACGGCCGAGGCTCGCCTGGGTCACGATCACCGAGGTCAGGACCGCCCAGAGTGGCAGATGCAGGTGCACGGCCTGTGCCACCGCGAACGCCAGCAGCGCTGCGACTGTGACCCGAAGCGCCAGGATCAACTGCAGGCGGTAACGGCGAATCCATGTTCGGATCGACGTCAGGATGCTAGCGGCGCGGGATTCATTGGCAGACATGCGGCTCGCAACCGGGAGGCGTGAGAATCCCGGTTTAGGCCAGCTTCAACCTGAAGACAATGTCAGCAGGGAATGCAAATCGGGCCCCGCAGCCTATCCAGCGCGGAGCCCGATTATTACTCTCTCCTTATCCTTCGCGACGCCGCTTGCGCGGCTCCTCAGGATGAGGGGTTTAAGCGTTCAATGCGCCAGCGGATCGGGCCGCATCTGCACCTTGAACACTTTCGGATAGGCGTCCTTGCCGCCTTCGCTGTGGAAGTTCGCGCGCGTGCCGGAGGTGGTCCAGATGCCGCGGCCTTTCCAGCCCTTCGCGTCATCGTCGATCCGGCCGTCGACATTCTTGGTGAAGAAGCCGAGCGGGTAGGGCATGCGCAGCGTGACGAACTCGCCGTTGACCAGCGCCATCAGCGCTTCGGCGCCATTGGCTTCGGCGATCGGCACATTGGCGCCGAGGCCGAGCACGTTGTAGCGATCGACCCACACATAATAAGCATGGTTGGCGCTGCCCTTCGGGTCCAAGCCTTTGAACTGCGGTCCCGGCAAGCGATAGGTGTGCCAGCCTTCTGGACATTGTTTGCCTTCTGCAGTGGTCGGGCCGTTGAGCGGCCCCTTGCACAGCCGGCGGTCGAAGCTTCCGAGGTGGCCGCTCGAGAGCACCGTCCACACCACGCCGTCGAGGCCAATGTCGATGCCGCGCGGACCGAACGTGCCTTCCGGCGGCTGATACACTTCCGCGAGCGCGGTGTTGGCGGGATCGGGGCCCGGATTGACGCGGATGATGTAGCCGGGCTGGTCGATGCGGGAGAAGCCGCGATCCATCGCCTGGCCCCAGATGGAATCATCGACCGGGCTCGGCATGATGCCGTAAAACGAAGCCGCGATGCGCTTGTCCTTGGTCGGGTCGACGGGGTCCTTCGCGCCGACATAGGCATCGCGCTTGCCATTGCCGTTGGTGTCGATGACGAGCGCGGTCCAACCCTGCGAGGCGACGCCGTCATGCGTCTCGCGGAACTGCTTGGTGTTGAGCCAGCCGACGATGCCGCCGCCAAGGCCCGGACCGCCCGCGCTCATCCACAAGGTCTGGTTGGCGTCGTGTCCGAAATAGAGGTGATGGGTCGAGAAGCAGGTGTTGATCAAATCCCATTTGCCGGTCGCGGGATCGAAGCGCGACAGTTCGCGCACGGCGTTTGCCTGCGGATCGGCCTTGGCGGAAGGAAGCTCCGAGCCTTGTTTGCAGTAGTCGGGATTTGCCGGCGGGCGCAGCTTGGCGGTGAACCAGACCTTGCCCTGCTCATCCATCATCACGTTGTGGATCGAGGTGTGGCCGTCCCAGATCGCGTCGTCGCCCCAATAGGCCGAGGTGCCGTGCGGTGCATCCGCCGAACCCGTCATGCTGGGATCGAGGTAAGGCTCCTTGATGGTGGAGGCGATGTTCTTGATCGGATCGAGCGTCGGAATGAGGTCGGTGCTCTCTTCCGGCGATCCGTAGATCAGCCCGTTCGCATTGACATGCGGATTACGCTTGTCGGTCGAGATCGCGTCGTGCTGATAGTGTGTCGGCGTCGCCCAGTCCCACAGCGTGAAGACGACATTGCGCTCGATGCCTTTGGGGCGTGAAGGCTTGTCGAACGGCAAGGCGCCGGCCGCGATCTTGTCGGTCCACTTCGAGAATACCTCCGGTACCTTGTCGGGTCCGATGCTGTTGATCGCGGTCGCCATGTATTCCATGGCCTGGCCGGCTTGCGTGCGCATCGCCCAGGCGGTTTCGGAGTCGTGGGCCTGCTCCATGAACATCTTCGGTATTTCGCGGATGCCGCGCGTGCCGATGGCGTGACATGACTGGCACATGTTCTTGACGGTATCGACGAACTGCGCCTGGCTCTTCATCGTGTCGGGCATCTTGTTGCCCTTGGCGCCGGTGCCGGGAAATTCGCTTGTCGGGGGAATGTCGATCAGGGAATACCAGTACATGCCGGGATAAAGCTGCGCGTCAGCCGCAGGCGATGCGGTCGGCTTGACCTTGAAGTCGACGAGCTTGCCCGGCTTCGACTCGACAGGTGCGCTGTCGGTCAGGCCATAGCCGCGAACCCAGACCTTGTAGTTTGCGTCCGGCAATTCGGGAATGACGAAGCGGCCCTGATCGTCGGTCACCACGATCTTCGCATATTTGGTCGGCAGGTCTTTTGTCTCGGCGATGATCCAGACGCCGGCTTCCGGCCCCTTCTCGCCTGTGACCTGCCCGCCGATGTCATGAGCGGAGATATTGACGTTGGCCGCGAGGACGGCGCCGCCGTGCATCAGCGCGAGTGCGCCTACACCCGTGGCAATCAATCGATTCAACTTCATGGCTCGTTTCCTCATTATGCGGCACTCTCGCAACCGGTCGGTGTCTGCACCTGTTATGGCACACGGTCAGTCATGGGGGCTATTTCGACCAAAGTCTCCTGCTTGTCGAGGGACTCGGCGCGGAGTGCCTTTTGCTTCTCACATGGTGAAAAACAAAGCCGCCCGGATGAGCGAGTTTGATGCTGACGAGCGTGCGCGGCCAATTCCAACTCTCAATCGCGGGTTTCTATCGCCGATACGTGTCGCAGCATTCGATTACCTCAGGTTTCAAGCGCGTCATCCGCTTCCCGGACCCGTCGGCCCGTATTGCTTTTTGCCAGATAAGCCCTAGGAATCGAGAGGCTGGGCTTGGCGCAACGTCGCGCCGGAGTTCCGCGCAAAGACCAAGTCGCAAAAGACCAGTCTTGAAAAACAATAATGGCGAAGGCCCTTAAAACAGGGACTTTGCCGAGGAAAACGATGGGAGGACGGCTTGGCAGGGGCAACACCGCTTCGTGCGCTGCTGCAACGCGATGGGTGCCTGACGCTTCCGGGCGTCTTTGACGGCATCTCCGCGCGAATGGCGGCAAGCATCGGTTTCGATGCGCTTTACATGACCGGGTATGGCGTCGTCGCCTCAGCGTTGGGCGTGGCCGATGCCGGCACCGCAACCTTCACCGAAATGCTCGACCGTGTGCGCTGTATTGCCGGCGCGACGAATCTGCCGTTTCTGGCGGACGGCGACACCGGCTATGGCGGGCTGTTGAATGTCGACCGCACGGTGCGCGGTTATGCCGCCGCCGGCGCTTCCGGCATTCAGCTCGAGGATCAGGAATTTCCGAAGAAATGCGGCCACACCGAATTCCGCCGCGTCATTCCGGCCGACGATGCGGTTGCCAAGATTCGCGTCGCCGTCGATGCACGTCCGAGCCGCGACTTCCTCATCGTGGCGCGAACCGATGCGCGCTACGCCGAGGGACTCGATGCGGCGTTACGAAGAGCGGAACGATTTCTGGAGGCCGGCGCCGACGTGCTGTTTGTCGAGAGCCCGGAGAGTCTCGAGGAATTGCGCCGTGTTGCCGAGACCTTCAAGGGCGCGGCGCTCTTGGCGAACATGGTCGAGGGCGGCCGCACGCCGTATCTGTCGACGAGCGAACTCGCGTCGATGGGCTTTAAGATCGCGCTTTATCCAGGCTCGGGCTTTTTGACGGCGGCAGGCGCCCTGCAACAGGTCTATCGCCACCTGAAGACCGACGGGATCGGCACCGGCAGCAACGCGCCGATGCTGCCGTTCTCCGAGATGAATCAATTGATGGGCTTTCCCGCCGTGCATGCTTTTGAAAAGCGCCATGGCCTCAGCGGGAGCGAGCGTTAGAACTTCAATCGTCGCGTGTCTCAATCAGGAAGTCCTCGAGCCGCCTCTTCAAGAAGGATGACGCCATGACACAGGGAACATCGCTACTCTTGTTTCGACGGGTTCTTGATCCCGTTCTTCGGCGATTTGGTCTTCTCTTGGGTGTGGCCTCGGTTATCGTCGCCGGTGGATTTTCCGGCGCGCGGGCCGAGACGATCACGGTGACGCATTGGGGCGGGCAGTTCTATGGCGTTCCCTATGCGGTCGCGATGGAAAAAGGCTTCTTCAAGAAGAACGGCGTCGACGTCACGGGCATCCTGACCGCGGCCGGCGGCGGAACGGCCGTGCGCAACACGCTCGCAGGCGGCATTCCCTTTGGCGAAGTATCGCTGGCGGCCGCCGTCCAGGCGATCAACTCGGGCCAGAAGCTCATCATCATCGGTGCCGGCTCCTGGTCGGTCGCCGACCAGATGTGGCTGGTGAAAAAGGATTCGCCGCTGAAGACCATCAAGGATCTCGCCGGCAAGCAGATCGCCTATACGGCGCCGGGCTCGGTGAGCAACATGCTGATCCTGATGGCGCTGAAGGCCAACGGCATGACGCCGCAACAGGTCAAGCTGGTGCCGGCCGGCGATCTCGGCGCTAATATCTCCGCTGTTGGCAGCGGCGCGGTCGATGCCGGCTTCTCGGATGAATTGATCATCGCCCAGAACAAGGAGCTGGTGAGGCCGCTGTTCATGGTGCGCGACGTGCTCGACCCGCGCATGATGCAGACCGTGATGATCACCACGGCGGAATATGCCAAGGCGCATGCCGACATCATCAAGGGTCTCGTCAATTCGCGCCGCGAGGGATTGGCCTATACGCTCGACCATCCGGATGAGGCCGCCGATATCACGGCGAAAGCCTACAACAATCCGCACACCGATCTGTTTCGCGATCACATTCGCGAACTGATCAAGGAAAATTACTGGAGCGATGGCCGGCTCGATTACCCCGCCATGAATCACATGGTCGAGGGCCTTCAGATCACAGGCCAAATCAAGGGCGACGTCGACTGGCCGAAATACGTCGATACGTCCTATCTGCCGGCCGATCTGCGTCCGACGCAATGAGGGGATGACGGTGAGCGGACAGGCGCAGGTACAGCTAAGCGACGTGGTCCGCCGTTATGGCGGACCGTCCGGCTTGCAGGCGCTGGGCCCGGTCAACCTCGAGATCCGCAGCGGCGAGTTCTTCTCCATTGTCGGCCCATCCGGTTGCGGCAAGTCGACCTTGCTTGACGTCGCCGCGGGCCTGGTCGCGCCCACCAGCGGCAGCGTGCGCTTCGAGGGCAAGGAGTTGCACGGCGAGGTGCCTGATGGCATCGGCGTCGTGTTCCAGGAAGATGCGAGCATGCCGTGGTTGAGCGTTCGCGACAACGTCGCGTTCGGCCTGCGCACCTCGGGTCTGCCGAAAAAAGAAGTTGCCGATCGTGTCGATCACGCCATCAGCTTTATGGGGCTTGCGCAGTTTGCCGGTCATTATCCGGCGCAACTGTCGGGCGGGATGCGGCAACGCGTCTGCATCGCGCGGACGCTGGTGCTGCGGCCGCGGCTGATCCTGCTCGATGAGCCCTTCGGCGCGCTGGACCAGCAGACGCGGCTACTGATGGGCGACGAACTGTTGCGGCTGTGGCGCGAGACCGGCGCGACGGTGCTGTTGATCACGCATGCGCTCGACGAAGCGGCGATGCTGTCGGATCGCGTGGGCGTCATGAGCGCGCGGCCGGGCCGGTTCATCGATATGATCGACACCAAATGGCCTGGGGATCGCGACAGCCGCATCGTCTCTGATCCGAAATTCGGCGCATTGACCGCGCGCCTGTGGTCTTCGCTGCGCGAGGAGTCGCTCAAGACCATGGGCCGGGTGGCATGAGGTGGCGGCATGCCGCGCTCATCGTGCGGTCCGCCATCCTGGCGTTTCTGATCGTTTTGCTCGAACTTTGTTGCCGCGCAGGTTTCATCGATTCCCTCGCGGTGATCCCGCCGAGTGAAATGATCGCCTCGATGGTCGATCAAATCCGCTCCGGCGAGCTCAACGCCAGTATCGCGACGACGTTTTCGACCATTTTCATCGCCTTTCTGCTTGCCGTTGTCTTGGGTACGGCCATCGGCGCGCTGATCCATCGCTGGTCGCGGCTACGCGACGTTGCCGATCCGCTGCTCGCCTCCTATTATTCGGTGCCGACCTTCATCTTCTATCCGCTGCTGGTTGCGCTGCTCGGGCTCGGCAAGGCGCCGCTCGTAGTGCTCGGCATTCTCTCCGCCGCACCGGCCGTCGTGATCTCCACCCTGTCGGGACTCGATAGCGTCGCGCCCGTTCTGATGAAGCTTTCGCGCGTGCATCGGTTGACGCCGGCCCAAACGCTGTGGTGGATCGTGTTGCCGGCGGCGTTGCCGCATCTGTTCACCGGCTTCAAGCTGGCGCTGAGCTACGCCCTGATCGGTGTCATCGCCGGGGAATTCATCCTGTCCGGCACCGGGCTCGGTTACGCGATTTCTTATGCCTATCAGAGCTTCGACAACCGGACCATGTATGGCGCGATGCTGTTCGTGCTGCTGGTCGCGGTGACCGCCAATGGGATTCTCTATGTGTGGGAGGGGCGGTTGGCGCGCCGCCGTTCACGGGGATGAGCGATCTCTCACTGGAAACTGAGCAGGCCACGATCGCGGTACGCCGCCGCTTCCGTGGCTTTGACGCCATCGTGCTCACGCTGGTGATGCTGGCGCTCTGGCAGGCGATCGGGAGCTGGACGCAAGGCGTGGCGATCTCGCCGCCGCTGCAAACGCTGGTGTATCTCGTCAGCCTGCTGCGGACCTGGATGTTCTGGGATCACGCCGCCGCGACATTGGAAGCGTTTTGTCTCGCTTTCATGCTGTCCGCGCTGATCGGGCTTGCACTCGGGTTGATCTTCGGCGTCAGGCGCTTTGCCGGTGAAGTCGCCGAGCCGATTTTGGCCGGCTTCTACACCATCCCGAAAGTGACGCTCTATCCGGTCGTGTTGCTGTTGTTCGGTCTCGGCATGTCCGCCAAGGTCGCTTTCGGCGTCATGCACGGGCTGGTGCCGGTGACGCTGTTCACGCTGGGCGCGGTACGCAACCTGCCGCCGGTGCTGGTCCGCACCGCGCGCGCGTTGCGGCTTTCGCCTGGGCGTACCATGCGCTGGGTGCTGGTGCCGGCCTGTCTGCCTGATATCGTCAATGGCCTGCGCATCAGCTTTTCACTGAGCTTGCTCGGCGTCTTGATTGGCGAGATGTTTTCTTCCCAACGCGGCCTCGGCTTTCTGCTGGTCAACGGCATGGCGCAGAATAATGTGCCGCTGTCGACGGCCATCGTGACCGTGATCGTTGCAATCGCGATTGCCGCCAATACGCTGATGTTGCGTGCCGGCAGACGGTTCGCGCGGCGGCCAGAGGCTGTGGCCAGATAGGTCGCGACAGGAGCGAGATAGGAGAATGGCATGACAAGGCCAACGACGACTCTGAAGACCATCCTCAACCGCCGCGAGGCGACGATACTGCCCGGTGCCGCCAACGGCCTGTTTGCGCGGATCATCGAGGATCTCGGCTATGAGGCGGTCTATGTCACCGGCGCCGGTGTCGCCAACATGTATCTCGGCGCGCCCGATATCGGTCTGACGACGCTGACCGAAATTGCTGGCCATGTCGCGGCGATTTCCGATGCGGTCGCCGTGCCCTTGCTGGTCGACGCTGACACCGGCTTTGGCAATGCGGTCAACATGGTGCGTACTGTAAAAGTATTGGAACGGGCAGGCGCGGCCGGGCTCCAGATCGAGGATCAGGTCTTCCCAAAAAAGTGCGGTCATTTCGAGGGCAAGCAAGTTGTGCCGCTGGAAGAGATGCTGGCGAAGATCAAGGCCGCAGTCGATACAAGGAAAGACGGCGATCTCCAGATCGTGGCGCGCACCGATGCGCGGGCGATCCTCGGTCTTCAAGCCGCGATCGATCGCGCCGGTGCCATGATCGAGGCCGGTGCCGACGTGACCTTCGTGGAGGCGCCAACCTCGGCCGACGAACTGGCGCAGATCGCCAAAAGCCTTTCCGTGCCCCAGGTCGCCAACATCGTGTTCGGCGGCCGCACGCCGGAATTGGGCCGGCAAAAATTCGCGGAGCTCGGCTTCGGCTGCGTGCTCTATGCCAACGCGGCGCTGCAAGCGGCGCTGAAAGCGTCGCACGAGGTGCTGATGGCTTTGAAGCAGGAAGGTTCGCTGGCGTCGGTCGCCGATCGTCTCGCCGGCTTCGACATTCGCCAGCAGACCGTCTCCAAGCCAAAATTTGATGAACTCGAACACCGCTACCGTGGGGGATGATGTGAGCTATCGCCGGGGATGGGTTGCGCTGCTGATTTTTACCGTCGTGATCATCAACTATATCGACCGCATCGCGTTGTCGGTCGCCGCCAGACCCATTGTCGCCGAGTTCGGCTTCTCGCCGGTGCAAATGGGCTATCTGTTTTCCGGCTTCCTGTGGACCTATGTCGTTTGCCTCGTTCCGCTCGGGCTTCTGGTTGAGCGGGTCGGCATCAAGAACATGGTCGGCGGCGGCATCGCGATCTGGTCGACGGCGACCGCCTTCACGGCGGCGGCCGGCAGCTTTGTCACCATCCTGGCGGCGCGGCTCGTGATGGGCGCAAGCGAAGCGACGACCTTCCCGGCCTGCGGCGGCGCGATCCGCCAGTGGTTTCCGGAGCGCGAGCGTGGCTTCGTCACGACCTTGTTCAACGGCGGCTCTTCGGCCGGGCCAGCGGTCGGCGCCATCCTCACCGCAGCGCTGGTGAGTTCGTTCAGTTGGCGCACGGCGTTCGTCGTGCTGGGTGCGATCGGCTTCGTCTGGTTGATCGCATGGTGGATCTGGTACGCCCCGCCGGAAGAAGCCCCTTGGCTTGATGAAACCGAGCGGACCAAAATCCTCGCCGAACGCAACGGCACCGGCGTGGCGACCGAGAAGGCGCCACCACCGTCTTCGCTCGGCTATCTCCTGAGCCAGCGCAGCGTCTGGGGCCTCGTGCTGACGCAGGCGTGTCTGGTTTATACGGCCTATCTCTTCTTGACGTGGCTGCCGACTTATTTGCAGTCGACCCGCGAACTCTCGACGATGAATACCGGCTATCTCACCGCGATCCCGTATCTCTGCACCGTGGTGCTCGGCGTCACGATCGCCCGCATCAGCGATCGCGTGTTGTCGTCAAAGGACGTCAAAGCAGGCCGCCGCCGCAACTTCATCGCCGCCATGGCGATCCTGGCGATGACGATTTTGCTCGCTCCCGTCGTTGACGGGCTGTTCCAGCTCTTATGCGTGTTGACGGTGGTGCTGACGGGGGCAACGACCGGCTCGGGTCTGAATTTCACGCTCGCCAGCGATCTCCTGCGCAACCCGCGCGATGTCTCACGCGTTGTCGCCATGACGTCGTTTGGCGGCAACTTTTTCGGCCTGATCTCGCCGATCATCACCGGCTACGTCGTCGCCGAGACCGGCGGCTATACGTGGGCATTCCGTATCGCAGCCGTCTTGTTATTCTGCGGCTGTCTGGCGACGCTCACCTTGACGCGCCGGCCGATCGAACCGCAGCATGCTTAAACGTTTCAGGAGAAAACGAAAATGGCAAAAAGGATGAAACACCATTACGCCGGCCTGCGCCGCCCGGTCACCGACGAGACGCGCGCGGGCGTGATCGAGGATTTTCCCGAGATCGAGCTGGTGCCGGACAAGGCGCTCGGCACGCGCTGCGTCGAGGCCTGGAGCTATTCGCTCTGCTGTTCGGACTTCCACCGCATCCGGGATATCCCGCCCTGGGGCAATCCCAATGGTCCCATCCTGCGCAAGGGAAACCAGACGGAACATTTGCGCGGCGTGGTGCGCATGACGAAAGCGATGGCGGAGGAGTTCGAACATTCATATCCGCAGGTGCACATCGATTGGGACGTGCTGATCGCCGGCGCCGTGTGTCACGACGTCGGCAAGCCCTACGAGTTCGACCCGAGCAACCGTATCAGGTGGCAGGCTGATCCGGCCGACAGCGGCGAGCCGACGTTCCGGCATTCGGTGTTCGGCATGCATGTCTGCCTCACGGTCGGTTTGCCGGAGGAGATCGCGCATATCGCGGTCGGTCACTCCTACGAAGGCTTGCACATGGGCGTCAGCACCGAGTGCATGATCGTCCGTCAGGCCGATCACGGCTGGTGGTTTATTGCCGGCGGGCTGGGCCTGCTCGAGCCCGAGACCATCGGCGTGCTGCCAAGCAACTTGCGCGCTCGAAATCTCTGACATACTGCTCGATCAACAATAATCAGCGCCCCGTCAGTGGGCGCGAAAATTGGGGGGAAGAAGATGAAGCGCCGGTACTGGATTTTCGTTTTCATGTTTCTGCTGGCGACGATCAATTACGTCGACCGGGTCGCGCTCTCGGTGTCCTCGACGCCGATCGCCGCGGAGTTCGGCATCAGCAAGGTCGAACTCGGTTATCTCTTCTCCTCCTTTCTCTGGCTGTATGTCGTCTGCCTGGTGCCGATGGGCATGATCGTCGACAAGCTCGGCACCCGGACGGTCAATGCGGCCGGCATCGGCCTCTGGTCGATTGCGACCGCCTTGACGGGATTGGCGACCGGCTTCGGCATGCTGATCGCAACCCGCGTCGTCATGGGCGTCGGCGAGTCCACCACCTATCCGGCGGCGGGCCGCGTTATCAGAGAATGGATTCCGCTGAAAGAACGTGCGCTGTTCACGGCCATCTTCAATGGCGGCGCCTATTTCGGCCCGGCGCTCGGCGGCCTCGTTCTCGCCGGCCTCGTCGGAGCGATCGGTTGGCGCATGACATTCCTGATCTGTGCGGCCATCGGCTTCGTCTGGCTGCTCGCCTGGATGATCTGGTTCCGCAAGCCCGAGGAAGTAAGCTGGCTCAGCGACGAAGAGCGCGCGTTCATCTTGCGCGAGCGCAACGGCAGTGCTGGGGCGACACCCGCCGACGGGCATTCGATCGGTCTGCGCGGGTTGTTGAGTTCGCCTTCGATGCTCGGTTTGATGGTCACACAAGGCTGCGCGGTCTACACGCAATATTTCTTCCTGACCTGGCTGCCTAATTATCTTCAGACCGAGCGCGGCATGTCGATCCTGAAAAGCGGCGCGCTGATGTCGCTGCCGTTCATCGGCGCGGTGATCCTGACCGTGCTGTTCGGTAAACTAAGCGACAGCATGCTCGACGAGGAAAGTGCGCGCCAAGGCGGCCGCAGGCGGCTCGGGGCGCTCTGCATGCTGTTCGGCTCGGTGATCCTGCTGACGCCGCTGGTCGACAATGTCTATCTCGTGCTGGTGCTGATCACGATTGCGCTCGGCGGCGTGGCCTCCGCCGTCGCGCTTAATATCGCGATGGTTGGCGATCTCCTGCGCACCTCAGCCGATTGCGGCCGCGCGACCGGGCTGCTCATCCTTGGCGGCAACATTTTCGGCATCATGGCGCCGATCGTAACCGGTTACGTCGTGCAATCGACCGGCAGCTTCAACATGGCATTCGTTGTTGCCGGCGCGTTGCTGGCGTTTGGCGCTGCGACCGTGTTCCTGCTGGCGCGAACGCCGATCGGGCCGAGCGAGAGCGAGGCCGCATTGGCGGTCCGGACGGCATAAGGGGACTTCATCTTGTTTTTCCATCCGCCAAAAGACCTCGAAACCCGCGTGTTCGCGCGGCTGCCGGAGGAGTTTCGTAAAGCAGATCCCAACAACGAGTGGGCGCGCTATCAACCCAAAGGAAGCCCGGCGCGCTCGCTGCTCGAAGGACCGTCGTTCGACCGCAACGGCAATCTCTGGTGCGTCGATCTGCCGAACGGCCGGATTTACAAGGTCACTTCGGACGGCCAGTTTCACGTCGCCGCCGAATATGACGGCTGGCCCAACGGGCTGAAGTTTCACAAAGACGGCCGCATCTTCATTGCCGACTACAAGAACGGGATCATGGAAATGGACCCGGTCAACGGCAAGGTGAAACCGTATCTCACCCGCGCGAGCCTCGCGCCGTTCAAAGGCTGCAACGATCTCTTCTTCGCGGCCAATGGCGATCTTTATTTTACCGATCAGGGCCTCACGGGACTGCACGATCCGACCGGACGGCTATTTCGGCTGACCGAACGCGGCCAGCTCGATTGTCTGCTCGACAATGTGCCGAGCCCGAATGGCCTCGTGATGAATTTCGCCGAGAACATGGTCTATCTCGCGGTCACCCGCGGCAACTGCATCTGGCGCGTGCCGCTCAGTCCCGATGGCGGCGTCGCCAAGGTCGGGATCTATATTCAGTTGTCCGGCGGCTGGGGCGGCCCGGATGGGCTGGCGCTCGACTCCGAAGGCCGGCTGTTCATCGCCCATGTCGGCATGGGCGCGGTGTGGGTGGTCGATGCGCTGGGCGAGCCGGTCTACCGCATCCGAACCTGCGCCGAGCCTCACACCACCAACATGGCGTTCGGCGGCGCGGACAACACAACGCTGTTCATCACTGAATCCGGCAGCGGCTCGATCTTGACGGCGCAACTCGACGTGCCGGGCAAGCCGATGTTCTCGCATCAGTGATGTGAAGCGGTAAAGACGGGCCCTTATTTGGACGCCGGATCGGCCACGGTCTCCTTGACCTGAACCACCATCGGCTTTGGCGGGTCGGGCAGGGTCTGTTCCCAGCCGCCGCCGAGTGCCTTGAACAGCGTGACGAGATCGAGCGCGACATTGGTGGTGCTCTGCGATAGCTGCTGTTCGTTCTGCAACAGGTTGCGCTCGGCATCGAGCACGGTCAGGAAGTCGGCGACGCCGTCATTGTAGCGCGAGCGGCTGAGATCGAGCGCGGCGCGGGTATGTTCGAGCTGGGCGCGCAGCCGCGCGCGCCGGATTTGCTCGAGCCGCAGCGAAGCGATCGCGTTGACCACCTCGTGCCAGGCCTGCAGCACCGTCTTGTGATAGGTGATAGCGGCTTCGGCCTGCTGGACCTCGCTCAGACGGAGCGAACTCTGCAAGCGAAAGCCGTCAAAGAGCGGTATCGTCACGCTCGGGCCGGCCGTATATTGCAGCGAACTCGCGTTGTACAAACTGCTGAACTGAAGCGAGTCCAGCACGACCTGGCCGTTGAGCTGGAATTTCGGATAGAACGAGGCGATCGCAACGCCGATATTGGCCGTCGCGGCATGCAATTGATCTTCGGCCTGGCGAATATCGGGCCGCCTGCGCGCCAGTTCCGACGGCAGACCGAGAGGAACATGTGCCGGCAGCCGCAGCGCGGCGCGCCCTGAGCCGAGTTCGCCATTGAGCGAAGACGGCGGCAGATCGAGCAGCAAGGCGATCGCATTCTGATACTGGATTTGCTGCTGTTCCAAGGCCGGCAGTTGCGCGCGAATGCCTTCGACTTGAGCCGCCGCATTCTCGGCGTCTAGCCCGCTGCGCACGCCCTTTTGCTGCAGCTGCTGGGCAAGCTGCAGGATGTCGCTATCGACCCTGACGTTGTTTGTGGCGATCCGGATCTGGTCTTGGGTGCCGCGAAGCTGGATGTAGTTGCGCGCCAGTTCAGCAAGGCTTGAGACCAGCGCATCCCGCCTGCGATCCTCAGCCTGGTCGACCTGCGCGTCGGCGGCTTCGACCTGCCGGCGCAGGCGACCCCAGAGGTCGAGCTCCCAGGACATGTCGAGACCGACCGTATATTCGTTGATCGGCGTAATGGGAATGCCGCCCGAACTGCCCGGGCCGAGCAAAGGCGATAAGAGACTGATGATGCCGTTCTTGCTGAAGAGTTCGCGCTGATACTTGCCGTCGCCATTGATGCTGGGCAATTCGGCTGCGGCGGCCTGGCCGCGCTGGTAGCGGCTTTCGGCGATGCGGATCGCGGCGGTACGTACGTCCAGATTGGCCTCGGCGACGCGGCTTTCGAGATTGGTCAGGATCGGATCGCCGAAGATCCTCCACCAGTTGGGATCGGTCGGCGTCGGCAGATGGGCGTCGGCGACCGGCTGGCCGTTGAAGGTCGCATTGTCAGGCAGATGCGGGTTCGGTTCGGTGAAGTCGGGCCCAAGTGCGCAACTGGAAAGCGCGCAGCCGGAAAGCAGCACGACCATCGCGGCGATAATGCCGTCGCGGCGGCGATGAAAACGCGACATCAGTGACCCCCTCCGGGGCGCATGCCCCCGGTCTTCGGCGAAAGCAGGAAACAAAGGGGTACAATCAGAAACGCCACAATCGCGCAGTAGAAGAATACATCCCGATAGCCGAGGATGGCGGCCTGGGTCCGGAACACCTGATAGACGCGGCCGACAGCGGCATCATGCGCGGCGGCGCCGACGCGGCCCAATCCCCGCAGCGTTTGTTCGTATTGGGCGACCAGCGCCTGATAGGGCTGGTTGAGCGGCGAAGTCCATTGCGCCAGATAACTCTGATGGACCTGCGAGCGCTCCGTCACCTGCGAGGTCGCAAGCGCAATGCCGATCGAACCGAAGATATTCCGGAACATCGCAAACAGCGCGGCGCCGTCGCCGTTGAGTTCTCGCGGCAAGGTCATATAGGCGATGGTCGAGATCGGCACGAACAGGAATGCCAGTCCGGCGGTCTGGAAGGTTCGCATGAAGACCAGCGTCTTGAAGTCGATGTTCGGCACCAGCGTGCTCGAATAAACCAGCGCGCAGCCGATGATGGTGAAGCCAAATGCGATGAGATAACGAATTTGTATGACGGCCATCAGCCGGCCAACGAACGGGATCAGGATGATCACCGCGATCCCGCCCGGCGACAGAATCAGCCCGGCCCAGGTTGCAGTATACAAGAGCACGGTTTGGGCGAATTGCGGGATCAACACGGCGCTCGCGTACAAGATGCCGCCGGTGGCGCCGATCATGATGCAGCCGCCGGCGAAGTTCCGGTCAGCGAACACCGACAGATCGACGATAGGCTTCCTGGCGACCAACAGCCAGCCGATCGCTCCCAATATCCCAAGGAAAGCAAGCAGCGCCATCAGACAGATGAAATTGGACTGAAACCAGTCGGCATCCTCGCCGCGGTCCAGCATAATTTCGAGACAGCCGAGCCCGATCGTGATCAAGGACAGGCCGATATAGTCGATGCCGCGGCTGCGGCGGTTCTTTTCCCAGGGCGGGTCTTCGACCATCACCGAGACGAAGAAGGCGGCCACCGCGCCGACGGGCACGTTGAGGAAGAAGATCCAGCGCCACGACACTTGATCGGTAATGAAGCCGCCGAGTGTCGGACCGAGCACCGGCGCCACGATGGTGGCGATCGCCGTGACGCCAAAGGCCGCGCCGCGGCGTGCGGGGGGAAAATAATCAAGAATGATGGATTGCTGGTTCGGCTGCAGGCCACCGCCGAAGAATCCCTGCATCAGGCGGAAGATAATGAGCTGGCTCAGGCTCTGCGCGACGCCACACAGAAACGAGCAGACCGTGAACATGATGATGCAGATGATGAAGTAGCGCTTGCGCCCCAACAGGTCGCCGAGCCATCCGGAGATCGTCAGCACGATACCGTTGGCGACGAGGTAGGAGGTCAGCGCCCAGGTCGCTTCGTCGTTGCTGGAGGAGAGGCTTCCGGCAATATGCGGCAACGCCACGTTCACGATCGTGGTGTCGAGAATCTCCATGAACGCGGCACTCGTGACAATCACCGCGATCAGCCATGGATTATATTGCGGCTTCCATGGTTCTTCGGGCTTGGACCCGCCAGGTTTGGGCGCCGCGGGCGCGGCGTCGCTCATTGCACCGTCACCTTCGGCTCGACCGAAATCCCGAGCGGCAGCGGAATGTTGGGATCGAGCCCTTTGTCGATGACGATCTTCACCGGCACGCGCTGAACGATCTTGATGAAGTTGCCGGTGGCGTTTTCGGGCGGGAAGGCCGTGAACTTCGAGCCGGAGCCGAGCTGGATGCTGTCGACGTGGCCCTCCAGCCGCAGCTGCGGATAGGCATCGACCCGGATCGAGACGTGTTGGCCGGGCCGCATGTTGACGAGCTGGCTCTCTTTAAAGTTTGCGGTGATCCAGACGTCGGTGGCGACGATCGAAAAGATCTGTTGGCCGGGGGCGACGTAATTGCCCTTTTCCACGTTGCGTTTGGTGATCCAGCCGTCCTGCGGCGCGGTGACCACGCTCCAGGACAGATTCAGATTAGCCTGATCGAGCCGTGCCTGCGCCTGCTCGACCTGGCCCTTGAGCTGGCCGACGGCGGCATCGGTCTCGCCGACGCGCTCGGTGACCGGGGAGTTCTGTGTCACCTGGGCGTCGGCCAATGCCACTTGCGCTTCGGCCTGCTTCAACGCGGCCTCCGCCGCATCGACATCCTGTTGCGAGGTCGCAGCCTTCGGCAGCGCTTTTTGCCGATCGTAGTCGGCCTGGGTCCTGGCTTTGGTCGCCCTGGCGTTTTCGAGCTGGGCTTTCGCCTGGTCGAGCTGCGCCGGAAAATTCTTCTTCGCGACCTCCAGCCCATATTGCTGCCCGCGATATTGCGCCTTGGCGGTTGCAAGCGCGCCTTCGGCTTGCTCGCGATCGATCTGGTATTGCCGGGGGTCGATGTGGATGAGCGGCTGGCCCTGCTTGACGAACTGGTTGTCGTTGACGTCGAGCGAGATCACCGCGCCCGAGACTTGCGGCGCGATCGTGATCGCGCGGCCGTCGGTATAGGCGTCGTCGGTGTCCTCGATGCCGCGCGTCGTGATCCAGTAATAGAGGCCGCCGATGGCGAGCAGCGCCAGCACCACGGCGCCGATGATGACGACGGTCGGCCGTCGCTTCTTTCTGGTTTCCTCGCGGGCGGCGGCGGCCGCCGCCTTGCCGCTGTCGGCAGGCGCAACGGGCTTGCCGGCGTCGGGCTTCGCCTCGTCGGGCGCCTGGTTCGGTCCTTGGCCTTCCTGGCCGCGCCGTTCGGCCCGCTTCACCTCGGGCGAACGATCCGTTGCGTCAACTTCGTCAACCGCCATACGGTGCGCCCCTTTGAACCATCAAACTCATCAGCCTTGTCACTTGCGTGATGCCCCGGATATAACCGTACCTGATGGTTCGGTTAGAGACAAGGGTTGCTCCCACTCAAGATAATCTGCAAGACACTCTGCAAGACAATCCTGTAAGGCACCCCCGGCATGCCTAAAGATGCGGTCAATCGAAAAGTTCCACGCGGCGATCGGCGCCGTCTGGAACTCATTGACGTCGCAGAAAAAATGTTTCTCGAGCGCGGCTATGCCGAAACCACGATGCAGGTGATCGCGGAAGCAGCCGGCGCTTCCAAGGAAACGCTCTACCGGCACTTCGAAAGCAAGGAGCTTTTGTTTGCCGAAATCGTCGGCCGCAAAGCGCAGATGATCTCCGGGCCTGACACCGGCATCACGCGCGGCGGCGTGCCGGAAGCCGTGCTGTTGGAGCTCGGCACCAACCTGCTGAAGGCGATCAGCAGGGGGCAATCGTCATTTTTGTTTCGGACCGTCGTTGCCGAGGCGGTATGGACGCCGGAACTCGGCGATCTCTTCTATGAGCGCGGACCCGGTCTGACGGTCGCCCGGCTCACGCAATATCTCGCGGACGCCACGGAAAAAGGCGCGTTGCATTGCGACGACCCGCTGATGGCGGCGCGGTTATTTCTCGGCGCGGTGGTCTCGCAATTTCATCTGTGCCGCCTGGTTCAATCGAGCTGGAAACCGCCGACGCCAGCCGAGGTCGACCGCCATGTCAAAGCCGCGGTGTCGATGTTTTTGGCGGAATTCGGCCCGCGGCGAACGGGCCGCACGCGGTAGGCCGCTCGGCCTTCTGGCGACGCGATGAGAACTCCTTCCCGCGTGCGGGGAAAAGGTCGGCGTCTATTTTTTTGAAGCGATCGCGGCCGTATGCATGGGTTCGCCCGCCATATCTGACGACACGGGGGCGAAGATACGGCTTGCAACGGTTGCAAAGACCATGGCCGCCATGAGCGAGCCGTAAATCAACAAGCCGCCGCGCAGCCATTTCTTGTACAGGATGCGATCTTCCGGCGACAAAAGCTGCAACTGTCTCTGTGAAGGGCCCATAACCTATTCTCCCTTAAAAAGACCAACGCTTCCCGAAATATTCGTTGAGATCAAAACGCTCCCAACAACTCTTGCGCGTCAAAGGAAATGACCGGCGTATTGAAATGCGCGGATATGGCGATCAACAGCAGCGCCATCGCCCAAATCACCAACGGGACGCCCAATATCAGATAGGGCGACCGAAACGATTTTGGCTCTGAAACCCGGATGTAAGTCGGCATGTAAAAAAACCTTGTGCGGGCCGCACCCGTTGCGGCGGTGAGTTGATCTGTTGAATAACGCTTGAGACGGATCGGCTAGCTCAGGGAAACACGATCATGGATGCGAATGCGTCAGGCGCCGTGCCCGGCGACATCGAAGCGAAAGACCTGAAAAATTCGAGAGCGAATGACTCAAATAATATCGTCGTGGGTTACTGAGTACGCCTTGGCTGGGCGAGACACTATGAACTCGTTCACACGCCGGAAAATTCTCAACTGTTACAAAGCGACATAACTTCGCGGAAAACTCTTACTTCGCGGGAGCTCTCGCGAACAAAAAGATGGCTATCCTCGATGCGGCCAGCGCATCAGGGATATCGCATCACAACGCTGCATTTTTATTACGGATACGTATCAGCAAAATGCGTGCCAGCGAACGGCCTCTGAAAAATCAGAGCTTTCCGATCTCAAGGAAGGCAAAAACCTTGTTCTTCGGATTAAACTTGATGCAGGAGGCTCGTTATCGATTCACGCGCGCCTTCCGAGGTTGATTCTCTGATATTGATTTCATTGGCATGTTCTCTGCTTCTTCCCTGGTTCAGAATCGCAGGCAGAGCAGACAACAATGGAGGCACCGATGACCGATCACGCATCCTTCATGGCCAAGGCCTACGATCAGGCTTTCGAAAGCTACAAAAGCGGGGGCGTGCCGGTCGGCAGCGTTCTGGTGCGCGGCGGCGAGATCGTGAGCGCCGGGCATAATCAACGGGTCCAGCAGTCGGACCCGATCGCGCATGGCGAGATGGATTGTCTGCGAAAGGCCGGCCGGCAGCGCAGCTATCGCGACACGGTGATCTATACGACGCTGTCGCCCTGCATGATGTGCACGGGCACCATCATCCTGTTCAAGATTCCGACCGTGGTGATCGGTGAGTGCGTCAATTTCGGCGGCAATGAGCAGTTGCTCAGGGATCACGGCATCGACGTGATCGACCTCAACGATCCCAGCTGCATCGACCTGATGGCGCGGTTCATCCGCGAGCGGCCGGAGATCTGGAACGAGGACATCGCGGAGTAGGGTGATCTTGTTTTCTTCCCTCTCCCCTTGCGGGAGAGGGTGGTCCGAAATGCCTTTTTCGGCATGAGGACCGGGTGAGGGGTCGTCAAGAATCCACAGACCCCTCTCCCGGCTCGCTCAGGCGCGCAATTGCGCCGCCGACCTCGCCACCCTCTCCCACAAGGGGAGAGGGTAACTTCATCGTCTCTTACTTCATCGCGTCATAGATGGCGAAGGAGTAGGCGCCTTCCGGCTTCTTGGTGATGACGGGGTCGGAGCCGCCCGCCATCAACTCCGAGACTGTGCGGTCATAGTCCTTGACGTCGAGCTTGCCGTCGCCGGTCGAGAGCAATTTGGCGACTTCGCCCATCATCCGCTTCTGATCCTTCTCGGTCTTGGCGCCGGTGGTATCGGCGGCGAGGATGATCTTCACCGCTTCATCGACGTGGTTCTTGGCGTAGTCCCAGCCCTTCATCGAGGCCTTGACGAATTTCGCCATCTTGGCGACGAAGGCCGGATCCTTCAGGTTCTTCTCGAGCACATAGAGCCCGTCTTCCAGCGTCGCCACGCCCTCGTCTTCATACTTGAAGACGACGAGCTGGCTCGGCTTGTAGCCGCCGTCGATCACCTGCCAGTATTCGTTGTAGGTCATGGTGGAGACGCAGTCGGCCTGTTTCTGCAACAGTGGATCGACGTTGAAACCCTGCTTGATGACCTTCACGCCGGTCGGCGACGAGTCGGTCTTGAGGTTGAGCTTCGACATCCAGGACAGGAACGGATATTCGTTGCCGCCATACCAGACGCCGATGGTCTTGCCCTTGAAGTCCGCGGGCTTCTTGATGCCGGTCTCGGCGCGGCAGGTCAGCTCCAGCCCGGAGCGCTTGAAGGTCTGCGAGATGTTGACGAGCGGCACGCCCTTTTCGCGCGAGGCGAGCGCTGACGGCATCCAGTCGACGACGACATCGGCGCCGCCGCCTGCGATCACCTGCGGCGGAGCGACGTCCGGGCCGCCCGGCTTGATCGTGACGTCGAGCCCGGCATCCTTGTAGAAGCCCTTTTCCTTGGCGACGAAGTAGCCGGCGAACTGGGCCTGCGAAACCCATTTGAGCTGGATGGTGACGGGATCGGCGGCCTGGGCTGTGGTAACCGCAAGGCCGAGCGCGAGACCGGTGGCGAGTGCGAGACTGTGTTTCATGAGTACCCCCAAATCAAAGGACCTTGCCGACCTAGGTCCGATACGATGGATGCCAGAAAGTTGTCGCGCGTTCGGCAAGCGTGACACATCCGTAGAAAGCCATTCCCGCAAGGGCTGCGAGCGCGATCTCCGCCCAGACCATGTCCAGCGCCATGCGGCCGGCCTCGGTCGAGATGCGAAACCCGATCCCTTGCGTCGGTGTTCCGAAGAACTCTGCAACGATCGCGCCAATCAGCGCCAGCGTGGCGTTGATCTTGAGCGCGTTGAAAATAAAGGGCAACGCGGCCGGCAAATAAAGCTTGATCAGGCTTTGCCTCGGGCTCGCGGCGTAGGAGCGCATCAGGTCACGCTCGATATGGCCGGAAGCCTCAAGGCCCGCGATCGCGTTCACCAGCATCGGGAAGAAGGTGACCAGCACCACCACCGCCGCCTTTGAGGGCCAGTCGAAGCCGAACCACATCACCATGATCGGCGCGACGCCGACCAGTGGTAGCGCGGAAAAGAAATTGCCGAGCGGCAGCAGGCCGCGGGCCAGGAAATGATAGCGATGCGCGAGGATCGCAACGGCGAGCCCCGCGCTGCAGCCGATCGCGTATCCGATCAGCACGCCGCGAATGAAGGTCTGGGTGAAATCGCCGGCCAATGTCGGCAGTGAAGCAAAAAACCGCGCGGCTGCCGCGCTCGGCGGCGGCAGCAACACCGTCGGCACGCCGAACCCGCGCACCGCGACTTCCCAGAGATAGAATGCGGTCGCTCCGAACAACAGCGGCACCAGAAGATTCACCGCCTGTTGCGCTCGACGTCGTAATTTCTGTAATCCAGCGAGATTGACGAGGCCAAGCACGACCGAGAGCCACGCGGCGATCACGATCATCCAGAAGCCGGCCTGCGCGGAGCCCGCCACCGAGGCGTCATTCAACAATGCCAGCGAAGCTGCGGCTGCGAGCAGCGTGCCTGTAAGGCCCACCACGATCGCGCGGTGATCGGCAAGCCACGCCGCGAGCAGAAATAATACGCCCGCGCCGGCGGTGATTTCCCTTGAGTATGGCCGCGCCATCAGCGGTAGCGAATCCGGCGCGACCGGGAAAACGAAGGCGAGCGCAAGGGCGCCGGTGGCGAGCAAAAATCCCAGCCGTAATTTGCGCGGGTCCATCAATGGGCCCCCATGCGGCTGTTAACGCCGCGCTCGACCAGACCGACGATGGCGATCAGGGCCGAGGCCAGCACGGCGGCGGCGACGAGTGCTGCCCACAACTGGATGGTCTGGCCGTAATAGGAGCCTGACAACAGCCGCGCGCCGATGCCGGCTTCGCCGCCGGTCGGCAGTTCCGCGACGATGGCGCCGACCAGCGAGATCGTGATCGCGACTTTCAGGCTCGCAAACAGATACGGTACTGCGGACGGCCATCGCAGTTTCCAGAGCACCTGGCGCGGGGTCGCCGACCAGGTCCGCATCAATTCGATCTGCAACGGATCGGGCGAGGTGAAGCCCTTCACCATGCCGATCGCGATCGGGAAAAAGCAGAGATAGGCCGAGATGATCGATTTCGGCAAAAGGCCTTGCAGGCCGATCGCGCCCAGCACCACGATGAAGATCGGCGCCAGCGCCAGCACCGGCACCATCTGCGAGCAGATGATCCACGGCAAAAGACTGCGCTCCAGCACGCGGCTGTGCACGATCAGAAGCGCCAGCGAAATTCCGAACAGCGCACCGAGCAGGAAGCCGAGCACGGTCGCCGATAGCGTGACGAGGGAGTGATAGATGAGACTGCGCGGCGCCAGCGGCGGATAGCCGAATACGCCGTCGACAAAGGCGTTGATCACCTGATGCGGCGCCGGCAACAGCGGGCGCTCGGCATCCATGGTTCCCGCCAGAACGTCGCTGATGGTGTAGGGCGTCTCCTCGCGCTCAAAGGCGTCGCGGACCAACGTCCAGTTCATCGCCACCGCGGCGACATACCAGATCGCGATCAGCGCCAGCACCATGGTTGCGACCGGCACATAGCGTTCGACGATCGCGTGGCGGAACAACGAGGGCGCCCGCCGCGCCGGCAGCGTTAGCGAGCTACTCGTCATAGGAGCTACTCGTCATAGGAGTGCCCCGCGCGCAGGCCGTTGCGCACACGCTGCGCGATCTTGAGAAATTCCGGCGTCTCGCGGATTTCCAGCGAGCGATCGGCAGGGAAGTTGCAGTCGATGACGTCGATGATGCGTCCCGGCCGCGGCGACATCACCACGATTTTGGTCGAAAGAAACACCGCTTCCGGAATCGAATGGGTGACGAACAGCACGGTCTTTTCCGTCGATTTCCACAATTGCAGCAATTGCTCGTTGAGGTGGTCGCGCACGATCTCGTCCAGCGCGCCGAACGGCTCGTCCATCAGCAGCATCGCGGGATCGAACGACAATGCGCGCGCAATCGAGACCCGCTGCTGCATGCCGCCGGACAATTGCCAGGGAAACTTTCGTTCGAATCCCTTCAGGTTGACCATCGACAGATAGCGCTCGGCGCGGATTCTTTGCTCGCTGTCCGAAAAGCCCATGATTTCGAGCGGCAGCTTGAGGTTCTTCTCGATCGTGCGCCACGGAAACAGCGCCGGCGCCTGGAACACATAGCCGTAGCTGCGCGCGAGCCGCGCGTTCTCAGCCGTCATGCCGTTGACCGATAACGAGCCCGAGGTCGGCTGCTGCAAGTCGGCGATCACCCGCAGCATCGTGGTCTTGCCGCAACCGGACGGGCCGATGAAGGAAACGAACTCGCCTTCCGCGACTTGCAAGCTGACATCGGACAAGGCGTCGACCGGGCCGTCCGCGGTCTCGAACCTCAGCGAGATCGCGTTCGCCTCGACCACCAGCCGTTTCGACGCCGGCTCGGTGGACATTACGTCAACGCTCCTGACGGATGTGGGCCGCGACATTCGTTCACTCGGGGAAGGGGCCGCCGGCGGGGCGCTGGAGGCCGAAATGCTCTGTTTTGGCGATGCCATACCCGAAGTGTGGCAAATGCGCTCGTCTTAGGCGCGCACAATGTTTGCGCAGCCCGATAGAAAGTTGAGCAGCATTTCGCCGCGTTTCGACGCAGTTTGCCCGGGGACGCCCGGGTCCCGCTTTTGACTTGCCCGACTTCGCGACAGATAATCGGCCATATTGCGTTCGCGAAGCGGGCGCGAATGCTCTGTCGCCGGGCGCGAATCATGAAGCCTGCTCCATTCAAATACATCGCCGCCTCGTCCCTCGATCAAGCGCTTGCCCTCAAGGCCGAATATGGCGACGAGGCGCGTTTTCTGGCCGGGGGCCAGAGCCTGATACCGGCGATGAACTTCCGTCTGGCCCGCCCCGAGGTCCTGATCGACATCAATCCCCTGTCCGAGCTGGCCGGGATCGACCGCTCGGATGGCGAGACTATAAGGGTTGGTGCCGTGACGCGATATCGGGCGCTGGAACGGGACGCTGGCTTTCTGAATGCCTGTCCACTGTTTGCCGACGCGCTGCCCCATATCGCCCATCCGCAGATCCGAAACCGCGGCACCATCGGCGGCAACCTCTCGCATGCCGACCCGGCGTCCGAATTGCCGGCGGTCGCGACCGCGATGCGGGCGCGCATGAAGATCAGGTCCAGCCAAGGCGAGCGGGAGCTTTCCGCATCCGAATTCTTCGTCGACCTGCTGACCACGTGCCTCGAGCCTGAGGAAATGCTGGTCGAGATCGCCTTTCCCGCGTCTCCGCCGCGTTCCGGAAGCTGCTTTATGGAAGTGGCGCGGCGGCGCGGCGACTTTGCGCTCGCGGGCGTCGCCGCGATCGTCTCGCTCGACGAAGACGGGCAATTCACAGATGTGCGGCTCGCGCTCTGTGGCGTCGGCGAAACGCCGGTCGATGCCAGTGAAGCCGCTTCCTCGCTGATCGGGCAACGCTGCACGGATAAGGCGCTCGAGGCGGTTGCCGCCGAAGTGCAAGCCACGATCTCGCCGTCGGGCAATGTCCATGCAAGCGCCGACTACCAGCGCCACATTGCGGGCGTGCTGACCCGGCGGGCGCTAGCCTCGGCGCATGAGCGGGTCGTTCATGCCTGACGACGCCCACGACATTGCACTTCATCACATCGCGCTCAAGGTCAATGGCACGTCTTATAAAGGCAGCATCGAAGCGCGGATGCTGCTCAGCGATTTCCTGCGCCACGAACTCAAGCTCGCCGGCACCCATGTCGGCTGCGAGCACGGGGTTTGCGGCGCCTGCACCGTGCTGCTCGACGGTGCGCCGGTCCGCTCCTGCCTGATGTTCGCCGTGCAGGCCCATGGTCGCGAGCTTGCGACCATCGAGGGGCTCGCGGCGCCCTCCGGCGATCTCAGCCCGTTGCAGGCGGCAATGCATGAGCATCACGGTCTGCAATGCGGCTACTGCACACCGGGCATCCTGATGACCATGACCGCGTTCCTGCGCGAGCACCAGGAGCCTTCGGAACACGAGGTGCGCGAGGCCTTGTCCGGCAATCTCTGCCGCTGCACCGGCTATCAGAATATCGTCGATGCGGTGCTGAAGGCGGCCGAGACGTTGCGGGCGGCGGCGCCATGACCACGCGTTTCTTTGGCGCACCGGTCAAACGCAACGAAGACCGAAAACTCCTCACCGGGCGGGCGCTGTTCATCGACGACGTCGAACTGCCGGGCCTGTTGCATGCCGCCTTCCTGCGCAGCCAGGTCGCGCACGCCAGGATCAACTCGATCGATGTCTCGGAGGCGCTGAAACGTCCCGGTGTCGTCGCAGTTTATACCGCCGAAGACCTCGGGGCATTTTGGCAACCGGGTCCACTTCTCGTGCCGCCGCCGCCGATTCCCGGCATCGTCTTCAACACACGCACCCACGTGCCGCTGGCCAAGGACACCATCCGCTGCGCCGGAGAGCCGATCGCGATCGTGGTGGCGGAAAGCCGCTATATCGCCGAGGACGCGCTCGACGACATTGCGGTCGATCTGGAAATCCTCCCCGCTGTGGTCGATCTCGAGCAGGCGCTCAGAAAAGACTCTCCTCGCGTTCACGCCGATCTCGGCAACAATGTCGCAGCCCATGTGCGTCAAACCAAGGGCGATTACAAACGCGCCGCCGCAAAGGCGCATCTCACGCTGAAGCGGCGCTTTCGTTACGAGCACGGCATCTCCTCGCCGATCGAGACCCGCGGCGTGGTCGCGCAATGGGATGAACGCGCCGAACACATGACGGTCTGGGATACCACGCAGGCGCCGGTGTTCGTGCGCAACGTGCTGGCGGGCGCGCTTGGCCTCGGCGAGGGCCAGGTGCGGGTGATCGCGCCGTTCGTCGGCGGCGGCTTCGGCCCCAAGATCATGATGCTCTATCCGGAAGAAGCGACGCTGCCGTGGATGGCGATGCGGCTCAACCGCCCGATCAAGTGGATCGAGGACCGCTTCGAGCATTTCGTCGCGACCACGCATGAGCGCGGGCAGATCCACGACGCCGAAATCGCGCTCGACAGTGACGGCCGCGTCCTCGGCGTGAAAGACGTCTTCCTGCACGACAACGGCGCCTACAATCCCTACGGGCTGACGGTGCCGATCAACAGCCAGTGTACGCTGCTCGGTCCCTATGTGATTCCGGCCTATGACAGCACGTTCACCTCGATCTTCACCAACCTGACGATCGTCACGCCGTATCGCGGCGCCGGCCGCCAGCACGGCGTGTTCGTGATCGAGCGCCTGCTCGATCTTGCCGCCCATGAACTTGGGCTAGATCCGGCGGAAATCCGCCGCCGCAATCTCATTCCAAAGGACGCGTTCCCGTACAAGAACGAGATCATCTACCAGGATTTCGCGCCGCTCGAATATGACAGCGGCAACTACGAGCCGGTGCTTGACAAGGCGCTTGCGGCGATCGGCTACGAGAACTTCATCCGGGAAGAGCAGCCGAAGCTGCGGGCGCAAGGCCGCCACGTCGGTATCGGCATCGCCTGCTATGTCGAAGGCACCGGCATCGGGCCTTACGAGGGCGCCAAGGTTCAGGTGCGTACCAACGGCAAGGTTAGCGTCGCAACCGGCGTCGGCACCCAGGGGCAGGGCCATTTCACGAGCTTCGCGCAGATTGTTGCGGACCAGCTCGGCGTCGACGTCACCGACGTCGATATCGTCACCGGCGATACCGACCGCTTCTATTGGGGCGCCGGCACCTTTGCCAGCCGCGGTGCGGTGGTGGCGGGCAACGCCGTGAATGAAGCCTCGCTCGCCGTGCGCAAGAAAGCCCTGAAATTCGCGAGCGATGCCTTCGAATGTTCTGAGGAAGACCTCGTGCTCGCCGATGGCAAGGTCTCGATCGCCGGTATTCCGGAGAAATTCATCCGGCTCGGCGAACTCGCGCAACGCGCGAACCCAATGCGCGGCGCGGTCAAGCCCGGCACCGAGCCGGGACTCGAATCCACGCAATATTTCGGGCCGCCGAGCGGCGCGACGGCGAACGGCGTCCATGCGATGATCGTCGAGATCGATCCCGAGACGTTCGATTTGCAGATCAGGAAGTACGTCGTGGTGCATGATTGCGGCACCGTGATCAATCCGATGATCCTGGAAGGCCAGATCCACGGCGGCGTCGCGCAAGGCATCGGCAACGCGTTCTTCGAGAAGCTGTCGTTTGACGAGCACGGCCAGTTGCTGAACGCCTCGCTCGCCGATTATCTGTTGCCGACCTCGCTCGATGTGCCGCGCATGATACTCGATCACACCGTGACGCCGTCGCCGCTCAATCCGCTCGGCATCAAGGGCGCGGGCGAGGCTGGCGCGATTCCGGTCGGGCCGTTGTTCGCGCAGGCGATCGAGGACGCGCTTCAGCTTAAAGGGCGCGGCATCGAGCTTCTGGAAATCCCGTTAAGCCCGAGCCGGGTGTTCGAACTGATTGGCGAGGGCGGTAAATCATGAAGCGCGCACAGGTGTTCAGGCTGTCGATGGCGCATCCCGGCGATCTCTCCGCACTGGAGGCGCTGATAACGGGCGGCACGATCCGCGCATCGGATGTCGTGGCCATCATCGGCAAGACCGAGGGCAATGGCGGCGTCAACGACTTCACCCGCGGCTACTTCACACAAACCCTGATGGCGCTGCTGTCGGCGCATCTGAACAGGCCGGCGTCGCAACTGATCAGGGAAGTCCCCTGCGTGTTGTCGGGCGGCACCGAGGGCGTGATGAGCCCGCATTACAGCGTGTTCTGCATCAGCGATGAGCCGTCGACGACGCGGCAATATTCCTCGGCGCTCGCGATCGGCACGGCGTTTGCGCCGGTTGCGACCGCAGATGTCGGCCGGCGCGCCCATGTCGAGAGCGTGGCGACCGCCGTGCGGCAGGCCATCGTGAACGCCGGCATCGAGAAACTCGACGACGTGCATTTCGTGCAGGTCAAGTGCCCCTGCGTGACCGTGGCGCGCGCTTCCGCCGCGATCGCCGCGGGAAAGCCGCCGCGTACGTCAGACCCCAACCGCTCGATGGCGTTTGCCCGCGCCGCTGGCGCCTTCGGCGTCGCGCTCGCGCTCGATGAGATCAAGCCGGATTCGTTTAACGACGATTCGTTGCTCGGCGATTTCACGGTCCAGTCGCCGCGCGCCAGTATTTCCTCGGGCGTCGAGGTCGAGAGCAACGAGGTGATCGTGCTCGGCAATAGTCCTGCCTGGGGCGGCGATTTGAAGATCGCGCACGCTTCGATGAGCGATGCGCTCGACATCGGCGGCATCGTCGAAGTGCTCGGCGATCTCGGCATCGCCGCTTCGCCGCAGGTCTCAGTGCGCGATGCCGCGCGCATCGCCTGCGTGCTGGTGAAATGCGAGCCCGACCGGCGAGGTAACGTGCGCGGCCATCGCCACACCATGCTGGACGATACTGATATCAACGCGCAGCGCCATATCCGTGGCGCGGTCGCGGGTCTCGTGGCGGGTGTGGTCGGCGACGGGCGCATCTTTGTCTCCGGCGGCGCCGAGCATCAGGGCCCGGACGGTGGCGGCTTGATCGCGGTCATCGCCTCGCAAAGCCACGGCGGTGCCTGATGCGGATCGTCATTGTCGGCGCCGGTGTCGCAGGCTGCGTGATGGCGCGAAAATTATCGCGGCTTGCGGGCGTCGAGGTCGTTTGCCTTGAGCGCGTCGCCCGTGACGATCATTCGGAAGCCGGCACCGGTCTCAATGTCGGGCCCAACGCGGTGAAGGCCTTGAGGCTCGCCGACCCCGAGCTTGCCGATGCGATCACACGCGCCAGCTTCGCATGGACGACGTGGCGGATATCGCTCACCGACGGCACCGAGCTGTTCAACCTGAAACTCAGGGATGTCGCCGAGGGGCCGGGATGGCGCATCCGCTGGTCGGAGCTTTATCGCGTCTTGCGCGATGCGGCAGGGACGAACGTGCAATATGCCTGCGAGATTTCCGAGATCGGCCGCGACGCCGACGATCCGCGCAAGACCACGATGACGTGGACGCAAGACGGCAAGACGCAACGCATCGATGACATCGATCTCCTGATTGCCGCGGACGGCCGTTACTCCCGCGTGCGCCGCGCGATCTCGGGCGAACCCGGTATCAAGCAGACCGGCGTGGCGATTTCGCGCGTGCTCGTCGAGGATACGTCGAACGGGCTGATCGACGACTACGAGCAATGGTTCAACGGGCCAAACCGCCTGCTCGCGTTTCGCGTGCCGCCCGGCCATATCTACATCGCCTGCGCTTTTCCGATTTCGCCGGAAGCGGATATTCCTCCGCGCCTGAAGACGCCGGAGGCGCTGCGCGCGGCCTACACGCCGCCGAATGCCGCGCCGAGCGCGCAAGCCGCATGGATGATCGACCAGGTCTGCGCCAATGTCGCCGATACCCATTGGGCGCGCATGCAGGAGCACGACGCGCTTTATCGTGCCGCTGACTGCAACGTGCTCTATCTCGGTGATGCTGCGCATGGCATGGTGCCGACGCTGGGGCAGGGCGCCACGCAGGCGATCGAGGATGCAGCGGTCGCCGCGACGCTGATCGCGCAACGCCATGCGCGCGGCCAGCTTGATGTCACCTCGTGGCTCCATGACATCGGGGCGTTGCGAGAACAGCGAATGCGCTTTGTGATGGAGTTCTCGCTTGCGGCGACCGACACCATGTTAGAGGGCGCCGATCCGGTCGAAGGCACCAGGCACAAGGCAGAGGCGCCGTTCATCGACCGCCTCAAGGCGCTTTACAACGACATCGGATTGCCGCTGAAATAGATTGAACAGGAGAGACGCCATGACCGCGACCGCCGAGGCCATCAAGGCCACAGAGAACAAGACGCTGCCGCTCGCCACCGTGCACGGGCTGTTTCATATCGCGATCAAGACCGACGATCTGGCGGCGACGCGCAAGTTCTGGACCGACATCATCGGCTTGCGCGAATTTCCGCGGCCGGATTTCGGCTATCCCGGCGCGTGGCTCGGCTGCACGCAGCCCGGCGGCATCGCCATCATTCATGTCTATGCCGGCGGGCCGGCGCTGGGACCGACGGGCAAGGCGGAAGCCGGCACTGCGGCGATCGATCACGTGTCGCTGTCGTGCTCCGGTTATCGCTCCTATGTCACGCGTTTCAAGGCGGCTGGCCTCGATTGGCGTGAGTTCATCGTGCCCGGCACGTCACTGTGGCAATTGTTCGTCTACGATCCCTCGGGCGTGCAGCTCGAATTGACGTTCGAGTGCGGCGGCGAGGGCGAAGAGAAGCCCGACATGTCGGCGGGACGCAAATACGTCGCCGGCTCGAGCTTCTACGATAAAGCGACGTATCCGAAACTCGCCTGAGGCTACCGGCTCTCGCGCATCTCGGGTGACGCGGGCAATCGTTTTCGATTCCAATGCACCTTTGGGTTTTCAAAAATGTTCGCACCATTTTTGCGAGCGAATTCGCATGCCAAAGAATTCTATCTGTGCGTGCGCGTAGCCGTAGAATTACGGGTTTTCGGCCGCCGCCTTCCGCCGGCCATCTTGGTTAAGCCGCCGCTAAGGAATCTCAAGCTAACGTGAGCAAGCCATTCAGATCGGCGATTTTTTTTGTCCTTATTTCGGAGACGTCTCGATGCTGCGCAATATGACCATTGCCCCCAAGCTCGGCATTCTGGTGGGCGCAACGCTGATCGGTCTTTGCGTGGCCTGCGGAATCGCCAGCTACCTGATGCAGCAGGAAATGTACAACGCGCGCGTCGACCAGACCAAGGCCATTGTCACCATGGCCAAGAACATGGCGGGCGAGTTGAAGCGGCAGGTCGATGCCGGCGAGATGACCAAGGACCAGGCGATGGCGATGTTCCGCAAGCTCGGCAACGCCATGACCTATGACAACGGCGCCGGCTATCTCTTCGCCACCGGTTTTAACGGCATCACCCAGTTGGCGCCCGATCCCAAGCAGATCGGCATCAACCGGATGGACGTCGTGACCAACGGCCGAAAGATCTCGCAGGAACTGCTGGATGGCACACGCGCCAAGGGCGAGATGCTGCTTCCTTATGATTACGTGAAACCCGGCCAAGACACGCCGATCCGCAAGATCGGCTATGCGGTCGCCGTTCCCGGCTTCGACATGTTCATGGGCACCGGCGCCTATCTCGATGACCTCGATGCCAAGTTGCGGCCGATCGTGTGGACGCTAGGCCTTTCGACCATCGGCATCGGCATTTTTTCGGGCTGTATCGCCTGGTTCATCGGCCGCGGCATCAGCCGTCCGCTCAATTCGCTCGGCGCCCGGATGGAAGGGATCGCCAATGGCGAACTCGATAGTAACATTCCCGGCGCCGGCCGCGGCGACGAAGTCGGCAAGATGGCCAAGACCGTGCAGATCTTCAAGGACAACGCGCTGCGCATGCGCGAGCTTGAAAAATCGGAGGCTGAGACGCGCGAGCGGACAGCGACCGAACGCCGCGCGGCGATGGAGAGCCTTGCCGGCGACTTCGAACGCAGCGTCAACGGCATCGTCCGTTCGGTCTCGACCGCCGCAACCAGCATGCAGACCACGGCGCAATCGATGACGGCGACCGCAAGCGACGCCAGCGCGCGGGCAGCCAATGTCAGCGCAGCTTCGCAGAGCGCTTCCGGCAATGTCGGCACCGTTGCCGCCGCCGCCGAAGAACTGTCGAGCTCGGTTGCCGAAATTTCGCGACAGGTCGGCCGTTCCACCCAAATCGCCAGCCAGGCGGTGACGGATGCCGAGCGCACCAATGCGACCGTGCAGGTGCTTTCGACTGGCGCGGAAAAAATCGGCGAGGTGGTGAAGCTGATCCACTCGATCGCCGCGCAAACCAATCTGCTTGCGCTGAATGCCACCATCGAAGCGGCGCGCGCCGGTGAATCCGGCCGCGGCTTTGCGGTGGTCGCCTCCGAAGTGAAGGCGCTCGCCAACCAGACCGCGAAGGCGACGGAAGAAATCTCCGGCCAGGTCGAGGCGATGCAGCAGTCGACCAATGACGCGGTTACCGCCATCAACGGTATCTCGCGGACGATTGCGCAGATGAGCGAGATCACCACCTCGATCTCGACCGCGATGGAGCAGCAGGGCGATGCCACGCGCGAGATCGCCCGCAACATCCAGTCGGCAGCGGCAGGTTCGAGTGAGATCAGCACCCATATCGGCGGCGTCACCACCGCGGCGGCCGCCACTGGAAATGCGGCTTCCGAGGTGCTGGAGAATGCGCGCCAGCTCGACACGCAATCCGGCATGCTGCGCAGCGCGGTCGACGGCTTCCTGGCCAAGGTGCGCGCGGCTTAAAGATACGAAAAAGCTACGCGCGCGAGCCATTGCCGAAATCGCCGATTGCTGCCACTTTCGCTCCGTTACACGGAGGCGAGAGTGCGATGGCGCGATTTCTGACGGCGATATTTTTACTGGCGATTCTGCCCGGCTGGACCGACACCAGGGGCATCGTCCGCGTTGACGCCGCCTCGCCCGACAAACCTTATGACTTCGTGGTGCACGTCAGAAACATTCCGGACATCAAGTATAATCCGCTGGTGCGCCGGGATCGCAACCGGATGGCGCTCGATCTCGTCCGCGGCCAATGCCCGCGAGGTCGCGTTGTCGGCGAGGATACCGTGAACACCGAGATTTACGGCATCACCTCTCAACTGCCTGACTACGTCGTGCTGGTGAGCTGCGCGCGGAGTCGTTGAGGGCCTTACGCCCTTTGCGCTTCCGGAACGGGCTGCTTCACCGGTTCGACGGTCGCAATCCCGCGCAAGAGACGGCCGAGCAGGTCGGAGCCGGTGATGATCCGCTTTCGCGTGCTCCACACCAGAATGAGATCGTTCTCGATCAAGTCGTCCTCGGGCGTTTCCTGAACCACCCGCATCTGCCCGATCACATCGCCAAGCTTGGCCTTGGTGTCGCGGACCACGATCGGCCGATGCCAATAGGCGGAGGTGTCCATTTCAAGCTCGTTGAATAGCGCATCGCGCAGGAAATGATGGGCATCGAGCACGAAGACGGGCTCGCCGGTCGCGGCATCGGTGATGATCACCCATTTCATCCCGGATGCATCGACCTGCCGCAGGAATGGATCGTCGGGCGAACGCTTGAATTCCGGCAGCACGCAGCGTTCATTGGCGAGCGGCAGGCTGATGATGCTTTTGACATCGACGAACTCGCCCTCGTCGCAGACGGAAATGTCGTCGAGATCGAGGAAATTCTGCGCACCGGTGGCCTCCAGCTTGCCGATCGTGCCTCCGCTCGTCGAGTGGCGCGCGAGCATCGAGCGCAGATCCCGCTCCTTCATATAGGCCGGCCCTTCCGGTCCGAGCCAGGCATCGAGCAGCATCGCGGTCGGCTTCGCCAGCGGATACAGCACGACGCGGTAGAAGTTCAGGAACGGCAGGAAGCGCGAGGTCACCCGAAGCGCATTGCGCGAGAAATAGGCCTGCGGGATGATTTCGCCGAGCATCGTGATAGCGAAGGCCGAGAAGAAGAAAGCCGCTATGCCGTGCAGAACGGAGTTGGACAAAAGTGTCAGAAGAACGTTGGTGGTGACATTGCCCCAGATCACGGTCGCCAGAACCTGGTTGGCGTTATGGCGCAGCTCCAACACCTTGATGGCGTCTTTGTTGCCGCCATCGGCCTCGACCTGAAGCCGGAGCAGGCTGAGGCTGAAGACGGCGAGGTTGAGGCCGGCAAACAGCGCCGATTGGATGATGCAGGCGAAGACGCCGAGCCAGGCGCCGGTGGTGCTGAACGCAGCCATGCTTCCCCGTCCATTTCCGGTGTTACGCGGCCACCTCCTGAGGTGGCTCCGTAACACCTATATACGACGGCCTCTGTTCGAAAGCGCTATGCCGCGGCCTTATTCCGCTGCCTGCTGGGCGACGGCGTCGACATCTTTATTATAATCGAACGCCACGCGACCATACGGCAAAGTGAGATCGGCGATGTAGTGGTGGGCGCCGATGACGCGGCGGACCGGGAAGTCGGCGACCGGCGCGTTGACGTGGGGAACCAGGTGCAGGCGGCCGGGTCCGACCCATGATCCCTTCACGACAATGTCGATCAGGTTGATCGCGACCAGCTGGCAGACTTCGGCGTGGCCGTCGACGCCCGGGATCAGCTTCAGATTGATCTGGGTCTTCGACAATGTCGCGCGGGTCAGCGAGCCGTCGCCAGCCATCGCTTCGTGCTTGTAGCCCATGGTGCCCATGGCGACGAGTTGGCCAGCATATTCCAGCGTGCCGGTCAGCGTGTCCTTGACGGTCTCGAGCTTGGGGTGCGCGTACTTTTTCGGAAAACCCCAGATCTCGCGGCCGGCCGCGATCGGCGGATCGTCGTCGAGATACATCTGCGAGACGAAATTGACTTCCTCGCCGTTCAGCCGTGCCGGAATCACGAGGCCGGACTCGGTGTAGCTGCCGAAGCCGGAGGAGTCCGGCATCTTGATCCATTCATAATGCACGATCGGCGTTTCGATCGGCTCCAGCGGCTCGGGCAATCCGGCGCGGATCAAATCGGGGTCGGTCTCATAACTGATCACGAGAAATTCGCGGTCGATGAAACGATAAGGACCGGCGGGATAGCTCGGGCCGGCCAGCGGCATGGACGGAAGCTTCAGGACATCTGCCTTGCGCATCGAAAACCCTTTATCTTCTGGAGCAATATATCTTTTGGGACAGGTTGACGTCTGCCGACGCCGTTGCGCAAGTTTGCGAACCGGATCGGACTACCGGATGGAAACCACTTTTTGCAGTACGGTAACCAAGCTGTTTGACGGCCGGATGAAACGACGAGCGAGCGCAAACTCTGTCACACCAGCGTCACCGCTGTTTTTCACTCTGCGCTCCTCACGCAACGGCTTGGATCGGATGTCATGGATCAATTTGCTGGCGACCAACGACTGCTGAAATCCGAAACTGAGGCTGCTGCGCCCTGGCGTCCGGAAGCCTGCCATCGCATCGCGCTGGTGTTGCAAGGCGGCGGCGCGCTCGGCGCCTATCAGGCCGGCGTTTATCAGGCACTGCACGAAGCCGGCATGGAGCCGGACTGGGTTTGCGGCGTGTCGATCGGCGCGATCAATTCCGCCATCATCGCTGGCAACCCGCCGGAGAAGCGGCTGGAAAGGCTGCAAACCTTCTGGGACCGCATCACCGCGCGTAAGGTCTGGCACTACACGCCTGACGGCGACATCTATCGCAAGGCGCGCAACCTCACGAGCTCGTTCATGACCACGACGCTCGGCCAGCCCGGCTTTTTCAAGCCGCATGAGGTCAATCCGTGGCTGAGCCCGGCCGGCGCCAAAACCGCCACCAGTTATTACGACACCACGCCGTTGCGCGAAACGCTGCTCGAACTCGTCGACTTCGATTTGATCAATTCGCGACCGATTCATTTCGCGGTCGGCGCGGTGAACGTACTCACTGGCAACTTCCTCTATTTCGACAACAAGAAGGAAGTGATCGAGCCCGAGCATGTGATGGCGAGCGGTGCGTTGCCGCCGGCGCTGCCGATGGTGCGGATCGGCACCGATCATTTCTGGGACGGCGGCATCGTCTCCAACACGCCGTTGCAGCATTTGCTCGATCAGGAAGACGGCAAGAACTCGCTGGTGTTCCAGGTCGACCTGTTCAGCGCCCGCGGGCAGTTGCCGCGCGACATTCACGAGGTCTCCTCGCGGCACAAGGACATCGTCTATTCCTCGCGCACGCGCCACAACACGGACATCTACCGGCGCATGAACAACGTCAAGGCTTCGCTCTACAAGGCGCTGTTGAAGGTGCCGGAAGCGGAATTGACGCCTGAAGAGCGCGTGACACGCGAGAAGCTCGCGCACCTCTCCGGCATCACCATTCTGCAACTGATCTATCAGCAGAAGGCCTATGAGGGCGACTCGAAGGACTACGACTTCTCGGCGACCTCGATGCGGGAGCACTGGAAGAGCGGGCTGGAGGACACCAGGCGCACCCTGAAGCACCGTGAGTGGCTCGCGATGCCCCCGGAAGGCATGGGCATCCTTGTCCACGACGTGCACCGCGAGCAGGATTACTGAGGTCGTGCACGCGTCGTTAGGTCCGACAATCTGAAAATCGCGAGGTCCGCTTTCGTTCGGAAGCGGACCTCAATATTTGAACTGGCGCCGATGCCACGGTGGCCTCGGCTTTTAGAACCTGCGCTCGAAGCTATCTTCCGGTGCCGGTGCTGTTGATGCCGGTGCTGTTGGTGCCGTTCTGATTAAACCCGCTGTTCGTGCTCGAACCGCTGCTGTCGTTCAGGCCACCCGTCGTGCCAGCCGTACCGGCCGTGCCACCCGTTCCCGTGCCAGTCGTGCCGGTACCGCCCGTGGTCGTGCTTCCGGACGACATTCCAGAAGACCGTGCCGGACGACGAGGTCCCCATGGACGACCCGCCCGTGGAGCCGGAGGACGAGCTCGAGCCGGCGGAAGCGCCGCCTGTCCCGGCACCTCCTGCGCCGCCAGCACCGCCGCCACCTCCACCGCCAGCCGCAAAGGCGGAGCTACCGGATACGGCGAGCGCCGCCGCCAACATCAGCGTTGTGATCTTTATGGATTTTCTCCTTCGTTGATCAATGAGGAATCAAGCACCGGAGCTTCACGACGTTCCTTTCGTCGTCATCACGTTACGAATTCGTCGTGTAAGGTTTTGGACAGAAGGAATTCAACGATCGTCGCGCGCATTCACTCCGATTTTCCCGACTCAACGATCGCTTTGATTCCAGGCCAGGCGCCGGTGAGCCTGATACCGCCAGCTTTTCGCATGTTCGACGAGCGACAGGCTGATCGACCGAACGGCCTGCCACGCCTCCGACCGGGCGATCCAGTCCCGAGCGCACCTATATTGGCCATAGGTCCACGCGAACGCTGGGATGCGCATTAGCCTGTCGCGCGTCAGATCAAACAGCCGCTCGATCAACACGAGCTTGAGCAGTTCGCCCACACAGAGGGCCAGAATCGCCGTGGTAACGTGGCCCGTGGCCGCCAAATAGGCCGCCAGGAATTTGACTGGCTCCAGAACGATGACGGGAACGGAGAGCAGAGCCAGACAGGCGTAAGGTGGCAGCGACTTTATCAAGGCGTGCAGTCTCTGCATTTCGAAGTGGCGCGCGAGCCATCTCGAGATCGACGCGGCAATGCCTGCGAACACCAAGTCCACACAAAGATAGACCGCGGCCAAAATATAGGTGATCGGCTTCAGAACCCGTTTCACCGGTTGCTCCATCACGTCTGCCTCTCGGTCATACAACCACGGGCAGGTGCCGCGGGTTCCGCAAGCGGGTGAAATCGGTAACGTGATCCGGTTAGTTCCTGCCGGTGACCGCTTTTTAAGGCTGGAACGACAGGCTTTTCAGCGTAATGACCGGCTTACGGCTTGCAAAACCGTGTCGATTGCGACGATCGACCAAAAGGACTCGCCATGACTTCCGGCCAGTTATTCCGGAGAGCAATCATGCTGCCGTCACGCAGTTGCCGGCTGGAACAGCCGCTTGATCATCGATGAAAAACCGTGACGGCCCTGCTCGCGGTCGACGACGGACTGCTCGGTCACCCAGTTCAACTGGATCGCGCGGCGTTTGCCCGCAAACGGATGGTGGCCATGCCATGACGTGTCGGAGCGCTTGAACACCAGAAGCGTCCCGCCGGACGGCTCGACTTCGGCGACGTAATTTTCCAGGTCGGTGCCGTTGCGCAAAATGCGCAGGCGGCCGGTCGAACTCTCCCAGGAATCGTCGTTCATGTAGAGCAGGACGGTGATGATCTTGGTTTTGGAATCGGTGTGGATCTTGCCATCCCGCGCCCGGCAGAATCCGCGCACCGTGTACATTGTCGGCCGGCTTGTGAGATCGATGTCGAACTTTTCCTCGACCGCCTGCCGGAACGCAGTTGCGAGAAGTTCGTCGATCATCTCCTTGAAATGCCCGGCAATCTTCAGGCCCGCCGGCGGGTGCGATCCCGGCCCCGGCACGTCGGGATAATCGGAGAGGACTTGCTTCAGCTTATCGCGCTCGATGAAGTCTCTGACGATGAGATATTCGAAGGGATCGCGTTGCAGCGGCGTGGCGCGAAGCGTGTCAAGCTTGAGCATGGTTCCTCCTGTATCCGGTCCTGTCCGGATAGCTAGCGGGTTCGGTCTCGCCCGCGTCTTGCCGGCCTTTTTCCGACAGGCTGAGCGGGCTTTGTCCTTCGGTCCACAGCCGGTCATAGACGCTGCGGATGCGGCGCGCTTCGGCTGCAAGCGAGAAATTGGCGTGCACGAATTCCAGCGCTGCCCGGCCGTGTTCTTTAGCCAAATCCGGCTCGCGGAAATAGGGTTCGATCGCCGCAGTGAGCGCCTCGGCGTCGCCCGCCGGCACGATGGCGCCGTTCACTCCGGGCTGGATCATCGACGGAAACGATCCGGCGTCCGACGTCACCACCGCCGTTTGCGAGGCCATGGCCTCGAGCGGGGTCAGGCCAAAGCCTTCCTGGCGCGACGGCGCCACGAACAGCGTGAAGCGCCGGTACCAGACCGAGATATCATCGACATCGCCCAAGAAGATGATGCGTTGCGTCAGGCCTGCAGCGGCGATGCTCGACTTCAACTCGCGTTCGAAGGCGAGATTGTCCGAGGTGGTGCGGCCGGTGATGACCGCCGTCCAGTCCGGATAATTCGGCAGCAGCCGCAGCATCGCATCGACAAACAGGTCCGTGCCTTTCTGGTGGCGGATTCGCCCGGTGCAGCCGACGGCATATTTGCCGGGAAGCCCGGTGGCGGCGTAGTCGTCCCCGCTGTCGCGAGCGGGGTGGAAATGATCAAAGTCGGTTCCGTGCGGGACGACCGTATAGGGGACATCGAGGAAGCTGCCCGAGCGTTCGCTGGTGGCGATCACCGCGTCCATCCGCTTCAGCATCCAGCGCGTCAGCGGTTTGTGCCGGCGCTGACCGGCGGAGTTGAAGATCAGCCGCAGCGGGGCGCGCAGCACGTCCCTCAGCAGCAGTCCCACGATCATCTCGTTGTTGCGGCGGCAATGGTAGATTCGGAACGGCCGGTTCGCTGGCCGGCGAAACAGTTTTGGGACGTCGCGCCAGCGCATGCGCGGCACCCGCTCCGGCAGGTCGAATCCGAGCGCTGCGATCTTCAGCGTCTTGGCCTGTTCCGGAACCAGTTGCACGACCGCCGTCGTGCCGCCGGATTGGCGCCAGTTGAAGTTGGTGGCGACCACCTCGATTTCCGAAAAATCGTCCGTCAATGCGATGATCCCTGGGCGGGACTGACTATCCCTTGTCACCCCGAGAGGGGTTAGCAGCGGCCGTAAACGTTCACAAGATGCAGGCATTGCGAACCCGAAGCTAAAGCGAAGTGGCAAAGTCGCAAATGAAGATTCATTAATGATCGCAAATACCTGAGGGGGTCTTCGGATGTGGCGCGGGCTGAATTTGGCTTAAGGCGGCGGGCCGTCTGCGTGGCCTCTGGTTTCCGGTGGTACGCCCGCGACCGGCATTTGATTTTCGCCTGGGGGCGGGGGTCCAATGGCTACGTTTTGCGAATCAAATCCCTCAAGGAAAATCACATGGATGCCGAGCGACCGCGCCGCGCCGTGCGCCTGCCAACCCGGAGCCCTGAATGGGAGGCGATGTCCGGCGTCACCAGGCGGGCGATGCGGTTGACGGCGGAGATGAACAGGCTGTCCTTCGACGACGTCGCCAAAGTGAGAGAGCTGTTCAGCGAATTGACGGGCCGAGAGGTCGACGACACATTCATCCTGATCCCGCCTTTCTATTCAGCCTACGGCCGCGATATCCGCGTCGGCCACAAGGTGTTCATCAATCAGTGCTGCACGCTTTACGATATGGGCGGCGTCGACATCGGCGATCGCGTCATGATCGGGCCCAATGTGAGCATCATCACGAGCGGTCACCCGCTTCAGCCCTCGCAGCGTCGCGCCTATATCGAGGCAAAGCCGATCGTCATTGAAGGGAACGTCTGGATCGCAACCGGCGCCACCATCCTCGGCGGCGTGACGGTCGGCGAAAATTCAGTGGTCGCCGCCGGCGCCGTTGTCACAAAGGACGTCCCGCCGAACAGCTTCGTGGCGGGAGTGCCTGCCAAAATTGTTCGTTCGCTGGAGGAAGATCCGGGCTAGCATCATCCTCGCATCGGGCGAGGAAAAAGCATGACGAAATTGGCGTGGCTGTTGGCTGCGGTCTATTTTTTGATGGGGCCATTTGCGTTCGCCGATGAATTTCAAAACCTGAAATGCGGCACCGACATTGCCAAGGCTCTGATCGGCAAACGCTCGTCCAACGAACCGATCGTCGAATCCGAGAAAAAATACCGCGCACTTAGCCTGAAGGGTCTCGGGGCCGACGAAATCGCCGACGGGCTGTCCTCGGTCAACTGGCTGATTTGCGGGGCCGAGTATGTCGAGTTGATCGATCGGCGCGGGGGCGTCCGCGACGCGCTGGCGTTTCCGCCGCATTCCCGGAGCGAGCCGGCCTTTTCCGGGATTTGTCAGGCCAAGGGCCGGGATCTTCCGGACACCATCCTGGCGGTACTGGACGGTTCGACCGCGGCCGATCCGTTGCCGGTCAAGACCGCGTGGAAGATCGATCAGAAGGGTATCAAATTTGTCCCGATCCCGGGTGAGGGCCTTCTTTGCCCGCGAAGCGGCATCATCACCGCCGACGGAGGCCGTTAAGCCGGGCCAGGGGACGGATCGCTGCCATGCGGTGTCACCCAAGAGACACCACCGATGGCAGATGCTAGTGTCATCTTGCGGCAAGCCGAAACGGCGCCGCAGATTTCGCCGTCATCCAACTGGCGTCGAACAGGAATTGAGCAACGGGAGAGCAGGGACATACCCGGCCATGAATGACAACAGGGAGGCTTCCATGAACAAGACCGCTGAAATCGCATTCGCCGCAGGCGTTGCGGTTGCCGCTTTTGCGGGCACCGCGAACGCACAGAACTCACAGGCCCAGGCTGCCCTCGACACAAGCCTTCGTAGCGCGGTTGAGCGCAAGGACGTGCCGGGCGTGGTCGTGCTCGTCACCGATCGCAAGGGCGTGCTTTATGAAAACGCATTCGGCGTGGCAGATGTCGGGACTGGGCGGCCGCTCAAGACCGATGCGCTGTTTCGCATCGCCTCGATGACTAAGCCGATCACCACGACGGCGCTGATGCAGCTGGTCGAGCAGGGCAAGATCGGCCTCGACGATCCGGCTGAAAAGTATCTGCCGGAGCTGAAGAACCCGAAGGTCGTCGAATCCTTCGATGCGAAGACCGGCGATTACAAGCTCCGTCCGGCAGCAAGCGCGCCGTTGGTCAGGCATTTCCTGACCCACACGTCTGGCCTCGCTTATCCCTTCACCAGTGCGATCTGGCGCGATTTCAAGCCGCATGCCGGCGAAACCTATCCGTTCGGCGGGCCGATGCTGTTCGATCCGGGCGAGCGCTGGCACTACTCGACCAGCATCGATGTCGTCGGCCGGCTGGTCGAAGTGGTGTCGGGGCAAAAGCTCGAGGACTATTTCCACGATCACATCTTTGTCCCGCTCAAGATGAACGACACCTCCTATAACGTGCCCGTGGCAAAAGGGCCGCGCCTCGTCGCACAGCAACAGCGCGATGGCGCCAAAATGGACGGCCCGGTCGTGCTGCAAATCCCGCCGCTTGTCGGTCTCACGATCGCCGAGCCGATCGGCGGCGGCGGGCTCGCCTCGACCGCCGATGACTATGGCCGCTTCATGCGCATGATCCTCAACGGCGGCGAACTCGATGGTGCCCGCGTGCTCAAGGCCGAGACGGTCAAGCTGATGGAGCAGAACCAGATCGGCGCGGTCACGGTGCCTGCACTCAAGACCGCGTTGCCGCGCAGTGCCGATTTCAGCTTCATTGCCGACGGCCGCGACAAGTGGGGCTACGGCTTCCTGATCACGGTCGATCAGGTCCCCGGCAAGCGTTCGCCCGGCTCGTTAAGCTGGGGCGGCATCAACAACACGTATTTCTGGATCGATCCGGCGCGCGGCGTCGCCGGTACCATCATGATGCAGTATTTGCCGTTCGCGGATGCCAAGGCGCTCGCGGTTTACGACGCGTTCGAACGCGGTACCTATCAGCTCGTGAGCGCGGAGCGATAGAATATTTGCGAAGTCCGGCCGGCATTCTTCAAACAGTTATGCCGGCCGGGCATTTTACAAGTGTAACTCGCGTGTTGCAGACGTAACGATCTCGGTCACGCTACAGCCATTACCTGAAGTCATTGCTCGATGAATCGATTATCGGACCCGGTTGATCCGTTGGAAGATTTGAGAGACGCCGTTTTAGGGGCAACGCATGGCACTCGAAATCATTGTTCGAAGGCGTCGGCCTATCGATCGACCACCAGAAGCAGGTTCGCCGCGTACGTCCGCGCCGCCTGAAAGCGTAACGGCCGAGCAACAATCGGCGAGCGATCCGGCCAACGACAATGATGACGGGGCTTGGCCGTTTATCCCGTTTCCTGAAGGTTAGCCCCACGCAAGGCGAATGAGTCCATTCGCTCCGTGCGCGCTTTCCAACTTTATGGATCGTAGATGATCCAGATATTCCAGCCCAGCCGGGCCAGCATGTCGTCGACCTCGCTCTGGCTTTCGGGATAGGCCTCGTAAACGATCTTCGTCTTGAACAAATGTGGGTAGAAGCGCGGGTGAATGGTCCAGGCGATGTCGCGATAGACGTGAGATGCCGCAAAAATGCTGCTGATGATTTTTCTCACATACCGGCTATCCGGA
>Ga0210397_10000128_pt1 | contig 57886 bp, 104 predicted proteins | sample IncBWH2OmetaG_FD_160126 | JGI IMG/M metagenome (GOLD analysis project Ga0210397, IMG submission 160126) | Forest soil microbial communities from Barre Woods Harvard Forest LTER site, Petersham, Massachusetts, United States - Inc-BW-H-2-O ...
CCCGTCCCATCTGCTTTCCCTTGACCCAATCCTGCAAGAGATTGGCGATGCCGGAAAAGTCCTGCACGGGCGGCGCGTAGTTTGCCGTCGTCGGCGCATTGACGACTGGTGAATCCCAGCTCGCCATCAGACAAAGGCCATAAGGCTAGTGGCGAGGCCAGCACCGGCCTTCAGCGCGCCGAACTGATTGGCCGCGGCCTGATTGTTGGCCAGATCGGCGTTTGCCTGGGCATTGCCTTGACTAGTGTTCGCACCGTAATCGAGGCTCGCCTGCTGGCCTGCAGTACCACTCTGCGTTTGCGCCAAGCCTGAATAAAGGGAGCCCTGCCCCTGTGCGCTTTGCGTCGAGAACGGAAGGTACTGCTGGAGGGCTTGAAGATAGGGCTGATAAGCGTTGGTGGTCGCCGTGTTCTGCCCGAGGTTCTGCAAGGCAACGTCGGTGGCTCCACTTGCAAGCTGGCCAGTGGCCGCCTGATTGCGGAGCACGTTTTGCGAACCCGTATCCAGAGCGAACTGAAAGCCGGGCGTGTTTTGGAGTTGCTGGGTCGCAGAGGCGTTGCCGCTAGCCCCTCCCAAGCCCAACAGGTCACCCAGAGCCTTCGTGCCCTGATTTGCCGTCGCTGTATTCGCGATGAACGGCTGAAGGCCAGCCGTATAAGAATTGGTGGCGTTCGTCAGGCCGGTGCTTAGGTCGCCGGTAGCTTGCGTTTGCCCAGCCTTGATGCTGGCAATCTGCGCGTTCGCCGCGTCCTGCGCGTTGTCGTTGTTAAATAAGTCCAATATGCTGGCCATGCTGGAACATAGCGGCCAACTGGTTTACCAATTTTCGGGCTAGTTAAGCGCCGCTTTCATGGCCAGTTTCACGATCTGATCCACGAAACCCTTTTCGATCGCTCCCGAGCTTTTCCCTGCCAGATGGGCTTTACCATAGAGCCATGCGAGGGTGTACGTCACAGGAGCGGGATCGTTCATGTTGCGGGCTTCAGCGACGGCCTGACGGGCGTAATCTTCGCCTTGGGCGTAGTCCTTTGCATGGTCGCCGCTTGGTTCTACGGACCATCCATCCCATTGTTCGCCGTCATTCTCGGGCGGCTTGACGAACGGCAGAATCCTAGTGGGTTGGTTGACCATGCCGCAGCATACGCCAGTTGGACAATAGTTTGAAGGTCACGGCAGCGTCAGGTCCACATAATGGCACCACGCGTAGAAAGGAATCGTCGGCTTTCTGTCCACGCCAAGGATCGGCGTTTCCTTCGGCAGAGATTGCGGGTTAGTCGCGAGCGGCCGGATAGACCGATCAGCCCACAACAGCCACTTCAGGAACGGTATCGTCGGCCGCCGCGCTATCACGATGGCGACGGGCGGCAATGGCTCGCGAGCTCCAACGCCGTGCGGAGCCGTTGCCTCGTCAATGCCTTGAAGCCAAGCATTAAACTCTATGGTCGGAGAATTTTGCGTATCGACAATGACGCTACCGAATGTCGGTAATGCTGGGCGGCTCATCTTATTTTTGCCGCAGCCGTTGCAGTGCCCACTTCAGTGTCTCGTAATTGGTCGCCCCATAGCGTGGGTAGTAAGGATCAATGCTCCAGCGCTCCTGATCATAGCTATCGCGTATTGCCTGCCATGATGTCATGGCGATAAACAAACCCAGCAAAAATAAGCCAGCGCCCATCAGTAAGCCCTCGCGTCAGCCGCCTGCTTTGCCTTGACGAAGGACGCATAGACGGGATCGGACGCGCTCATGCGCCAGCGGCGCCCACGCGGTCCCGCCGTCCCGGCACTCAGGACGGTGACGCGCTGGGCGCCATTGCCTTGGGCTCCAAGAGTCCTCAGCACCGGGTTTGACCAGGTAGTGCCGCCATCATCCGACCAACTGATCTGCACTTGGGGATTTTGCTGGTTCGGCGTGCCAGAGGCGATGCCTACCCCCGTTACCCAATCGAAGTCGGCGCGGCCAACCCGTTGTCTGTTCGGGAAGTTCTGCACTTCTCCACTTTCCATTCGCATGCGGATGGTCTGGCCGAACTCCTGTTGGTTCGTCGCGTCGATATAGCCGAGGTTACCGCTCAACGTGTCGCCCATCACCCATTTGCCGAACGCGAATGTTCCGCCCACCCCGCGCCAAGCAGAGAATGGAGCAGTCGTGTTATTCGTGGCTTGGAAACTCTGTCGCTCGTTCCACTTCTCGGTGTTGGTGTTGAACTCCCAAGTGAAAGTTGGTGACGAAATGAACCACACCGAGCGCCCGCGATCGACATAGCAACCTGCAATAAGCGTCGTCTTGTCGCTTACTGACGCAATGGCGCGGTCCTGGTCTGGACCTGACACTTTCTGAAGCCCAAAGCTGGTCGCGTCCGTAAAGCGATAAACCCCGCCATCATCGGCAACCCACATCAATTGGCCAAAGCCGTCCTGATGGCCTGCGATGGCGTTGGCCGATATCAGCCCGCGGTCGATCACCTGAAGCCGGGAGTATGGAAAGGCCGGAGAGGCGTTCGCCGTGTCGTTCCAAGCCTCACAGCTCGAGGTCTTGAAGAACAGCATCACGCCCTTGTAGGCGATTCCACGTATCAGTGAATCCGAGGCCCGAGACTGGATCGTGACAAAGCAAAGCGCGTTCACGCTGGTAGCGTTGATGCCGGTCGCGAATGCCCGCCCATCTCCAATGGTGAAGAAAAAATAGCCGTCCTGAAACGCGACCGAGTTTGGAACCGGCAGATTAGCGTCAGGCCATGAGATCGGCGCAGCCCCAGCGGTCGAAACAAATGCGCCGTTCTCTGTGACAATGGCCACATTCGGATTGGTTGCGAGGTTGTTCCGCGCCATCGTGACCGGCAGCGTGCCAGCAAGTGAACCAAGCACCACTTCATTGCCGGATGCATCGTAGGTGATCAGTTCACCACTCTTGGCGACATAGATGAGGTTCTTGACGAGGAGCGCCCCCCGGTAGCCCGTAAACGTGCTTGCAGCGAACTGTGTAAGGCCCGCTGATCGCCTCCAGCGCGGCCCCAGCTTCTCCCCCATCGGCTCGGCATAGCAATTGACGAGCCTCCCTGCGCTCTCCTGAGCGTTCTCTCCTGGAGAGGAAGACAGTGGCCAAGGGATGTCTACTTCGGCGCCCATCAGAACTGCGGCGCGCGCAGGATTTCACCCGTGGGCCTTCCCCGGTTCATGACACGAAATTGCAGGAGCGCGAGCTGGTAGTCCTTATCCACTTCGGCCGCGGAATCGCCGATCAGGCCGAACTTGGACTTGCAATGGAAGGCGACACAGGCCGCGAACGGAATGAAATATTCGTCCGGGATATTGTTGAGGTCGGGGATATAGACGATCTCTGAGGCACCCAATAGGGCCACAATGGACGGAAGCTTTTCCGACACGCGATTAAGGTCCTCGGTCTCGGCAGTCTGGCCAGCAGCCAGCACACCGAGGTTTTCAAGAACCTCTTGCAGAAGATCGGCTTCCGTCCGGAATCCCAAGGCTCATTACTCGTTGACGGCGGACTGTGCGAGCGCTTCCTGTTCCTTCAGGATGCTGTACCGCGACTTGTAGATGGTCTGGATGTACTCAACGTCATCCTCGCCGCAGCCGCACTGGATGCGGAGGTCTTCCTCATCACGCCAGCGCCGCGCCATCTCCTTCGTCGAGTGCGAGGTCCGCACCCAGCCGACCGCATAGCCGCGGTACTGCTCGGAAGTATCAGGAATGCTCGGCGTCGCCTTGGCCTGATCGAAGCCTTCGACCTTGAACCAGGGGTTGTTCTTCGCCGCTTCGATCATTTCGACGGCCGAAAGCCCGTTCTTGATATCCTGCGGCTTCACCGGTTTGTTGGCGTGGAAGCGGTGCCGATTCCAGAGCGTGGAGTGCGGGTCGCCATCATGGATCGGTGTGTAGGTGATGGTCGGAAGCTCTTTCTTCTCGGCCTTGGTGGGCTTCTCTAGCGTAGCGGCGGCGGTCATGGCTTCTCCGTTGTGTTCAAAGATAACGGGCGCGGGCCGTAGCCCACGCCCGACGCGAGACTTACTGATCGTCGTCCGCGATGTAATCGATCAGGAGCGTCACTTTGCCGGCCGTTGCCGCAGTGCCCGTCTGCGTATAGCGGACGTACAGGTCAAAGCCGCCCTGCGATCCGGTTGCGGTGCCAGAGGTCACGACAAGGCCAAGGCCTGCCGCGCTGCTCATGTTCTGGTTGCCTGTGGTCGCAGCAACGCAGTTGGTGCCAGCGGTGGTGCCAGAGGCGAGGAAATCGCCACCGGTCGCCGTTGAGCCGATGGTGAGGTTGTTGGTGGTGCCGGCATTGAACGCCGTGGTCACATAGCAGCGGATGCCAGTGATGTAAGCGTTCGCCGGGATGGCGCCGATCTTGACGCCGGCACCGATATTGGCGTCGTTGAAGTTCACTACCTTGCGGAAGTGAACCGAGGTCTGGATTTGCAGCACGCGCGGCGAGAAGCTGGGCGGACTCGTCAGAGCCAACACAGGCACGGTGAACACGAAGGCGGTCAGTGCGACCGACAGCGCGCCAAGGATACGGGAACGAAGGGTTTTCATGGTCTCAAGTCCTGAATTGTTGGGCCAAGGGAGATGCCGGAAGCCTCATGCCTCCGGCGTCAGGTTTCCTTAGGTGTCGCTCGCCGACGCGACGAACGCGGTGAAGATTCCCCACTCCTTCAGATTTCCAGCGAGGTTCTTCTTGGCGATCTTGGCGAGGCCGTAGGCCATCTTGATGCCGGCGCCGCGGAAGAACTGATAGTCGTCTTCCTTGAGGAACGTCGGAGTCGGCGCGCGGCCCCAGCAATGAGCCATCGCGGACTGCCCGCAGATGAACACCGGAGCAACCTGCCCCGCCGAACCGCCGGCCGTGGTGTAGAAGGTCGGCAGACGGATATCCATCTCGGGGATTTCCCGGATGATCATGCCGCTGTAGATCAGATCGCCGTCCTGGAAGAGCGGGTTCTTGTCCATTCCGTTGCCTTCACGGGCGCGAGCCTGGGTGTTGGCATTGATGATGGTGGTGTCCAGCTGAAGATCGCGGAAGGCATTCGACCCTGCGAACACCATGAAGTATTCGCGGTTGGTGTTCTTCACCATGTAGGGGCGAATGCGCGGATTGGCCTTCTTCGCCAGCCGCTTCGCCTTCAGGAGTGTCGCTGCGGAGAGCGTCATGCCGGAGGTGATGTTGGCCATCGAGGAGGCGAAGTTGCCCGCCACGAGGTTGCCGGTTGCGCCGCCGATCAGAACGCGGTCAGCGTTGTCCGTGATCCACGTATTGCGTTGGGCAGCGGTCGCCGCATCGAACAGGATGCCGTTGACACGCTGGCCACCAGCCGAACCGAGGCCCGCAGGCGCCGCTTCAGCGGGGAGCGCATAGAAGGCATCGATGATCTCGTCACGGATGAGCTCCTTGCCCCAGTCTTCAAGCAGGGGCTTGGCTTCCGCGAAGATGTCGATGGACGACTTCTGCTCTTCCGCGTTGTTGATCTTGATGGCGTTGCGGCCCCAATCGATGTACGCGCGGAAGCCGTAGTTATCGATGGTCTCTTCGTTGCCGACCAGGATGCCGGAACCGACAGGCTGGTTCTTCAGGCGAGCCACGAGCGGCACGTTGATCTGCTCGCCGCCCTTCTTGAGGTCGTTGACGACGCGGATGATCGCGTTCGCCGATGCGCTCATGTAGGGCCCGAAGAGATTTGCGCGGATGTATTCCCGCGTGATCTCTCGACGGAACTGAATGAGTTTATTGTTGACTTGAACGGTAGTTGAGGCCACGTCCGTAGCTCCTTAATGACGCAGGCGGCGCTTAACCGGCCTGACGATCTGCCCAGACGCTCTCGAAAATCCCTTCTTCGCTGCCATCGAAGTCTGCCGGATTGACACGCTGCGCCGACTGACTTCCCGAGGCATCGCCGAGCGACTTCGGAAAGCGCGTTACGTTGCGTGGACGGCCATTGTCGGCTTGCGCCGCTTCGGACTTGAGATCGGCGAGCAACTGCTTGCGGAACTCGGGGTCCTTCATCAGAGCTTCGCGCGTTTCGGTTCGTATCTGCTCCGCGAACTTGTCCGGATCGCTGCCGACGCGCTGCAAGGTGGTCTGCTGCTTGTGCCAGTTCATCAGGGCGCGGCCGGGGTTCGGCGCGTTGACGATTCGGGCGACTTCAGCGCGGGTCATCGGGTCGTCACGACTGACTTGCCGCATTACCTGCTTCGTGACGGGGTTGATGCCGGTCAGGTTCTCGTAGGCTTTGACGAACTCTTCCCCGTGGGCCTCGTGAGCGTCCGCCATTGACGATTCAACGAAGTTCTGGCGATAGACATCCTGGGCTTGAGAAACGGCTTCGGACTTGGCCTTCTGAAGCACCCATGCCTCGTACCCTTCCGGGTCGGTGAACATGTCTGGCTTCTGGGCCGGCTTTTCTGGCGTCTGCTGTTGGACCTGTGGCTGCGGTTGGGGCTGGGCAAGCCGCGCCATCATCTCGTCAAAGCGCCGGTTGATGGCCGCGATCTCGGTCTTGTACCGATCCTCGTTGGCCTTCTCGCGCTCTTCGACTTCGCGCCGCTTGTTTGCCTCTCCCGTCAGGCGGGAACGCGGGACCATATGCCCCTTGTCATCGCCTTTGCCTTCGGCCTTCTCTGGCTTCTCGGAGGTGAAGCGGCCCTTGTCGTCTCGGGCTGTCTCTTCCTCTTTCTCGCCGTCAGTTTCGCCTTTGTCCTCGTCGTTTTTCTCGCCCGCGTCGGCCTTCGTCTCGGATTCCTCACCCGAGTCATCGGCTTCAGCGCCAAGATCGTCTTCCATTTCCTCTGCGGAGCGGTCGCCGTCGCCATCGGATTCGCCATCTGCGGGCGTATCGAATGCGTCTCGGAAGAGCTCGTTATCGGTGTTGGCGACGGCCTCGGTTAGAAGTCTGTCTTCCAGCGGAGAAATTTCGCGTTGGCTCATAAAATGGTCGTCCCTTCAGTGCCAGCGGTATCGTCGTGGCCACGTTCCGCCAGATATCGCTCTGGCTAGGCTGAGGAACGAAAGGAAAGCCGCCCCTGAGTGCTTGGCCGCATATCGTTGCGGGCCTCACTGCGGAGCAGAATTGATTGAAAGCGATTAACTGATTTACGGAACGCGCCTTCAGCGCATCAGGTGCTCGGCGTAACCGCCTTGCGGTACGGTGCCGGGATGCACCGGAGGCACGGCCTGCGGTCCCGGCGAGGTCGGCGGCAACTGCCCACCGTGCAGCCCCTTGGCGAAAGCGAGCGGCAATTGCAGTTGATCGGCCTGCGGCGTGACTTGCGGCGCGTTCTGCACGGGGCCAGTCGGGGCCTGCGGCTGCTGGATGTACGGCCGGTCCTGTTGGTCTTTCTGGAACTGCTGGACGCCCATCTGCTCGGCTTCTTGCGCGCTTACACCGGCCCGAGCGGCGTTGTAGGCCGCCTGCGTAATGCGCTGAATCGAGCCTGCGTTCTTCTCCGCAATCTCCGCGTCGATACGCTCCACATATTTGAGCTTGCCAGCCTGTTCGATCGGGTCCGGAGGCGTCTGAAGCATCTGCATGTACTTCTGTTTTTCACGATACGGGATCGGCAGAAGGTTCACGATCATCGCCGGTGGGAACTGCACGCCAGATTGCTGCGCGGCCATGATGATATCGAGCGTATCGGCCTGCATGTTGATGGCGTCGGGACCCTCATCAAGTATGATGTCCACGTTGATGGCGCCGAGATAGTTCACAAGCTGCGGCCTGCCCCACTGATCAAGGTCAAGCCCGTTCAACTGGATGAATTGCGCCAACTGCTGGTCATCGGTCACGCGAATCCACCGCTCCGCGGTCCAGTAGCGCTGCGCGCAATTCCAAACAGCTTGGTAAATGCGAAGCTTCCAACCTCTTAACGCAAGTATGAACGGGCCAAGCTCTGCCGTGCCAGCTTGCTGCATCAGGTTGACGGCGCGGCCGGAAACATTCTTCGGCACTTGCTCCGACCCCGGCATCACTGGCGTTGCAGGTGCCGATTGATCTATCTCGGCTTTTGCTTCCTGAAGGAAGGCCATTTGGCCAGCGAGGTCGCCAGTCTTGTCGTCCGGTTTGATATCAAGGCCGGGGTTTTTCTCGATATAGCCGTCCGGCCGCGCCCATTGAGCGCGCGCCTTCTCCACATCGTCAACTGCGCCTTTGTCGGCGATCAGGCGGTTGCTGTTGGTTGTGAACAGGGCCTTAGAGCGGCGATGGTTGATCTCGTCCTGCGGCCCCTTCAGGTTACGGAAATAGCCGTAGCGGTCCCCGTCGTGATCGACCATGGCCGAAAACATGATGAAACGCGGAATCGTCTTGCCACGATCATCGAAGAACGGCGACACACCTTCATCAAGGATCACGTCCGCGATGTAGAAGCACCAATGCCACTGGTTACGGTGCTTGTACCAGTGCTCAACCAGGCGCACGCGGCGCTCGTTGGTCATGATCCAGCGATATTCGCGATCAGCGTAGGTCGTCAGTTCCGAGCCGGTATCGACCAGCGAGCGGATGGTGTCTTCAAGGTCCGGAAATAGTTCGATGCAGGCTTCTTCATCAACCCATTTGGCCTGACCGAGATAGCGAGCGTCGTGGAAGTCCGGCCGATACGAGCGCGGATCATAGAAAAAGTCGTCCCCATAGACGATCTCGAGCTTTACGTCCGGATCGCCCTTATCGCCCTCACGGAGCTTGAACCCCATTCCTGAAACGCCGTCGATGCAGGCATGACGGGCCACTTCCGAGCTCTCGGTCTTCCAATCATTGGAATCGAGAATGTAGCGGACAACTTGGGTGGCGACTTCGGCGCCCTGATCATTCCTCGGATTGCGCGGAAAGGCCTTCGGGTCCTGCCGTAACCGCTCGGTGAGGCCAACCGTGGCGTTGATCTTCTTGGAAATACGGTTGTAAGTGACCGGAAGCTGCCGGCGTGCGCGGAGAACGCGCAATTCTTCGGCGGACCATTGAGCATTATGGTAATATTGCCGAGCCTGTTGCTGCTCCGCAATCTCAGGCGTCTTCGACGTGAGATAGTCGAGATATTGCCGCTTCAGCCGCGTGACTGAAAGGTAATGGCCTTCCTCGCCATCATAGTTCGGCTGATTTGGCGCGTTCTCAGCTTGGCTTTGCTGAATTTGAGGCTGCATCACTCAATGATCCGCCTAGTGGCAGTGGCTTGAGCATTTGACGCGCCTGAGGCCGAGCCGGTGTAAACGACTTGGCCAGTTCGGACATTGATGACTTGGACTTGGCCGCCCCCAATTGGGCGCATTTGATACGGCGACGACTGCGCGTATTGCTGGGGCGCTTCAGATGGAGCCTGCGCAACATCGGAGGGCGCTGGCGAAACATACTGAGCGGCAATCTGGCTGTACTGCTCAGGCGAAATCAGGCCCTGCTTGGCCATCTGTCCCGCCCGCGTTAGTACGTCCTCCGCAGCCATGCCTCAGCCCGTCTGCCCCGGCAGGATGTTGAGCGGAGCGCCTGCGGGATTGGTCGAGCCCATGTTGCCGCCCATGCCGCCAAGCTCAGCGCTCTGCGATCCGTATTTCTGCATCAGTTGATTGTACTGATCCGATGAAATCTGGCCTTGGCTCATCAACTGCTTCGCCTTAGCGAGCAACGCGGATGCCGGATTCTGCTGCTGCTGCTGGCCCTGCGCGCCCTGAGCGGGTTGTTGCTGCTGGAAGACGTTGGGCGCGCCATAGTTCGTCGGCGACGGGACAGCCGTATAATCAGTTGTGCTCATCCGGTTACTCCTTATGCAGCCTTCCGGCTTTCTTCAGCAAGACGCGGAGCACCCCGCGCGAGTTTGAGAATGTTTCGGGCCGCGTTTACGTCGCGGTCATGGCTCGCCACAATACGAACAATCCCAAACTCTTATTCCAAGACCTGCGATACCTTTCGGCCTCTCCGGTGGCAGGCCGCCACAGCAAGAGCAGGCTTGGGTCGTAAACCTCTCGTCCACCTCTAGGAACCTGCCCGCTTTGTAGCGCAGCATGTTTCGAAAGGCGGACCATCCAGCATCGAGAACGGATTTTGCTGCTCTCGTTTGCGCTAGATTTTTTGCATTCACATTCCCAACCGCGATGAACGCGTATTCGCGGGCAAGATGTGTAGAAAGTTTGTGGTGAAAATCTCTGCGCGCGTTGGCTATCTTGATGTAGATCGCTTTGGCGCGACGCTTATTGGAGGCCCGTTGCGCTGTCGCCAACTGATCGGCCCATTTGGCTAGATGGCGAGGGTTTTCAATAATCTGTCCAGTCGATAGGGCGGCTAGAGACTTTAAGCCCAAATCGATGCCTATCTCGCCGCGCGCAGGTTGCGATTGGTCGCCAGCTTCGGCAAAGAGAATGACGTACCATCGTCCAAGGGCGTCTTCGGTGAAAGCACCACCCTTTGCCGTAGTTGGAACGGGTCTTCCACCTACCCAGAAGTAAAGTTTCTTGCCAAGATAGACGATACTATTGCCCTCAATTCGTCGACTTTGACTCTGAAACGGTATCCAGCCGCGAGCACGCTTGCCGCCAAAGCTAGCCCTAAAACTCGGACATTTTCGGTTCTTGTCGCGCGACTGTACAAACTGTCTGCAAACCTCTTGCACCGTCTGTTGGTGGATTCCGAGATCGGCGCCTACGCCCTTGCATTGTCGCGCGAAGTCAAATTTCGTCGGCCAAGGGCGCTTCGGTGCTCCGGCAAGATATCGATCTTGGATGTCTCGCTGTGCTGCAGAACACCAATTCCACACTTGGTTGACTGCATAGGCGTGTCGAGTCAGTGCCCGGCGCGCGTGCTTGTCCTTGATGCGATATTTGTAGGCCTTGAGCACATGCCCTCTTATGCGGCGGCGTCTGCGCGTGTGCGGGCGATGAGTTCTCGCAGCTTCCGCTTGTTTTCGCCGTCGATGAAATAACCAAGCCCCCATTTGCAGGAGACCTTCACACCGTACTTGCGAAGTCTTACCCGAAGTTTGCAGATGAATACGTCGATGATCTTGGGGTCCGGCTCCTTGTCCCAAGTGTTCGGCATGCCGGAATAAATCGCGAGCAACGCTCCTTCTCGCGTGATGATCTCACGCTTCAACAGCATCGTGAGCAGCGCGCTCATATTGCGGGGAATGCCGAACTCTGGCGGCAAATCCACCTTCATGCCGAGCTCCCGCTCGAGCAATTCGATCCGGTCAAGCAACGGCTCGCAGCCTGCAGGCCATTCCCGATCATCAGGAACGATTGAGGGCGAGATCATGCTTCGCCCCGTTCGGCGCGGACCAACTCAGCAACTTCGGCCTTCATCTCGGGCGTCATGCGATAGCCGATGCCGTGCAGACAAATGAAATCCAGCCCATGCGGGCGAATCTTGTGCCTGATCTTGTTGATGTAAACGTGCAGTATCTTCTCGCCCGGCCTCACTTTCTTGTCCTGGTACATCGCCTCGAAAATCTCCTCCCGGCGCGCCAAGTCGCGAGCCAAGATGACGCCAAATATCGCCCGCTCTTGCCGCGATAGCTTCAGACACGTCGGAATGTCCTGATTGAACCCCAGCACGGTCTCAAGCTGCGCCACGCGCTCTTTCAGCCGCTCGTTCTCTACCTGCAATTCGTGATCTTGGAGGGTCAATGCGGTGGCACCTGATAGTTTGCCGCCTTTGAATAGCGAGGCTCTTGCCCGCGGCTATGTGGCACCCACCGAATATAAATCAGATGGAACACGTTGATGACGCGCCAGCCGCGATTGCGATCAGCGGGAAGCCACAGCAAGCCGTGGCCGTGCTCGCCTCGGCAATAGGAGCATGAGCACGCGCGCGTGTGCCGCTCCACAAGAAGCCAACTCCCGCCGATCTGCGCCTCCAAGAGAGTCCGCGACGTTTTGTTTGGCCATCGGTCGCCAATGACGATGCGCCGATACCAGGGAGTGTTAGGTGTGAAGTTCATGTTGGCTCCTCCAGCAGATCGGTCCATCGCGACGGATAGACTTGAACCTCTGCCGTTCCTGGTAGGCCGGAGGCCCAATGATTTAGAGCCTCGGACCACCAGCCGACAATCCGGCCGTGCGCAACCTTTGCCTCCGGATTGCCTCCCGTTCCATCAGGCGAGTTCACCCATGGGCAGAACAGAATGAGGGGCTTGTCCTTTGGCGCAGTGTCCATCGCACGCCAATCAGGCGCGGGAGGCGGTACAACGGCAGGCAGGTTCGGTGTTTCTGTCATCTGAATGCGCTTTCAAAGCTGAGCACTGCGGGTCTCAGCGCCTCGGTCACCACAATGACCATTCCGAACGCGGCCAAGAGAGCCACAACAGCCATTAGGAATAGAACCCAGTCGCGCATCAGCAGTGTCCCGGATGCTTTGCTGGCTTGCGCGCTTCCTGCGAGGTGATTCCCAAGCCGTTCCTTTCGAATAGATCGACAACGTACTTCATGCGCTCGGTTGCGGTTTTGCCGGGAACCTTGGCTTCTTCGGCCATCGCCATCAGGCGCGCGTAGGTTTCGCTCACAGATACCGCTCCATTTTCTCTGCCATGGACTTACCGTGCACGTACTGCGTTGAAAGCCATTGCGCCTGCGCCACGGAGCGTTGCAGCCATAGCGCGTCGTCGGCGTCGGCTAGGCTTAATCCATCCTCTCGGAGCGCCATAACGGCTTTGAAGCCGTATTCATGGACCAGAGCGCGCCAGCCTTTCGGGAGGCGGTCTATCTGGGCCATGAGCGCTGCGGAGTTGGAGTCAGGCATCGTCAGCCTTCTTTGAGGCCTGCGCAATTTCGATGTCAGACTTCGTGAGAATGTACTTGCCGAACTCCTCGGCGACACTGATTGCCTCAGCGGGTGGCGCGCCAGCTTGGATTGCGAGTTCCAAGCACCGTATGCGGTGCGCCTGCCAGATGTGGGCCAGCTCTTGGGCTTCGTCCTTCTGCGTCATGGCTTATCTGGCTTGGCCTGATGCTCAGTTTCTAGCTTCCGCTTGATGTACTTCATCGCTTCCTCGATTGAGGTGCTGGCGAAAGCTGGGGCGCCGCCGCTAAACGAATAATCATCGCTCGGCTGGCCAACTAGGAAACCTCCGTCTCGCATGCGGCTGATGCGAAGCGTTGTCATCTTTCCATCCATCACGCGGCTCCCAGCGTTCGCGTCCAGTACCAAGCGCCCTTGAACGCGCCCCAACGGGAACGGCCGATCAGCCGGTACATCCGGAAGTAATTGCGGAAACGGTGGACGCGCTTCATGCGCGAGAAATTACTTCACATTCTCAATAGTTCGAATGGCAACAGAGTAGAAACAGTGAGAGATTTTTTAGGAGGCGGAGGGTAGTGCCGCGCTAACCATTCTAGATTCTATCTCTACCCACTCGGCACACCATTGCTCGCTGTCGAACGATGGTTTGAGCAGGTTATCTCGAACATATTCATTCCAAGCAGTCTGACGAAATTCAATGATCATCTGTTGCCAGCCGAGCATCATTGGCCCAATGCCGTACGGTTCCTCCATCACCTTGACCGGCATCAGGTTCGCTGCCCGCACAATTGCTGGCGCGGCGACAAATGACACAAGGCCGGTGATCAGGGAGCGACGGGAAAGGCTCATTTGAGCGCCTGTTCGTACTTTAACCGCGGATCATCGCGGTACTTCTCCAAGTCATCAAGGTGCCAGTTCCGCCAATCCCGGAAGGTGAGCTTGCCGTTCACGCGATCCGCATAGGCCGGCCCTTCAAAGTTACAATCGTCAGGCATTAGGTCGCTGGTCGCGCCGCGCGGCTCTGCGCCAGCCGTCTCATCCAGCAGCCGTCCTATTTCCTCAACGCTTTCCTTAACGCCGTGGTTTTCACCGTCAACCCGAACAATCGTGTTGCCGCCCATGTAGCGGGTCAGGTCCGGGCTCACGATGGAAACACTATCGGCCGCGACTATGATCTTGTGGCCTTCGGGACGGGTAAGATGGATCAGGCGGGTCATTTGAGAGCTGCGTCGATGAATGCTTCGTGCGTCTGTTTAACCGCGTCACGGTGAAGAGCATCGTTCCGACAGGCAAGACTCAGGACAATCGCGGTAAAATACTCGTTGCCGGGGTCGCGCATGGCTACGATGGCGGCGCGGGCCTCGTCCAGTTCATCCTGCGTGATGTTGCTCGGATCAAAAACCGAAGTGCGCCGCGTTCGCTCAAACTTCTGGCGGCGGATCGCCACGGCCACACGCTCAACCATCTCGCTCATAGGGTAACTCCGGTTACTTTGTGGCATCCGCCAGCTGTGCTCCGCGTGTCTACTTTCCACGCCGCTGCGCTTCCGATCATTCTACCCGCAATGGACAACTCGCCAAAACACTAAATGGTCTTATCGTATTCCGGCAGCGCTTCGTTGAAGTCGTCCTCTCGTGAATGATAGCCGTCGTTAAGATGGTCGGGTTCTTCTTCCTTGGGCTTCTGGCCCGTGGTCATCTTGTCGAGCAGTTGGCCAACCAAGCCCATGGCGTCAACAAAGTCGTCATGCTTGCCGGCGGGAAACCCCATCATTTCAGCCCGGCAGTCCGGCCACCATTCCGAGTTCATAGGCACGTAAAGCCCGTGAAGGCCCATGCGACCGCGGATGGATTGAGCTCGGATGGACTTATCACCCTTGTTCACGGGGAACTGTTCGCGGGCACAGTAGGCCTTGCGCTTGCGGGCTTCCTGCTCAAGGAACGGACCAACGCCGCTCCTGATCTGGCCGGTTTCCTCAGCCCAACCGATTGGCTTCCAGTGCTTGACCAGATCGCACCAAGCGGCAACCCATTTGTCGGAACTGGCCTGTTGTCGCCAAACATCCAAGAGATACATACGGTCTTCCGGATCAATGCCAACGATGACATGCGCTGTGTAATCCCCTCCCGATTCGGTCACGGCATAGTCGGAAGCGCCATAGATGCGCAGCGTCTTCAGGTCCGGCCGCTTTGAGTATGGTTTCAGCCATTCGGCGAGGAAATAGGCACCGGTCTCCGGACTTGGCTTCTGCTGGTACAGCGCCGACCACTTCCGGGGATCCGATCTGGCCTCCAAGACCTGGGCCTCGGTGAACCATTCCGGCCAAAGCCGCTGGCCAATCTCGCGCCCAAGAGGATCGTCGGCCTCGGCTATCATCGGCAGGATGATCCGGCGCCATTTGATGCCGAGCGCTTCGTCTCGTTCCCTGATGCGCCCGAGCAGATCGAACTCGTTGAAGCGGGTCATGATGATAACGCGCTTGGCGTTTGGCTTCAGGCGCGGAACGAAGTCGCCCGTGTACCACTCCCAAGCCTGTTCTTGAATTGTTGCGCTCTGAGCGTCTTCCCATCTGGCGAACGGGTCTTCCACAAGCCCGATATCTGCGCGCTCGCCCGCGATGGCAACGCCGACGCCGGCCGCTCGATATCCGCCACCCGACGCCAGCGCCCAATCCGCCATGGCAGACGAGTCCGACGCGATCGATAGTCCAAGCACATCGGAATGCTTCTCAACGAGATTCCTGACGACGCGGCCAACCTTGCGTTGGGCAAATTCCTGAGTGTGCGAACCGCTCAGCACCAGATGCGTAGGGTTCCTTGCCATGTACCAAGGTGGGAACAAATGCGAAGCATATGTGGTCTTTGCCGAACCAGGCGGGGCCGATATCTCAAGCCGGTCAAACTCTCCGCGCTCGAGCGCTTCTAGTTCCCTGTTGATCAGCCGATGATGTAAGGCCGGCTCATAGCCGCAGTACCGCGCCCAATCGTCCAAGCTGTTGCGGACGGTCGCTCGAAACCGCCCCTTGTCCCGCTCAGTGGCGCGTCTCTGCTTCTCCGCTATCACCGCCGCCAGTGACGGAAGCTGAGCGGAGGATAGTTTCAAGCCGGTCGAGGTCAGCATGGTCTACCTTGGTAAGATCGTAGGTGCCGACAGAGCCCTTGTGTTCCATTGAGGCCAGCTTGGCATGAACGAACGGCGCGGCTGCTTTGGCCATCTCGTCGCGTCGGCGCTCGTCGGCTTTCGTGTTGCGCATGACGCGAAGCATGTATTCGAGCGGCGAAACCCCGGAAGCGAGCGCCTTTCTGCGCACATAGGCGGTGACGCTCGGAACTGAGCCGGGCTTTCTGCCTGCATTCTCTCTTTTGCCGCCGCGAGCCATTGAATGCTATTCAGAGACGTTCTTTTGTTTCAGCATCTTAACGAATGCCGAATAGCGGTTACTTGTTTTGCAGTCCGGCCGCTAAGCGCTTCAGCAACTTTGACCGTCTGCGCCATTCAACGCGGTCCTGATCGGTGCAAACCGTATTGTTCGCGGCGATGTCTTCGTAATGCTCGGAAACGTAGATCAGATTTGCCCGCGTGGCTGGCTTGTCGAAGAACTCGTCTTCCAGCCATTCGCGATCTCGCTTCGCCTTGTGCGAGAGAATTGCTATCGGCTCGGAAAGTGTTTGTGGCATGCAGCGATGCTATCACAGATGCTTAACGGCGTTAAGTGTTGCGTTCTGCTTGATGCACGGCGCTGATAAGCCGCAGAATGAACTCGTCCGCATGAACGCCACTGCGATCAGGACCGGCGCCGATGATGCCGGGCTTATGGCGGGCCCACCAACTCTCGCGATTGGCCTCGTACCAACGGCGGACTTTGGTGGCGATCTCATCACCTCTCGCTGTTGGTTCCGCTGCGATCACGCCGTCTCGTCCTTTTTCTTGGGAGGATCATTTGGGTGTTCAGATGTACCGCTGCCACCAGCACGGTTGGTAGTAAGTGCGCCAACCAAAACGACACGCGGTTGCCTTGACGAAGGCCGATGCGATGGCGTGACCATTGAGGCGATTGAGACCATATAGAACGGTCCACGATTGCAGAAAGCGCTCACCACGCCTCAACTGCTCATCAATTCGGGCCAACGTGATCATGCGCTTTCAGGCTCTCCACATCTCGGCGACGACCCAGCCGAGCCAAATCCATGACGCAAGCAACCAGTCAATACGCATGTCGCTGGGCGCGCGCTGTACTCGCGAGCGCAGCATGAAGCGTATCGTAGGCCGTCGCTCGATCCAATCGATGGCGACGAATCGGCCGGCCTCCAAGACAGAGCCACGCGCCCATGGTTGGAAAATATACCCGGAGCGGAAGCATGCTCATCTCCTCTGCCTACACGGTTCAGGCGGATGGGCGGGCTTCGCCTTCGGCATCCCGGACCAACTCAAGAACATTGTCACTGTTCTTGGCTAGATGCGTCTCGCAATGGACGTGATGAGCGAAGCTGTATTCCGGCAGGCCGTTGATGACCTTGCCGGTTTTGCGGAATGACGCAGCGGTAAAGCGAAACCTGAGCGTCGTTCCGTCCTCAAGCTGGTACTCAGCCCAAGGCTCGTCGGCGCTCAGGATTTTGAGGACAGGGCCGGTCACGCTGCGGCGGCTGTCTTCGGTGCGGTCGTGCCAGTGGTTGACGGCGGCGGCGTCGGGGCCGGTGCGGGCTTGCTATTGCCGCGCATCTCGGTCGCCAGCGCCATCAACTGATGCTGGATGGTCTCAATGCCCGAGGGCGAGGCCGTGTGCATCGTGGATGCGATCTCCTGCAGGCGGTCAGCATGCGAGGCATTGTTGGCCGCAGGATCGGTCGCCGACACCGTGTTGTTAAGGATTTCATTCACGGTTGCCTTGCGGCGTTCGAATGCCGGCGTGCCGATGGTGACGCCATCGCGCTCACGTGTGCCGACTTCTTCCTGCACGGCCATGGACCGATCGCGGGCCACGTTGGCGACGTTGGTGACGGCTGCGGCGTGGTCCTGCCGTGCCTGCACCTGCTCATCCATGGCTTTGTTGGCCTCGTCACGCTTCTTGGCGAGCGCATCGAGATCAGCCTGGGTGCGGCCGTACTGGTCAACCGGCTCGCCATTGGCGTTCTTGGCCACCATGCCAGAGGGCGCAACAGGCGAGATGGTGGGGTTAGTGGTGATCGGCGCGTTGGGGCTGGCCGGCAGCGATCCCGCTACGGGCAGGCTTGCCGTCGCCGTGGTGGGCACCGCGGGCGTATCCGCGACCGGGGCTACCTCGCTGGCTGACAGTTTGCTGTCAACATGCATTTCGCGAAGGGCCTCGTCGGTAGACGCGGAGACATCGGGAGCGCCAGACGGTGCAGGGTTCTCCGCAATGCGCTGATCACCGTGAACATAGGTGGACTCGGCACCGGTCGAAGCTTCGCTCGTGGCGGACGCCGGAGTGCCGGGATTGCTGAGCGTCGGATCAGGCGCGGGCTGCGCGGGAGGCGTGCTGACGGTCGGGTCAGTCGTGGTGTTCGTGGTGGTATCGTCTGCCATGGTCATGACTCCTTTAATGGCAACGTGTGAAAGCAGAACAGAGGAACAGCACAAGCCGTTCCAGAAATTAACTATTCCGGTGGTCTGTTGTGGCCGATCAGGCCCGAGAGAGCTTCGTCTAGTGAATCGATGCCGCGCTCGTGTTCGTCCAATGCGCTTTCGTGCTGGTCAAACGCGGCGTTGCCCTTGGTGCCGATGGCGTCCACTCGCGCGATCAGCTTATCCGCTCTGGCGTCAAGCGCCTTGCGTGTGCGAGCGATCTTGTCGGCGAGCTCGGAAAACTTGTTAATGGCAGGCTTAGCGGCTGGCGCGCTGCTGGCGAGTGTCGGCGCGGGCAACCTGTCCGCCGTCTGCTCGCCTTTCAGTTGGTCAATGGCTTCGGTCAAGAACTCTCCGTAGCGGCCGGCGTGGTCAAGCGCGGGGTCGTGATTGGCGCTCAATCGCGGCTCTCTTCGTCGCCGGAAGGCGTGGCCTCTTTTTTCGGGGCGGCCGGTTTCTTGCCGAGCTTGTTGTCAGCCTTCGCGGCGATCTTGTCGTATTGTGCCTGACTGATGGTCCCTCGATTGAGCATCTGCTTTGCTCTCCCAAGGGCATTCTTGGCATGGTTCTTATCGTTTATGGGGTACTTCCGCTCCTTGGGCTCCGCGAACTCACTGGAGGGCAGGTCGTCGCGCTCAGCGGTATCGAGCTTGGCCATGGGTTTGCGCCCCTTGAAGACGATCAGGTCGTTGTTGCTCACCCTGAGGACAGTGAGGAATTCTGATTAATTGTTTTGACAGCCTTGTTCATGGGCATAACCTTCCGTGATTCGTTCATGGAGAGGTGCACGATGCCTCGCAACCGCAACGCTTCTCAGCCCGTCAAACCGATGCCAGCGGTCGAACCGCCCTGCCCGATGTGCAATGGCCGGGACGTAATCGAAAGCGATAACTTCGATATAGCCGCGCCTGTGTTTCAATGCATGGACTGCGGCTATTGGGGGACGGACAGGAATAAGTTAGACAATCCTCCGGAGGACCATGAGGCAAGCCATTGGGTATCAGGTCAGGCCATGCGCCGCCCCATGCTTGATCAGCCGCTTTGGCCAGATGAGGACTAACTAACCACTTAGCTAGCTGGGCAACCCGGTGTTGGATTGAATTGTTTCGGAGTCTCGCCCCCTAGCCGAGTGTCACCCGGCAAAATCCACCAACTCTGAAATGCTCCTGTTGCTTGGAGTGCTGACGAGGCTTGTTTTCCCGCCAGCTAGCTAAGTGGTTTAAATTAAGCGCTCAGGTTTCTTTGGAACCACGTTCTGGCCATTCAATCCTAACCTTGGCCTTCTCTGGAAGTGGATACGCAATCGCGTCCGGCTTGGTCCCCCACCACCTGCAGGCCATGCAGACGAAGATCGTTCTGGAATGCGCAGCGTCGTGCACGGGGAAAACTGATCCTGCTTGATGGCAGTGTGAGCAATCGCTGTTCATGATGGTCTCTCCGATTCGTCCCAAAACGTTCCGCCTGTAACGCTGCAAAAAACCCTTCAGACCGTGCGATCAATGCTTAGCCATCCGCCAGCGATCGAGTTCTTCGCGCAGCCAATCTTTCACGTTGTACGCGACACGCTTCGCACTCCGGATATATTGAAGCCATCAGACGGTTGAGCATCCGCTTGAACAAGCCTCTTTTAGACAGAAGCCGCACATACCCTTGCTTAGCTGAAGCGGGGACCGGCCCAAGGTCTATAATGCGTGTGCCTAATGCGTCAGGTTCAGCTGGGCTACTTTTGGGGAATGGAATTTCACTCATGAGACGGTTCCTTGGGGTGCCGCGGCGCGCGAACAATTTCGAGAGTTTCCAAAGCAAGCCTTTCTAGGTCTTCCATGGGCCAGTCGTCACGGCTGTGCGGGCTAAGAACCTTTGCGATACGGCGTTGGGGAGTGTCTTTGGTCCTACTCATCGGTTCCTCCGTATCTCGCATTTCAATTCAATGACTTTTTCCCAAATCGAAAGATACGTCTCTCTCGGCAGCATCTCCTTGGCTACATTTACGAACACTCTGTGTTCGTCCGCCTCGTCGGATCGAGACCTTCCCCGTCGCTGCCTTGCGGAACTGGTGGCGATAAGTGCCCTCCGAAGAGTCTTCGCTATCTTCTGTAGTGCCTCGCGCTCGCTGTGAAGCGCTTTGACTTTTGCTCCCATTTCTGGGGAACGTGGGGACATCGTAGCTTCCCATAGTTCCGTTTTAACCTCCGCCAACCACTTCTGGGCGTCTTCCAGAGCATTTCTAAAGTCACCAGGCTTCCAATCATCGCCGATGCGGAACGCCTCGGCTATCTCATCAAGCCTGCTTTGAGAGTCATCGCTCATCGCTTTGGGCTTCCAACTCTAGAGCCTTAGCTGCTGCATAGTGCTTAGCGCGCTGCGCTTCCAAACGTCTTATTTGGGAAAGCAAAACGTCGATCTCATCTGTGCAGGCAATAGACAACTGAAGTTCACGAAAATAAACGTCCGCCTTTTTCATGTCAGCCGATGGTGTCTGATCGTTTTTAGCCAGTTCAGAGCGCGTGGCAGCCTCCCGAACATATCTTGCCAATGCCTCCACTTCCCTTTCTAGGACGGTCGAGGCCACGCGCTGCTCTTTAAGATAGTACAAGAACATCTCTAAGATGCGTCCGACATGAACAGTGCCGGAACGTATGCACCGCGCTCCTGTCAATTTCATCATGTATTCATGCAGGTCGCGAGACAAAAAATCGACCGACTTTCTTTGCGGAAATTTCGCCATCACATTGCCCTGTTTCGCCGCGCGAGGGCGCTGAATTGTGGTGGCGGATCGCCCATCAATGACGCCGTGAGGGACCTCTGTGCCCAAGCTGCGACGCGCTTGGCTTGATCTGCCAATACTTCTGGCGGCGTCGGCTCGCGAACAAATGGAATCGCGGCCAGCTTTGGCCGGTTCGGCGCGGCCATCAGATAGTTGAACTTCGAAACCACGGCCGCATGACTCCGACCGGGGAAATGCCCCACGATGGTTGCCCAATCGTGGCGCTCGCGCCTCAGCCGCAACAAAAGCGCAACTTCATCATCTGTCCAGTCTTTCGGCTGGGCTTTGGTCTGATATGCGCAATCGGCTTCCATGGCGTTCCCTCATGCCCTCTCTGAAAATCGCATCGTCGCGCCGTCGAATGTGAGGGCGCGTTGCTGGAAGGCTTTGCCGCGTCGTCGCTTGAGGCAAATCACTTCGGCAAGCCCTTGGCATCGGTGAAGTTCGCTCTGCCATTTGGTGAGCGCTTCTTCACCGCCGCGTTGATCCGGCTTATTGCGGCGTAGCCAGTTGGCTTTTTGCCAGAGCGCGAGACACCAATCCGAATCCCTCTCCAGCGAGGGTGCATCAGCGTCAAGAATGTCGGGAGTAGGATCGTCTCGCCGCTGAGCTCCGCGCGTGCGCTGGGCCAATAGGATGACCGGAACCTTCAGCGCCTTGGCCATCCGTTTAAGATCACGGGTAATCTCAGCCATCCGTTCGAACCGATCACGATGTTTGCCTTCGGCCCTGATCTTGTCGAGTTGATCGATCACCACCAAACTCAATCCGCCTTTGTGCTTCATGGCCATGCCCATGGCTTTGATCTGGCGAACGGACATTTCCTCTGCGTCCAGAATGTGGAGCGGCATTTGATTGAGCGTCTTGCCAGCGGCAACAATCTGATCCCATTCGAAGGCGTCGAAACTTCCTTCGTGAACTGCTGAAACCGAGACGCCGGATAGCGCGGCGATCTCTCGCGCGGCCATTTGCTCTTGGCTCATTTCCATCTGGACATAAAGCACGGGGCGGCCTGCTCTGGCGGCGTGCGAGGCAATTTGCGTGGCGAGGGCGGTTTTCCCATCGGCTTGGGAAGCTATTATTGCCCCGAGGTCCCCGCCCAGCATCAGCCCCAGGATTTCATCGAGCGGCCCTATCCCGGTATCCGTGCCGGATAGCAGTTCGCCTTGATGTGCGGAATTGGCGGCCTTGAGAACGCTTTCCGCAACTTCCCCTATCGACTTGGGGCGAAGCGGGCTAGCCGTTGACGTGATCGCCTGAAGATGCTGGGCCGCCTCTGCGCTGATATCGTCCGCGCTGCGGTCGTTCTTCCCGGTTTGCGTGGTGATCCACTTGGCGAGGGATTGGAGGCGCTTCAGTGCCGACCGCTCGGCCAGCATTGGCGCATAATCGGTGGCGCTGCCGTCTTCCTCTGCACTGGCCTTCAGGGCCATGATGATGGCAATGGTGGGGTTGCCTTCGTATTCCTCCGGAAGAGAGGCTTGCAGAGCGGTTGTTGTTACCACCCTGCCCCGCTCGGATAAGTCTCGTATCGCGGTGTAAATATCGCGATGGGATTCCACGGCGAGACAGTCCGCCGTAACCATGTCGTTGACGTGCCACACGTCATGGGGCGAGCGCAGCAGACAGCCGATGAAAGCGCGCTCGGTGGCTGACATGTCCGGGATCATAGGCCGTGTACCATCTCAATGCGGTGCCCAAGCCAGCGCATGCGGTTCACAGCCATTGAGTTACCGAGAGCCTTGTAGCGTGGCCCGTCAGGCGTCCAATTCTTGTTGCGCCATGGCACATCAGTATAGCCGTCCGGGAAACCTTGGAGGCGTTCGCATTCCTTCGGTGTCAGGCGCCGCACGGCCCAATTCGTGACCACACATTGCGCGCTGTCGCCCTTGCCGGTGCGACCAGCCTCTCCGGTCAGAGCGTGAGCAATTTCGGACGGGGCACCGCGATCATTGCGGGCGAAGCGTGGCTGAAAAGCGATAGCAGGCATCACGCCAGCATTTGCGTGGCTATTCGAAAATCCTCCCGCCCGTAACGTTGGTGCGATTCCTACTTCGGCATCGCCGCCGTGGTCTTTCGCGCTGAATGCAATGGGCACCAATGGCGTGCCGCGCCCCGTTCCGTCCTCTGATGCGTCAAAACCATCCGCCCGCAGGGCGTGCGCAACCAGGTTAGCGACTTCATCGCCGGCGGGCCCAGATGCTCCCTTACTCCATTTTGATGACATCGCCTGCGAGACGATATCGGGCACGTAATCGATTAGTCCGCCATCGCAGTCAAAGTCTGTTCCGAGTCCGCCACCGCCTGTAGGGCGCGCGCTAATTGTTGGGGCAACTCTTTCCCCCGTTTGGCGGCGCGGCGGAGTATTCCCTTGCAGGCTTTCGCGCTCAAATAATACTGCTGCGGCACGTCGCCAGTCTCTAAGATTTCCGACAACGAACACACGCCTTCGTCTTTGAGGGACAGCCCGTCCAAACCCGTCCACTCGCACATATTGCGCATCGAGAACCCGGTAACTCCACCCATACCCGAGTTGCCCCAGTCCCCCGAGGAAGGCTCCAAAATCCCGTCCTTGTTCACTCGACAAGACGCCGGGCACATTCTCCCAGAGAAGCCACTCGGGACGATACTTGTGAGCGATTGCAAGGAAGGTGAGGCAGAGATTTCCTCTAGGGTCAGCCAAGCCTTGGCGCAGTCCTGCGACGCTGAAGGACTGGCACGGGGTGCCTCCAACGAGAACATTGACATCTGCATCGGGCCAATCCTTGAACTTGGTGATGTCGCCCAGGTTCGGGATCGACGGATAGTGATGAGCCAGAACGGCGCAGGGGAATTTATCGATTTCGGCGAAGGCGGTTGGTTCCCAGCCAAAGGGATGCCAGGCCACGCTGGCCGCTTCAATCCCCGAGCAAACCGAGAGATATTTCATTGAAAATCTCTCAAAAGTAGCTGTTGACATACCGGGCCATTGGCCCTATAAGGGACGCATCGCAAGGGCAATCCTGCCCGGTGATGGAGAGCAAAATGCCCTTTCTGGTTTCGCATTCTGGAAGCAAAGTTCACCCCGCCAACTCGTTCGTCATGCGCGATGAGGCGAGCGCCGCCGACATCATGTTTCGGCTCGAACATAACGGCGCGGTAGGCGTCACTTGCCGCGAACTGACTGATGAGGAATTTCGTGCTGAGAAGGCTAAGCGCTTGCCTCCGCATCTGCAGCATCTGGCGGGAGGCTGAGCCATGGATCAGGGAAAAGTCGCAGCGCTTGCCGGAGCATTTGCCGATGTTGTCCACGAATGGACGACGCCAGCGGAGCTTGAGGAAGTTAAACGCCTCAATCGGACCGAATATGCAAACTCGAGTATTTGCGCCACACACGATTTCTTCGACGCAAATGAGGCGATGGCGGAAGCATTTCGACGCATCTTCGGACGCGCCATATGGCTCCCGTGCGACGTAGAAGAAGGTCTCTGCCCCGAAAACGAAGCCGATCTTGATCTGCAATTGTGGAATGCCGCTTGGGATCAAGCTAAAAAGGGTTGGCTTTCGTGACTTCCGACGAATACCGCGAAGCTCTCGACGCCCTCGGCTTGACACAAGGCGCGGGCGCTCGGCTATTGGGCGTTGATGAGCGCACCTCGCGGCGCTGGGCCAATGGTGAGCGTGACATTCCGCCGCCAGCGCAACGCTTCCTGCGCTACCTGATAGCGACGGGAAGGTCTGGCGAGTACGCGATGAAGCGCTTGGGGTCGTAATCACGCGACCTCCGCGCAATGCGCCAGCCATAAATCATTGAAATCTCGCCCGCACGGCGGCTCAGCCGCAATCGTGCAGCTAACGCCCTCCGCAAGCAGCCGTGTCCGCAGCGCGAGTGCGGCTTTGCGCCCTGCCGGAACGGACGGCGCGAAGTCGTTGCCCTGCTTTCGGATAGGCGCGTCGCCGTCAGGGGCAATCACGCAATGCTCAACACCAAGCGGGGCTTCAAAGCCAATCAGTCCCGAGGTTGATAGTGCGGCCCAGGTCGGCTGCTTTTGGCCGGTGAGAAGCCAATATCCTAAGGCGCTCTCAATACCCTCCCCGACCGCAATCTTACTGGCGAGGCCGCCAATGCGAACCGCGCCACCCGCGACAGGTCCCAAACCAAGGCGCGCGGTTTCAACGTCGGCCTTGCGCCCATCTTCACGGAGAAAAGTGCGCCAAACTCCCGTTAGATCGCCGCTGATGTCATCAACCCGGCAGACCAATACGGGATAGCGCTTGCTCTTGCCGGGGTATGGCAGCGCAGGGTGAAATCTCAGGACCGACGGCCATTCGGGAAAGATAAGCCCTCTCTGACAGAGATAGGTTGCCGCGAGCGTGTCCTTTAGCGGCTCGGATGCGTTCCAGATCGCCAGTGAAGTTTCGCGCGTGTTGCTCTCGTAACGCTCTTGCTCGGCTTCCCGCGCCCGCTGGGCGGACTCTGCTTCAAGCCGCTTCCTGTTGCGCTCGGCTTTCTCAGCTTCGCTCAGTGGCTTAGCTGGGCCGGTGGGGCACGGCTCGCCGGTCAATTGCTCAATCGCCGTCTTCCATGAAATGTTGCCGAGATGCATGGCTAGGGTGATCGGCGACTCCCCTCCTCCGTGGCCGCGACAGTGCCACTTGCCTTTGCCGAGGTTGATGCCGAGCCGATCACGGCCGCCGCAAAAGCAACACGGGCCCATCCATTCGCTCCCGGCCCGCTTCAGCTTCGCGCCGAATTGTTGAGCGGCAACGAGGAGCCCGACGTTTTCGGCGCGCTCTTTCCAAGCCGAGAATGCGCGGTCGTGGATCATGCGTAGTATCTAGCGCGACGCGCAAATGGATCGAATGCTTCTGGGTTGGCATCAATTATCTCGCCATAAATATCGATCACGACTGGCGCGAATTGCTGGCCAACCAGCTTCATCCCGGCAATGTCAGAATGGGTGGCGATCACGGCAATATCAGCTTTGATCAGGCCGACAAATTCATCCGCAGCACCGAAGATGTACGAGATGTTCTTGGGCTTCTGCTCCAAAAGGGTTCGCGCGAAGGCCCATGACCAGAGCGGGTTGGCCTCAAAGCAATAAACTCGCTTGGCGACGTGCGCCATATGAAGCGATAGCAGTCCGATGCCGCCTCCGATTTCTACAACCGTCTTGCCTTCTATCCTTGGCCCGAGATGCGCGGCCAGCGCGCTTGCAGTTTCATCGTCAATCACTGTCAGCACCCCCGCAGAGTTGATGTTATGTCGCTCGGTGTAGGCTTCTAATTGCTCTGAGCCTTCGAATTGATTGTAGATGTCGGACAACAGCGTTTGCAGTTCCGGCACCAGATCCTGCGCGGCTTTGTTGCCCATCTTCATGCGGCATCCTTTGCGAACAGTTCGCCGGGCCGCACAAGTTGGGCTTGCTTCAGTACACCAGCCAAGTGCCAGACTATGCCAATGGCCTCAGCGGCGTCTTTTGACTTGAGATTGGGATAAAGCTGCTTGGCGAGTGCGAAGCTTTCCTCTTTCGAAGCGCGACCGTTGCCAGTAAATGACTTCCGCCACGATGCCTGATGCGCCTCAATCAAGGGAATGTTGAGCGTGGCCGCGATCTCGACCGCGTGCGCCCGCAGCCCGTAGAGCCGCAGATATGTCTTCATCGTGACGGGGTTGTGCGTCTCGCCGGGCTTGGCATTCGACCGACGATCCGGCGCGCGAATGTCAGTCACAAGCGGCTGCTCAATGCAGACGTGCTGCACGTCATGGGCAACCAGCATCGCGCGATACCAGACGCGGAAACCTGCGAATATCTCCGCGTCCTCTTTGCCCTTCGGCCGGAAGGCCTCAGCATGCACGATCTTGTCGCCGCTCAGAAATGCGGCTCCCGTAGTCGTGGCGATGTCGAAGCCTGCCAGCATTCAGGCTTCCTCAAGCTCGGCTTCAGCCTCTTGCTCGGCTTCCGCTTCCAACTTCTTGAAACCAGACGCAAGATCGGCCTGCCCTTCGTGCCATCCTCGGAGCCATGATTGATCCTGCGGCGTGCTCGGATCGTGAGGCGATTTGCAGGACTCACCCCGCGCGCCCGCAATCTTCCCCTCCGCGTAAGCGGTATCGACCGCCGGTGTCCGGTCAACTTGGTCGATCCAATCGAGCTGCGAACCGATGGGGTGGTTGAGGAACTGCGCGATCTGCGCCTCGCGGCGGCGCTTGTCCATCATCTCCGCGTCGTCGCTCTTTCGGAGCTTCAGGGCGAAGTCGATTTCGAAGGCATCGAAGCCATAGGAGATGATCCGCTTTCGCTGGCTGCGGATCGCGGCGACGACCTCATCCTTCTCTTCGATGTGCGCCTCCAGATCGGTGATGCCGCGGATAAACAGCGCTTGCCTCTCGGCATCGGTCAGGGCGGAATTATGTCCCGGCTGCGCGGCGGTCTGTTCTTCGAGTTGCTGTTCTTCGGACTTTTTGCGTCTTCCCATTTCCATTCTCCTATGCTGCTTCTAGTTTTTTTAAACGCCATCCAATCTGATCGCTGGTGTTGCGCGTGATCGTGTAGCCAAGGCGCTCCAGCTTTTTGCGCAACCGCCCCATGATAATGGAGAGCGTGTTTAGGTTTTCGGGGCCGCCGTCTGCGCGGTCGTGATAAACATACTTGGCTAGGTCATCGAGAGTAGCGAAGTGGCGCTTGTGCCAAAGCGCGTTGAAAATACGACCCTCAGTGCATGTAAGATGAACCGCGCGCCCGTCTGCCTCAAACACCCGCGTTATGCTCTCCCAAACGAGCTTGCGCGGCATTGGGTGGCCGCAGAGCGGGCAATGACAATGGATCATGGGCGCATTCATGCCGCAGCCCCGAGCACTTGCCGCAAAAGCTCGTTGGTGGCCGTCTCGCGCTGAATATTCTGCTCTTGCGCGTATTGATCGACCAGCCGGCAGATTTCAGGGCTGAGCGTTACGCCGGTTTCTTCAATGATGCTGAAGTCCCGCGAGCGGCGGCTGTTCTTCTTGATCGCGCCCCGTTCCTCCAAATCCTGCATGATGTGGGCCACGCGCCCGCGCGATTTCACGCCGATGCCCTGCCCCATTTCGAGATATGACGGCATCACTCCCCGCTCACCGCGATAGAAGCGGATGAACTTGAGCAGTTCAAGCTGGCGCGGGGTGAGGTTGCTCATGCCACCTTCCGATGAAGGCGCAGCGCGCTTTGCTCACCGCGCGTGCCGTGGCCGGTGCCGAGTAGGAAATGCGGCTTACAATATGAGCTACTGCCGAAAGGCAGGTGCCCGCAGTACGTCATCACGTCGGGCGACGGATCGCTGCCGATGGGCCACCTACACGTCTTGTCCGTGAGCTCCATGATCTTGACGCCAAGGGGCTCAATGCGTGGCTCTTCCTTGCAGACGAACGGCTGGGGCCGAACTTGTGGGCCGCGATTGATCGCCTGCACCTGAGCGCCGACTCCCATGGCAAAACGACTTGCCCGCTTGTCGCGCTTCGCTTGGGCCGCGCGTTCGTCACGCGCTTTTTTCAATTCAGCGCGGCGCTCTGGCGGGTTTGGCTCTTTGCGCTTTAGGCCGAGCCTGCAGCATTGGCGAGAGATGGCTCCCTTGGTCACGCCGAAGCGATCGGCCATCTTCTGGTAGGTAGCACCTTCCGCGAACATCTGTTGGAAGTTAGCTTTGGCGCGGTCGTCCCAATCAATCTTCATCAGCGATTTCCCCTAATCCAAGGCGCAATCCATTCAGCTAGATCGGCAAGCCGACCGCCCCAGGAAATCAATCTGAGGGCGATAAAAGTCCGAGTCGCCTTGAACGAGACGGCTTTCGAGTATCGCGAGCCGCGTCCGTAGTTCGTGGAGTTCATTCGCTGCTTCCCTAGACCGTTTGCGCTGCAAGGCTTCTTTGATGGCATCAACTTCGAACTGCTCAACGCGGCGCGCTTTGCTGTACCAAAGGTCAAACGTGCGCCAGTAAGTGAACCCGACCGCTCCAGCGGCGCGCTCAATCGCTCGCTTGACCCGCTCACCGAACACAGGCGACGCCAACTCTTTCAGGCAAATTGCAGCTTCACTGACCTGCATACGCGCCTCCCTCCCATCACTATTGGGAAGGTTCTCATTTCCCTCCCAATTCCCAAGCCGCAGGTTCCTAACCATGAAACCCGCAATGAAAACGCTTTACGAAAACTCACCCGCAGCCCGCACAGCGGCCCTTGGTGCAACGCGCCAGATGATCGCCGACGCGCAATTCGGCGCGCTCGTGGCAGCACTGATCGACTGCAACGCCGTTCCGCACAACGTCATGGCTGCGACTCTGAAAAGGCTTGCGGATGGATTGATCGCGAAGGCGCGCGGAGAGATGGAAACGGACCGGCTGATCTATCCTGCGGAGGCGTTTGACCGAGCGCGTGAGATTCACGAAATGGCGGTGCGACTAGGCGGCCGATCAGGTGCCCGAGCATGAATCCGGCAAACGGCGCGACAACCAAAGCAGCGACGGCCCAGATCATGCGGCACCTTCAACGGATTGAGCCGCGTGGCGTTTATCGGCATCGGCAATGGCTCGAGAAAGCGCGCTGGGCAAGTTCCGGCCAAAGACCGCGCATCGTGTCGAATGCGTCAGTCCCTTGCGGAGAACTTCAAAACCGGTTGCGGTTCGGAGAACCCAGTGCGTGGAGTTCTCGTGCATGATGTCGGCTTCGCTGGTCATGCGGCCGTCTCATGCTCTGGCCAAGGAAGGTCCGGCCTCAACCCTTTCGCGGTCACCGTTCCACCGGTGGCCTTCTCGATCAGGAGAGCCAGTTCGGCCGAAACCCGGCCGCTATCCTTTGCCTGCCAAATAGACTGCTGCTTCACCCCACACGCCTCGGCAAGTTTTGCCTGCGAGCCGAGTTGCGAGATGGCCGTTTCGAGCAGTTCGCGTGTCATAGCGAACCCTCTTAACAGGTGAAACAGTGAAACTCAACAGTTTTTTATGTCAGGACCGGCAACAGGAGAACCTGTATGCTGTCCCGACCATGGAACCCACGGAAGTCGGCGCCGTCATTCGCGCAAAACGAGAGGAAAAAGGTTGGTCGCAGGGCGATTTGGCCCGCGCGATTGGCATCAAGCAGCAATCGATCGATGCTGTGGAAAGCGGCCGCACCGCCAAGAGCAAACATCTGCCTGAAATCATTGCCGAGCTCGGTATACCGCCTGAAAGGGTCGGCCTCCCGAAACAACCGGCCGGCGACGGCATGATTCTGCAGCCGCTCACTCGAGACCGCGATTTCCCGATTTATGCCTCGGTTGAGGGCGGCCCCGGCGAGATCATCAGATCCACCGAGCCGGTCGATTGGTACCCGCGCCCTGCCCCGGTCGCGCACGTCCGGGATGCGTACGGCCTGTTCGTGGTCGGTGATTCCATGGCGCCGGAGTTCGAGCCCGCGGATATCGCCCTGGTAAACCCTATCCTGCCGCCATTAGCGGGCAAGCCGTGCATTTTTTATGCGGAACGGCAGGGAGAAGCCAAGGCCACCATAAAGCGCTTCCTGCGGGCCTCCCCGGCCGTCTGGCACGTGTTCCAACACAACCCGCCGCGGGGCATGGCCCACGAGTTCACCCTCTCGCGTAAGGAGTGGTCGATATGCCACCGCGTGCTTGGAAAGTACTACCCGCAATAGCCGCGCTGCTCTTGGCAGCCTGCGACTTGACGACACGCGCCCCAGGCTATGAAACAAGCACGATGCACGCTGATGGTTCTCCTGTGACGGCCGAAGAAAAGGCCGAGGCATTGTCGCGCCACAAGTCAGAATGCCAGCGGCTTTATGGAATGCTGGGAGACCGCTCTCTGACCGCACAACAAATCGAAGCAATCCGGGTCAGCATGAACGCAAAGTTGTGCGCTGGGTTGGTGCCCTGATCTATCGTCCTACAATCCTAGCGCATTGAAAACTATAGACTTTATCATCGAAAGCGATTCCACCCGTGATTATGGCCGTCTCAGGCCGACCGCCGATCACTTGCTCCACGGTCGGCATTTGGCCACCAAAATACGCCAAAACCTCTGGCAGATCGGCCAACAGATAGCCCTTTCCCGCATTGTTAACCGCCATCACAACCTGATGCAGTAACTTGGCCTCGAGACTGTCCTTAGCGTGAATTGGAGTAGGCTTCCGTTCCTCAGGAGCAATCTGGCTGATCGGAACGCCAGCGAGAAGCGCCGCTTTCCATCCTTTAGGAGGCGGCCACGAAACACCCCACTTGGCCAACGTGTCACGAGTCCATGCGCCGCCCGGAGATTTGGCCGATTCGATTTCTTCAGCGGTGACAATACGGAATGGCGTTCCGGTGACTTCTCCGCAAACCGCGCGTTCCAGGTCATCCCAATTGTCGATCTTGGTGCTTTTTCTGCGCCTTGGCCTTCCGCCTGGGTACATCTGCTCTGATGCGCGCGGTTGTTTTGCTTTAGACCAATTGAGCTTGACCATTTCCTCTCTCCACGACTAGCAGTGTTTTATCAAAGGTTATTTGGTCTAAGTTATTGATCTTAAGGTCTAAAACCTCAGTTCAGATTGGTGTATCCCCAAAGACCCCCCTACCCCCCATGGAACCATGGGAAGGCGGGAGATCGTTGGGTGTCCGAAACCTTCAGACGAGTTGGTTGCAGAGCCCCAAGGCACCTTACGGTTAGCCTGTCCTCAGTACCCCAGCCGCGCCGTAGGACTTTCGACCCTGCGCGTGCCGCCCTTACTGGGTGAGCCCCGACGCTTTCGCGCCTCGGCAATGGTGACGGCGGAAGAGCCATACCATAAATTTTGCCTGTTACAAACTTTCCTGTTGACTTAACAGTTTTAGCTGTTAGATTTCTTCCCATCAGAGATTGGGGAGACCGAAATGACCGCACCAGCCCATTCCTACTACGTCGTCATGATCGACTACGGCCGCAAAGGTCGCGAAGCGATTGTTGACCCGGAAGTGACGCGCCGTGAAGTCGTCTCCAGGATCAAGTCCGGCGAGTATGGGCCGATCAACTTCATCCACTTCGTGGAAGTCTATGCAGACGGATGGGGCCGCTCCACCGACGTGACTAATGAGGTGTTGAACGAGGCTGATTTCTACAATCAGCAGGCAGCGGAGTAGCAGCGATGGCAACCGTCAAGGTTCAAGCCCGCTATCTCCAATCTGGCGATCAGGTCGGCTCCGGTGAAATCGTGACATGGGTTGGCGCTGGCGTTCGCACGCCGCGCGGCAAGGTCGAAGTGGTCCTTGAGAAGGACGGTAGCCGCCGCCTCGCTATCTGGGGCGCGTCCACCACGATCAACGTCCGGAGGGCTGCGTAATGCTCAGTCTCAGCCAGCGCCTTTTCCTATCCGCCCTCCTCGCCATCAATGAGGCAATGGTCGAGAGTTTCCCCGATCACCCGGAGGCTCCGAAACTGCGCGAAGTCATAGACGCAGTGAAGCGCGCCTTCGCGCCGCGCCTTCCGACGCTGATCATCGCCGATCCTTATTTCGACGCGGATGAACTTGAGATCGGAGCAAGCGCATGACCCGCGCCGAACTGACCATTGACCTCTTTGGCCTCATCTGCCTCGTCGCGATCTGGTTTGCTGTGTGGGTGGTGCTGCCATGAACGCGCCAGCAGCAAAGCAGCAAGAGCCGACGTTCTTTACTGGGACCAGCTTCGCGGTCGGTGAAATCGAACTCGGTCTCCGCGTCCTCGCCGCGAAAACCCGCGACCTCAAGCGCGGCAATGAGACCGGCAGCGCCGTGGATCAGAAGCTGGCGGCTGAGGCCATCTCGAAATTGGCAGGGCAGATCGCCGTGCTCGCGGACACGCTCGTTCGCGTCAGTTGTGCTCACCTAAATCGGAGGCCCAGGCCGTGACCCAACAGGCTGACCAATACTCATTCTGGCGTCGCCGCCTCACGGGCGAGATTGTCCCGATCCATGACAGCGAGCCGCAAGCCGGTTTCTATCGGATGAAAAGCCGCGACGGGGAATGGAAGCCCGTAGCGTACTGGTTTACCCGAGATGGCAGCTTGCGTTGCCGGATAGGCACATCAGATGTCACCGACCAGATAGCTAACGAGCGCTGGCCATGGGCATCGAAGCACCCGATTACCCACGAAGTTTACAAGGCCGTCATTGCTGGCGAAGCGTGGCCCGATCAGCATGAGTCCGTCATTCGCGACCGTGCCAACTCTGTCGGCGCCCCTGACGAAGTGTCTTTCGATGGGCTCAAGGATCGCATTGAGGACCTGGCGCGCGATGCCGAGCGCCTGATTGGCGAAGGCGCAGCCAAGGATCAATCCGCAGCAGACCGCGCGTCCGACCTCGCGAACCGCTTGGCTGAGCTCCAAAAGCAGGCCGATGCTGCGCGCATTGTCGAAAAAAAACCCCATGATGACGCCGCGGCCGCCGTGCAGGCCAAGTGGAAGCCGATTCTTGCAGCGGCTGATGTCTATAAGCGCATCAAAGCTGCGGTGATCACGCCGTTCCTGGTAGCAGAGGATGCCAAGCGGCGCGCAGCCGAAGAAGCAGCACGCAAGGCCGCTGCTGATGCCGCCAAGGCTGGCCAGCCGATACCGGATGCGCCGCAAATGCAGCGCTCGGCACCGAAGGCGGGAAGTGGTGGACGCCGATCTGTCGCGCTACGCACCGTGCGCGTCGTTACCATTACCGACCGCGCCGCGTTGCTCGCGTTCTTCTCGGGCAATGAGCAGATCACCGAAGTCCTGCAGAGACTCGCTGAGAAGGCATCCGCCGCTGGCGTTGACGTGCCCGGCATTTCCGTCACCGAAGAACAGAGGGCAGCATGAGCACGGCCGTTGCGAATGTCTCGGAACCCCCCGGCAGATCACTCTTGGCGGACATGGCTGGCCGCTATCACATGGAGCCGCAGAAATTTGCGGCGACCTTGCGCGCCACGGTGGTTCCAAAGACCGCCTCGAACGAGGAGTTCGCCGCATTCCTGATGGTGGCGAAGCACTACAACCTCAATCCGATCACCAAGGAAATCTATGCCTTCCCGAAGCAGGGTGGAGGCATTCAGCCAATCGTCTCGGTGGATGGCTGGGCCAACCTGATCAACTCGCATCCGCAGTGCGACGGTTTCGAGTTCGAAGATCATCTCAACGATAGCGGAGATTTGGTTTCGATTACCTGCAGGATGTATCGAAAGGACCGTTCCAAGACCACGACCGCGACCGAATACATGGTCGAATGCCGCCGCGAGACATCAACCTGGAAGCAATGGCCGCGCCGGATGCTGCGTCACAAGGCGCTGATTCAGGCCGCACGCTATGCCTTCGGATTCGCCGGCATTGTCGATCCGGACGAAGCAGAGCGCTTCACTACCTCACCGCAGCGCGTTCGCGATGTCACGCCGCGCGAGGAGCCGCCAGCACCGCCGCAGGTGGCCGCTATTGAGCCACCAAAGCCCGCACAGGCCACACCAGCACCTCAGACTGCTCAACCAGTCGACGATGTGCCGAGCCCCATGCAGGACACAGACGGTTTTTTGAGGATCATCACGGCAAAGCTTATGGCGGCGGAAGCCGTCGAAGGCCTCAACGAAATCTGGGATCGTTACGTCACGCCAGCCGAGAAAGACCTATTCCCGACCGATGTTGATGACCTCGTGTCCGTGTTCCGCAAGCGGGAGAGCGAGCTGGCATGACGCGGGCACTCGTCACCATCCGCTGCGAGGAAGATCGGTTGCGGGCGTCCCGCTGGGCTTTGCGCGCACGACCAGGCATGCGCATTGAGTTCAAGGAAGCCAAGCGCACGGTCGATCAGAACGCGCGGATGTGGGCAATGCTTACCGATGTTGCCAGTCAGTTGCCGTGGCACGGCATGAAGCTGACGCCAGACGACTGGAAAATCCTGTTCCTTGATGCGCTCAAGCGCGAGATCAGAGCAATTCCGAACTTGAACGGGGACGGTTTTGTTAATCTCGGAAAGTCGTCTTCTGATCTGACGCGCGCCGAAATGAGTGACCTGATGGAGCTAATCTCCGCGTTCGGCACCAGCCACGGGGTCACATTCCACGACGACCAAGAAGATTCCAATTCGACCGAACCCGCCCAGTCTCCCCAAGACTCTCAGGATCGGTCGGATAAGCCCGAGGCCAGCCTGCCTAGTTCGGTCTCGGGCAACCAATCGTCCGCAACTCCAGCCCGTGCGGATGAAGATGGGAGCGGTGCTTCACCCCCGACGCCGCTCCCATCGCTTCCGGAGGGCTGGGAAATTACCTACGCGGCAGCATTGCGGCGCGCTCAGAAGCCCATCAGCTTGGACAAGCTTGCAAGCCAGTGGTGGGCAACGCATGGCGGCTGGGAAACACATAAGAACGGCCCCAACGCGACAACCGCAGCGGCGATCTACACCGCCTTCAAAACCAACTTTGGCAACAAAGACGCGATTGAGCGCGACCTTCGGGAGATTTTCTAGTGTTGTTGTTTCTCGACACAGAGACGAGCGGCCTGATCAAGCGGAATTTCCCACTTGAGTCGCCAGAACAGCCGTGGATTGTCTCGATTGCTTGCCAGCTATGTTCCAGTGACGGCACCGAGCTCGCCGCGCTCCGCACCACGATCCGCGCCCATGGTCGCGCCATTGGCGAAGCAGCCAAGGCCGTCCATGGGATTTCATCGCGTGACGCCGGCAAAGGCGGCATCGCGGAAAAGAGCGCCCTGCGCCTTCTCTGTGGCCACGAAAGCCTAGCGTCGCAATCTCGATACGTGATCGGCCACGGGCTAGACTTCGACCGCGACGTGATTTCCGGAAGCCTATTGCGGAATGGATGGGACCCAGCTGTCTGGCTGCGGCCCGGCTTGACCTTCATCGACACCATGATCAGCGTTGCGCCATTCTGCAAACTACCATCCGATCACGATAGCGGTTCTTACAAGTGGCCATCGCTGGATCAAGCTTGCGAGTTTCTTCTCGGTGAGCCTCCACGCGAAGGCCGTCACGATGCTTGGGACGATCTGAATCGCTGCAAGCGGCTGTATTTCTGGCTTCGCGAGCGAGGCGCTTTTGAGGTGGCGGCATGAAACCTCAGCGCATCATCCGGCCTGCATCGGCTTTCTCCGTCGCTTCCACAAAGCAACGGCGCCCGCGTGACAAGGACAAAAATCACCTTGCGTTCATTCGCTCGCTCAAGTGCTGCCTCTGTGGCGTTCCTGGTCCTGACCCTGCGCATATCCGATCGGCAAGCAATCTTCATGGCAAACGGGAAACCGGAGGCGCTGAAAAGCCTGCGGACAAATGGACAGTCCCGCTTTGCAGGATTCACCACGACGAACAGCACGCCGCAGGAGATGAACTGAAGTGGTGGGCATCGAAACGAATTGATCCGTTCGGGCTCGCGCTGTCGCTCTACGCTGCGAGCGGAGACGATGAAGTAGCGGAAGCCATTCTAACGTCTCATCAGAGTGCGCAGCGATGACCGACCTTCAAGCCAAAGCCCTCTCCGGCTGGTGTATTCTGTTTCTGCTGATCGGGGTTGGCATAACGAAGCTAGGAGGCTGGTGGTGATTCTTATCCCGGTTTCGTTCGCAGTCATGATTTTAGCATGGTGGTCTCTGCCATTGCTGGTGTTGGGAATGTTTCGTGTTGTGCATGGACGATGGCCTGAGAGACAGTGGCCGTATTGATAGGGAATTAAGGGAAGATAGGAGGGCGACATGCTCGCACAGAACTTCAAGACGGCGGATGATCTGGGAATAGCCCAGCACGAATTTGAGGCGCTGGCAAAAACGCTGGTTCTCTTGGAGACCGGCAAACTTCGGCATGTGCCTGACGATAATGCTGGGGAAATGGTTTTGCACACGGAGGCTAAGTTTAATGGCCTCTTCAACATGAATCTGTGGGGGAACAAAACTGATTGCGGCACAGTCGCGTGCATTGGCGGCACCGCGCAGCTAATCGGCCGCTTTGAGTTTCGCGAAATGCCGGACGCGCTGGACGATCTTTTTTATCCAGATAGCCTGCCGCTGACCAATTGGAATCGCATTACCACTTCCCAAGCCGCCACTGCCCTCCGCTCCTATCTCACGACTGGCGACGCGCGCTGGGATTTGGCCGTTCAGCTTTAATGCCCCGATTACGCGAGGTTTGAAATGAGCGCCATGCCGTCAGAACACCTGCTTTCCCTCGCGGACTGCATCGAGGACGCGCGCAATCAGTTCCTCGATGACTTTCCAGACGAGACGAAGAAGGCGATCCTTCAAGGCGTTCTTTGGAACGACAAAGGCACCTTCGCGCCGGCTCTCCGCGAACTCGTCGCCCTGCGAGCGCAGCTTGCCAAATCCCCTCTCCCTGATGGGGAGACGGTCGCTTGGCGGATTCCGGCGAAAGACATTCAAAACCTGCGCACTGTTTTGAACATGGCGGCGAACAGAAACGTGGCGAGTGTAGAGTTCGTCAACCGCTGGACGGTCTATCTCAACAAACTTGCAGCCGCGTCTTTCTACGCCTCCCCTCCCCCTGTGAGCGGGGACGTGAGGACCGTCATCGCTGAAATGATCGAAGTTGCGACGGGCGACGACGATAGCGTTTTGGCTGAGTGGACTTGTGACAACAAAGCCACCATCGACAAATGGCAGATGCGCCTTTCCCGCGCCCTCTTACCTTCCGGGGAGAAGTGATGGGCGATCCGGGCCTGACTGGAATTGCCGCGCTGGAATCGGAGATGCGAGACCGATTGAATGCGAAGGACGCCGAGATCGAGCGGCAACGTATCCATCTTGATAAAGCACACGCCACGCTGCGGCGGATATTGGTCGATCCTCCGGCGACCCTGGACGAACCCGATACCGACGCAGAGGTGATTATCAAGCTGCGCGATCATGTTCATGCCTATTTCGCTTACGCCGTAACTGACGAACTACGCGAGAACGAGAAATGACTTTAGCGCGGTGGGACTGATCGGCGGAGCCGCGAAGGGTGTGTTGGGACCGCCGTCAAGCCCAAACCACGACACACCCGCCCAAAAACACCACACGCAATCGGAGAAGGCAATGCCTCACGTTCTTTGGCTAATCGAGCACCCCGACAACGGCAAGCAGTCTCCCTTCTATTTCGGTTGGGAGGAAGGTGAGAGGGGATGGACCGGCGAGATTGACGCTGCGTTCAAGTTCGACACGAAGGACGCGGCCGAGAAGATGGCGAGCGACTGTGGCCTTCCCGACTACCAAATCAGAGATCACAAATGGCTGGATCACAAACCTACGTCAAATTTGGACGTAGCCTGACGGCGATAAAGAGTTGTTAAATCACATGGACGCCATCCCAGATCTTCCGCCATACACCGTCCTGGAGAACGGCTACATCCATGGAACGTGGTTCTGTGGGCGTCCGACCAAGAAGTATTACGGATCCTTCCCCTATTCCTTCTGGCCGCGCGCTCAGCAAGTCCTCCGGCCATGGGGAACGCTGCTGCATTGGTTCAGCGGCCTTGAGCAGCCCGAGCCCGGCATCACCACGGTTGACGGCAACCCCGAGGTGACGCCCTCTGTTGTCTGTCAGGGCACGAACCTGCCGTTCGCCGATTGCACCTTCGACGCCTCGTTTGCGGATCCTCCCTATTCGCCCAAGGATTCCGAGCGCTACGGGTTGCCCTATCCGTCCGCCACGAAGGTCATCGCCGAGCTGGCGCGCGTCACTAAACCGGGCGGCAAGATTGGTCTGCTTCACGAGTTCATTCCGCCGACCGGCGGAAAGCGGTGCTTGCCCGTCAAGCTACTCGGAATCATCGGCGTGATGAACGGCCCACAGAAACGGATCCGGCTCTTTGCGATCTATCGCAAGCTGGCGACGCAAACAGATTTATCCATCGGTTTGGGCGAGAAATGAAACCCCGCACCCTCATTTGGTTTTCGACCGGAGCCGCCAGCGCGGTCATGACGCAGCTTATGCTTCGCGAGGACCGAGAGACGGCGATCGTGGTCCGGTGTGAGACGGGCAACGAAGACCCGGACAATTACCGCTTTGAGGCCGACGTGATGCGCCACCTCAACACGTCGATTACCGTCCTAAAGTCTGACGAGTTCGATAACGTCCGGGACGTGTGGAAGCGCGAGCGCTACATGGCCGGCATCAATGGCGCCTCCTGCACGCGTGCCATGAAGGTTGAGCCGCGCCTCGCATTCCAGCATCCGACAGACCGCCATGCCTTCGGCTACACGGCCGACAAGGCGGACAAAGAACGCTTTAAGCGCCTGCAAGAGAATTACCCCGAGTTGGTGGTTCGCGCGCCTCTGATCGAACAGGGGATTAACAAGGCCAATTGCTTGGGCAGGATAGAGCGTTGGGGCATCGCGCTTCCCCGCTCCTACGCGATGGGCTTTCCGAACGCCAATTGCCTGCAAAGCGGATGCGTGAAGGGCGGCTTGGGCTACTGGTCCCGGTATCGCCATTACTTTCCGGAAGCGTTCGCCAAGACCGCCGCCCAGGCTCGCGAGATCGGCGCGCGGCTGGTCAAATACAAAGGCGAGCGCATCTTCATTGACGAGATTCCAGCCGACTATCCGATGATAGACGCGACCCTTCCGGCCTGCGATTTTCTTTGTCACTTGGCTGAGGCGGAGCCCGTCGAATGATAATTAGCAAAGCGTATTCATGCCCGTGCGGTGATTGGCACCCAACTCCCAAATGGCTCAAGTGGTTCGGTAAGGCGCCCTATCGTCGCGCGCTATATGCGTGGCCGCACATCGGTGGCGGCTGGGATGGCTGGGAATATGCCCTAACCTCGGGATTTGGTGCATGAATCTGCCCGCCCACATCACCCCCGCCGACTTCGCCAAGCAGTACGGCGAGAGCGAAAGACGTGTGCGCGAGCGTGCGCGGCGCCTTGGCGCGTGCCGGATTATGGGCAATCGTATGGTCCTACTGCCCCAGGACGTAGCTGCCCTATTGGAGGACGCCAAGCCATGCCCCTCAAAATCTTCAAACGAGGTCGCGTCTATCACTTCGCAGGAACCATCGCAGGTAAGCGAGAGCGTGGTTCGACGGGTCTTGAGACCAGGGAAGCCGCGCTTGCATTTGCGGCCGAGTACGAAGCCAAGGCAAGAAAATGTCGTGAGCTTGGACCAGAGGCGGTCCTGACGTTCGAGGATGCCGTGCTGAACTACTTCGCCGCGGAAAAGACCGAGCGCTTCATTGCGAAGCCCCGTGCCTATTTCAAGAACACCCTTGTGAAGGATATTTCGGCTGGCGTGATCCGTCAGGCCGCGATCGACCTATATCCGGCTGCTGCGGCATCCACGCGCAACCGTCAGGTCATCGTCCCGGTGCAGGCCGTCATTAACCACTGCGCTGACTTGCAGCTCTGCGCCGCGATCAGGGTCAAACGGTTCCCGATCGACAAGAAGGAAAAGACGCCGGTTACGGTCGAGTGGGTGCGCGCCTTTGCCAAGGGCGCCCCGCCGCACCTTGCCGCCCTTGCCCTCTTTCTGTTCGGAACCGGCGCCCGCATCTCGGAAGCCCTGAAGCTTCGATGGGAGGACGTGAACCTTCAGGCCGGGACGGCCAAGCTTGTGCAGGGCAAGCAGCGCAACGAAAGAACCGCTAGGCTACATCCCGAGGTCATCGCCGCAATGGCGAACTTGAAGCGCTACAGGGGGCGCGGTCCGTTCTTCTATCTGGAACGGTCATCGGCCTACGGTGCCTGGGAGCGCGCCTGTAAGGCCGCCGGCCTGCCCTATCTCTCCTTCCATTGCTGCCGGCACGGCTTCGCCACGACGCTGCTGCACAAGGGCGTGGACGTTCTGACGGTCGCCAAGCGCGGCGGCTGGAAATCGGCCCGGCATGTCTTTGAGACCTACGGGCACGCTAGCGAGGACGCATCGGTCGTGGACAAGATTTTTGACGAGCCGATGCCCGCGAAAAAGAGTAAGATGGCATCATGACTCCCCTTGCCTACAGCGTCGCGAAAGAGAATTGGTTGCCTGAGAAGCGGCGCCGGTTTCAGGACAAGTATGGCATTCTCGAATTTATGGATGATGTGCGCTGCTTCGAAGTTTCTGAGGTGTTCGAGCTTGCGGATGAGCTTGGAGAAAAATGGTATAAGGAGGATGCCAAAAGCCAATTCCTGTCGAACTCCATTGACACCACATTTGCGTTTCTGCCCGCAGAGAAAACTTGGATCGAGTGGCGAGAAGGCCCGGCGCGCGTGGCCGTTCTTTTGCTGAATTGCAAAGATGATGGCCAAGCGTTCGCCACTATCATCATTGCCAATCAGAAATATTTCGGCTCTGTGGATACGTTCGTGCTCAAACTTCACGACAATGAGAACTTTGAAATACGAATTTATCCGGACTCGCCGTTCAATCCAGCCACTCAGGCCTTTTTCCAGTATCGGCTCTACGCTTTCCTGGCGCTGATAAATTCCCCGAGTGTGATCGGTCGTCAGCAGCACGCGCCTCACAAGGCGTTGCAGAAAGAAGCTAGGGCTCAAGGGATCGGAAACGTCCCCGAGTGGACCTTGCTTCAATTGCACGTTGCCAAGCCCGCCGATCTGGACGACGGCGAAGCACACGAAGAGCATCTGACGGGCAGGCGCGCGCTGCACTTCTGCCGGGCGTTCGTCCGCATTCGGCTCGGCAAGCTTGAGTACGTCAGGGCGCATTGGCGGGGCGACGAAGCGCGCGGTGTCAGGGAAAAAACGTACATGGTGACACGATGACGAGATGGGTGCGCGCCGAAAGCGACGATAGGTTGACATCACCCGGACGAGCCAAGAGACGCGGTAGGCTCGTCGCCCGAATTGGCTCAAAAGTGACACACTCAAAAATTGGAAATTCCAGAAACCAGCGAAAGACGGGCACAACTTGAAAATCTCAAACGCCCCTGGCGAGGGCCGTGGCGTTTTATGATAAGATGAGAAAATTCAATGCAGACTAACAACTTAGCATCCACGCCCCTGCAAGTTCGTGCAAGTTTAGGCGTGAACCTAGGAGGAACATGCGTCGTGATTGACACAAAATTGGCACAGCGGCGTTCCGGTCCCGTTCGCTTCGAAAGCGTCTCCTACCGCGGCGAGATATTCGGCCCCTACGACAGCATGGAGGCCGCAGCTCAGGCCGCGAAAGAGAAGTGGCCAGACCAGCACCAGGACGAAGATCGAACCGGGGCCGGGTGGGACGTGCAGGTCGAAGGGGCGAAGTGATGGCGACCTTCGCGCAAGGCTGCTGCTCGGCAATCTTCCCGTGCTCGCATCAGCAAAAAGACCCGTTCAGCATCTGCGACATCTGTCAGCAATCTCATGACATGGCCAGAGACCGCGCCCTGTCCGATGCAAGGCGACTCTTGGAATCGCACGGCTACACTGTGACGAAGCCGCAAAAGCAAACAGTCACCGCATGAGTTAACGGCAAACGACAACCTGTGACAGGTGCGGCCATTCCGGCTCGCCTGTGCAATGGAGGCGAAGATGGATGCCTTAGCTGTGATTGCCGCCGCGCTCAATGAGTTCGACGTGGAGGACTTCATTGACGAAGATTTCAACCGAGCTGCGGCTGCGAAGATCGTCGCCGAGCTGGAATGGCAGAACTTTCGGATCGTGAAGATGGAGCGAAAGCCCATGGCGGCGGACATCCAGATCGCGGGGGCGAAGTAATGGCTAAGCCGAAGTTCAAATTCGTTCCTGATGATGTCAGGAATCTCGTGATCGACGAGTGCGCCAAATGCGTCCCCACGACTTGGCTTGACCCGCTTCTTACCGGGCCGAAGGCAGTTGGCGACATGCCAGCGCGGGAGACGGAGGCGCTATTGCGAGCCATCCAGGATCGTATCCGCGCGCTCAAGTCCGCTTGAACGGCAAGTTAAGGAAAGAAACAGCCCGACGACTAAATTTAGTCGGGCGACTAACAGGGACTAAATATGAAAGAGCGGCCAGCCAACGACGACATGCTTGAGGGCTTTCTAGACGGTTACGACTTGACCGCTCCGGAGCCATCATCAAACCGCTCCAACAGCTACCGGCACGGCTTCAAGGTTGGCCGTCTCGATAAGACGCCGGCCGATTGGGGGAAGTACACAGCCGACGAGCTGCGCCGGATGGCCGACGAAGCAATGGAAGCCGACGAGCCAAGGGGCGTCTAATGAGCGATGGAAATCAGACCGACATTCTTCAGCAGCTCGACGAAATCGGCGATTGGGTGTCTGACAAGGAATGGCATCAGCACCCGATAGCTGCTGAGGCGCAACGTGAGATCAAGAGGCTTCGCGCCAACCATCGCGACGTGGTTGAGCATAAGCGCGGCACGTCCAAGCGCCTCAAGGCCGCCCTAGAAGGGCTCCAACAGATTTATGATGTATGCAGGGACAACGTTGCCGAAAGCTGCAACCATCGCATGGCGCTTGATTTTGTGCATCAGGTCGCCGGTGCGGCATTCGAGAAAGCAACGCGCAATCTACCGCCATCCGAATGGAAAACGCCTTAACGCGCCCTGAAGGAACATTTCGATGACTCTAGCAATCTGCCTTTTCCTCTACTTCGCGCCGCCCATCGCCTCCATGTTTATCACACCGCAGATGGCGATCCATGGGCGCGTCTGGCTGTTTAATCTGGTCTGGCTGTTCGCGTGGCCGATCCTGATACTGTTCCTCCCGCTGAGGACGCGATGATGATGCACATCATCAGCGATCCGAGCATGAAGCGACCGGGCTACGTCTATAGGAACGGCGTTGGCGTTCCGGTGGGCACTCAACCGCACATCAACTGGAAGCACATCGACGGACCGCTTCTCCGGGCATCAGACGGTCAATTGCATTGGCTGACGTGGCGCGAGCGATTCCGTCTGTTTATCGGCCTAGCCGACATCCACGACATCGACTTTGAGTACAGAAAAGCGACGGAAAGAATGGTTTTTTGAACATGGAATGCAAGCTGATGACCCAGGAAGAGATCGAGCGCATCATTTTGGTCGAGGTTCTCGACTTCAAAAAACCGGAGCGCGCTGGATCGCATTGCCGGCGCTTGGCTCAGAACGCCGCGAAGCAGATAATCGAAGGGTTTCAACAGCAAGAGCGAGAATCGGTTGCAAGTGTTGAAACCTCGTCTTAACGCGTCGTTACAATGGAGAAATAAAAATGGACGCATCATCGGACTTCATCTCGTTACCAAAAGCCGGGTTGGTCTACCAACTCAATAAAGTCCACGTCGAGGTCGTCGGGTTCGACGATGATGAGGTGCGATGGCAGGAAAAGGGCAAGAAGGCCCTCCATAGAACCCCGCGCTGGTACTTCGAACTCCACGCGGCGGCTCCATCGCGATAATTGACAGGTAAGTCATGGACCGAAAAGAACGAGCGGCAATGCGGCGATTAGTTGCGGACTACATGCACAGCGAGGGCTGCTCGTGTTGTCGTGACACCGAGGCACACGAGAAGCATGCCGCAGCTCTGGCGAAGGCCCTCGGGGTTCGGAAATATGGCGACGGGAGCGGCTACGATTTTGCCAAGCACAGAAGCCGCGAAGATAGGTAGTTAAATGCAGATCACCAGCAACGTCTCACACGCAAGCGTCAAGGTGTATGTCAACGACATACTCCACATCCATTTCGCGCGTGAGCGGTTCGTTGGCTTGTCATCGTGGCAGTACGAGAAGGAAGGCCGCAAGGATCAGGGCGGCATGTACTACATCGAGATCGTGCTGGACGGCGGCAACGTGACGGTCGATTACGATCGGCGGGATATGTGGCTTGGCGTATTGGCAGAGCTTGAGAAGGCCCGATAATCAGCAGTTAGAGAAATGACGCCCGAGCGATACCAGGAAGTACGAGCTGCCATCATCGACGCGGGCTACGCGAGCGAGATCGAATGGGCTGAAGGTGTCAAGGCGCCTGAGAATGCCGAGGACTTCGCTGGCGAGGCCGTCTGGGTAATCCTGTGCAGCGGCATGAAGGAGCAAATCGCGCGGAAGATCAGCGACAAGGTTTGGGGCGCCATCCGCGATGGTCAGCCGGTACGCTCGGTATTTGGTCACGATGGGAAGGCTGCCGCCATAGAGACGATCTGGCGCGACCGCGAACGGCTGTTTCAATCCTTCAAGCTGGCGAACGATAAGGTCGAATTTTGCCAGCGCCTGCCGTGGATCGGCGGCATCACGAAGTGGCACCTCGCCAAGAACTACGGCGTCGATTGTGCCAAGCCGGACATTCACCTGTCACGACTTGCGACCCACTATGGGACCACGCCGGCCAACCTGTGCGCTGCATTGGCGAAGTCATCTGGCGACCGCATCGCGACCGTCGATCTTGTCATCTGGCGAGCCTGCAATCTCGAAATTATCAAGACGCGAGAACTTGCGTAAACATCACAGAAAGGCAATCGACATGACAGAGGACGAACGCGAAGAATTCATCTATAGCTTGTTGGGCGAATTTCAAAGGTCGCTTGGCTCAATTACAGATGAGCAGAAATATGCTTTCATCGCCGGAGCCAGATCGGCTTTAGTCACCCTTGAGGAGCGCGAAAAGGCTGCGCGGAAACGATGACTGAACGCGAAAAAATCGATCCCGATATGATTACTCACTTGCAGCAGTTCATCGCCATTGCGGAGACTTGCCACCGACAGCGGGAGCCTTCGTATTCGTGGCACGTTCTCGACTGGATGTCCTACAAATCGCAATGCCGCTGGCCGTTGGTCCGGAAGTGTGACCGTCTCATCGATCCTTCGATGATTGTTCCTTAACGGTGAGTGACCGATGACTTTGCTCGGAGCGAGCGGGACGCTCGGGCTTCGCCAAGAACAAGTTGCCTCCCCCGTTATCTTGGCTAGTGGGAGAGGCGGTCGGGTCGCGCCCGGCCTCCGAGCCCACTAACTGAGTCGCTCACAGCCAAATGAACTTGAGTCCGAGACAACATATCCTTGACCCATCCTATCCGCTGCGGAATCATGTGGGATGCCAATCGACCCAGAGAACGATCCGAACGAGGATTACGAAATCGGTCACATGCCCCAGAGGCCCCACAGTATGCCGCCGGATTGGTGGACAGTGTTCTGCAATGGAGTTCCGGTCTATCACTTCGCGCCGGACAAAGTGGCTGAAGCCGAACGGTACGTCACCGACCCGGCGTATCGGGTGAATCTGGTGACTAGGTTGCTGCATGATAGATAGCCAATTCTTGCACGCAGAACCGTAACGAAACTCACCAGATCAAACCCCCTCCATCGGTCCGATGACGACCCGTCAGTGGACACCCATCAGCAAAAGCGTCGCGAAGCAGCCAATAGCGATAAGCCCCAGCGGAAGCGGATATCGGTTGTTGTGATCGTTCATGTGACCGCACGCGCCGATGATGAGGCAACCGACACCGGTCACGGCCAGCAGTTCTACGAGCGCGATCATCGCTTGCACCGCTTGGCCTTGGCGATATCGGCCTCTGAGACGCCTTTGGCGCGAGCGGCCTTCTCTGCCGCGGCTTCACCTCCAGCCTCTACAACGGCTCCCTTGGCCATCCAGCAGAAGAATGCGGACGGCTTGTCGTTGGCGAGTGCTGGGCCAATCATGATTGTGAGGCCGAAGATGATGGCCGTGAAGTGTCGGATCATTTAGCGCCCTTTGGAGATTGAAACTGCGTTTCGTTGTAGCGCTGCAATGCTATATTGTGACGATCCAGACCTTGATGCAGCTTACTGAGGTCTTCGCGGATCAGGAGATTGTCCTGCTCCATATTTCCCTGTCTGACAGCAAGAGCGGCTTGCCGATCCTCAACCAAGGAAAGGCGTCGATCCGTATTCTTTAGATCGGTCAAGTTCGTCTCGACGCCTCTGACGCGAATGTCGAGCCCTTCAAGCTTACCGGTGACTTGCGTGTGGTTGATATCGATCTTGCCGCCCAACTTGACGACAAAAACCGTGACCGAAATGATGTTGCCAAGGACAGTAACAATCCCGACCACTAGAGAAGCGATAACTCCGGGGTCCCACATTCCCATGCGCCTCTAGTTACCCAAATGCACAAGAACGTGCGGCCCCACTAGCCGCTGCCTTGAGTCGATGTGCTGGCCGTTGGCGCGGAAAGAACCGGAGAGTTCGGGCCACCCTTGCTGACGTGCTGCAACAGTTCCACGACCGCGCCGAGAACGTCGCCGCCGTTGCTGGTGGAGATGTCAGTAAGCGCGCGCTCGAGATACGGCGCGACAAGCACGATCCACGGCTGCACCATGGCCATACCAGGGACGAACATGCCGGCAACGCCAGCCACGGTAGGTTCTACCTTCATCACGTTCTCTACAACTTTTTCCGCGGCCGCCGCGGCACCTGCGATCGTGCCGACCGTCGTTGCCGCCTGAGTCGTCTGTGCTACGTCACCCATAGTCATTCTCCTGGTTAAGCTACGTTTGGGGGTTGTGCCGCAACTGCGGCGGGTGGAACGGGCGGTACGGCGGCGACACGAGCTGGGCCGCGTGCGAGATTGAAGCCGTACAAAATTTGGGCGTCAGACAATGGCGTCGGGCGGCCAGCTTCGTAGCGAAACATCGCTTTGCCAAAGGCAAGCAACGTCGCGTCGTCGTCGAGATTGATATCGGCTTGCTCGCTAAGCCCTGACCATGCCGCAACCTCCGCGACATAGTTGGAATAGTCTTGGCCGCCGCCGTAGCGGTTGATAATCGCGCTGAGCGTGGTGGCTCCAGCGGCGTGGTATTTCTGCAGCAGAGTGAACCACGCGGCGACACCGTATTCGGGTGTGGAGAAGATCACCGTCGAGTTCGCCTCTGCGCCCGACATCGATGTTACCTTGTCGCCGACGTAGCCGGGCGCGGTCTTGATCCACGGTGCCACATTGAGTGCGCCTGGATTGTTAGTGCGGATCGATGCCGGGATGCTCTTGTCGAAAGGAGTTGACGAGAAGTATCCGCCAGCAACCATCGCGCTAAACTCCGCATTCTGCGCGGGAGTGGCTGGGATAGTGGTGGCTCCGGAGACAGTGGGTGGAGCTTGGATATTCACCGGCGAGCCGGCCGGCATCATCACGGGCCCCGTCGTCGGCAGCGGAACTGATTTCGGCCAGACGTAGGCGCGGAATCCAAACGTCGGGCTATCCTTGGGAAGGGCCTCTTCCTGCACCATGTCGTTTTCGTTGCCCCCGAGCGTCCAAATCCGGGTCGCATCCTCGCCACCATAGAAGCCGACATGGCCCAACCCGCTGTTCTTGGAGTTGCGCCAGAAGACAACGAGACAGCCGAGAACCGGGGTCGCAATCTGGATAAAATCAGGATGGCTCAGGAACGACTGTGAGGAGGGCGAGCGTGTGCCGGGGACGCCAGCCTGCTCCAGCTTGGCGTTGGCCCAAATCGCGCACCACGGGTCGCCCAAGGCACCCGTGTGGGCCTGCTTGATGAATAGATCGATGCCCTGATTGTCGCCGGTTTCGTGAAAGCCTATGTCGAGTAAGCCGAGCTTGAACCAGGGCGGGGCTGTACCGAACAGGCCAGTAAAATTGGGAACTTGCGCGCCGCTTGGACTTGGCGCGGCTACCGGTTTTGCCGGCGCGGGAAGAACTGGCGGCGAAACCGGCTGCGCAACCCCTGATATCACCTTGGGGCTGATCGGCTGCTGACCCGCCAAGGCCTGCGCGAGCAACGTAGAGAGGTCGTGATTCTGCTGTCCGGACTGCGATATCAGCGAGGCTAGCTTGAAGCACAGCCAGAGCAGGCCCCCGACCACGGCCAGCATGCAAAGCAGAGGAACATTCGTGAAAAAATCGGCCATAAGCCGACTTTTGGGCTGTACTTATTGAAGGTTTTTCTTTGGGGTTGTGGGAGGCATCCCAGCTTGCTCGCGGGAGGGTTGTGGGGCTAGAACCTTCACGACAAACGATGAGGCGGCGACATGGGCACCGATGGCGGCTACCGAGAGCGGTTCGATCGAGTCCTTAAAGAGAAGGAACTTATTGCCGTCCGCCGATGGGACGGCAACAATGGTTGGGGACGAACAACGCTGAACGAACGGCGTTGGTTCGCGGCTATCATGGTCGGTTGGCTTCTTGTCGTGATCGTCTTTGGCTTCTACAAGATATTTGCTGGCTGAGAACCGCTGCGGAAACACAGGATAGCGAGCGGAACGCTCGGGTTTACTAGGGCGAGATCGGGTCCCGCGAAATCCTAGTTAGTTTGCGAGACCCAGGCAGATCGTGCCTGCCTCCTGTGGCCATCCTTACCGATACGCAGTGACGCTGTACGTCCCGTTCGCGATGTTGCCGGAGGCATAGCGGAGTCGGACGTTGGTGATCGTCGTCGCGGAAAAGTAAGCGCCGCTGGCGCCGAAGCTTATGTACCCTCCCGCCGTGTTATCCTTGTACGTCGACTGCCAGTTCCACGCCTGAAAGTCTCCGGCGTTGCTCTGTGGCGTCAGATTGATAATGGCCGACATGAAAAACCCGACCACTTGAGCGCGACATATCACCGGCAACGCAGCGGCGCCTCCGGCAATTCCGCCTTGGGTGCCTCCGAACGAAGTGAATCCTCCCCCATAGCTATAATTTGCTGCCGTCGTGTCATAGCTCACGCCGCTATTGGTCGACACGATCATCTGCAGGTCTTGGTTCGCCGTCACCGGATCGAAACTGTTGAGGCGGATTTCGACGAACCGCGCGCCGGACGGGATAGGAATATCGACGGTCGCAACTGCCGAGACCGTCGTGACGGACACGGCTTGGTATGGCGAAGTGGAGAAGCCAGCGCTTGCATTTGGGGCGGCGGCCAGCGCGGTCGCAACGCCCGTCCCGAGGCCGGAAATGCCGGTCGAGATCGGCACGCCAGTGATGTTGGTGCCCGTGCCCGACGACGGCGTTCCGAGCGCACCACCGTTTACAACGTGCGATCCAGCAGTGCCCGTGTTTACTTTTAGTGCCGCCTCGACGCCGCTTCCGAAGCCTGTTCCGTTTAGCTGAATCGTCCCGGCTAGATTTACCGTCGTGCCCGTGAGCTGCACGGTCGAGCCGCGAAGCTCCATACTCTTCAAGGTGTTGTTGGCGTCGTTGATGGAGCCAAACGAAACGCCGTCCGCGAGGTTAAAATTGGAGCCAACATAGAGATTTTTATCAGCAGCGACATGACAGACGAACGGAACGCCCGTGATGCTGGTTGAGGACGCTCCGCACAAAATCGACGTGCTGCCGAATAGTGCAGTGAAGCCGCCCGTCGTCGGCGTCGTCGCGCCTACGGTGCCATTGATGTTGATGCTGGCGGTGCCGGTAAGGTTCGTGACGGTGCCGGAGGACGGCGTCCCGAGCGGCCCCCCGCTATAGAGCAGCGTTCCGCTCGCGGCTGGAAGTGACCACGCAAATGACGACGCGCTCGCCGGTGCCGACAGCGTGCTGAGGCCGCCTGCAGCTTGCCCGAACTTCACGCTGCCATCGCGCGATCCGGCATAGCCCGTGTAAATCGAACTGAGCGATGGCGCCTCGGTGTTCGACCAGAACTTGGTGAGGCCGTCGATTTCTAGCGTGGCGCTAGCATTGGTATTGTTGATCGCAGGACGCCCGGCGCTAGCGCTATATCCACTCAACCCGTAGAAATTCGAGTTTACGATCTTGTAATTGGAGTCCGCATTCGATCCGTCGATGAAAAGCTGATTTGTGCCGAAGCCAAGACCGGAAAAATTAGCCGTGCGAAGCCATGCTACGTTATCGAACAGGACGTTCGCCTTGTGCGCAGTATTGGTGATCCAGATGTCGCCCTGCCCGCCATTGCCCTCGAACGACATTCCAGAAAATAACACGGTGCCGTAGCCGTCGCCGGGATCGACCAGCCGAATGCCGTAGCAATTGGTCGTCGTTCCGCCGCAGGCCGTGGAGCCGTTGTACTGGATTGATCCGCCGTACCAGGAGAGCGAATTCGGGTTGGTGACCTGAAGGCCGAACGTGGCGTTGTTCGATACCGTGGTCGAATAAAACGCTATCGAATTCGTGCTGGTAATGGTCGATGCGCCGTTGAAGCGCAGGCCGCCATTATTGAACCGGAATTGCGAGCGCAAAAATTCTGACTGTTCAACGTCGGTCGCGTCGAACGCCAGGTCGAGCGCTTCGATATCCACGTCGTCGATATGGAAAAACGCCGCCTTGTTGATCTGAAGGCCGATGCTGCCTGCGTTGATCGCGCTGGCATTGCCTACAATCCGCAATCCCTTGACCATGAAATCGCTTTCAAGGGCGGAAGCATTGCCGGTGTATTTGATGAAGATGCCGGTGAACGTGGTGTTGATAATGCAGGACCGGCCCTGACCGTCGCCGAGCAATTGAATCTTGCCCTGAAACCGCGTGGTGATCGCGGAAAGATCGACGGTAAGCTGATTGGTTGTCTTGTAACAGGCGGTTGAAGCCGGGAAATACACCGTTCCACCGCCCGCGGTAATGGCTGCGGCTATCGCATTGTTTATGGATGTTGTGTCATCAGACGTGCCGTCACCCTTCGCAGAAAACGGCGACGATTTGACATTGATAAATGGCACGCCAAGATTAGCGGCCGCCCCGGCGGCGGTTGACGCGCCCGTACCCCCTTTCGGTATTGAAAGGGGCGATGTGCCGGGGTTCACTTGGGCAACAGCGGGCGTTGCCAACAGCAATCCAAGCAGGGCAAGTAGATAGAAATTGTTCGCTGGCTTCATCAATTCCACACGGCAAATTGCTCTGTGGAATGCAGTCTTGGGCCAAACGGGTTGACTAATTTCCGGCCTTTAATAGGCCCCCGAACCGTCAGGCAATGGCGTGAGAGTGATTGACCCACCGTTCCCGTCGATTCTGTAGACGTAGTTCACGCTGGCCATCTGGGTTTGGCCAGCCTTTGGGGTGATGGTGATGTTGTTAGCGGATGCCGAACCAAGAGCATCGACCACACGAAGCGCTTTGGTGCGCGCAGACCAATCAACGGTGATGGCCATAGGCAGCGACTTAACCAGGATCACTTCATCGGAGGGTTGTGCGGTATAGGCCGATCCGCTCGTGAGCGTGATGATTGACTTGGCGGAAACAACGGCTGAGACTTGCACCAGCGAAGCAACGCCCGTCAGGACATTGTAGGCCATGACGTAAGTATTAGCTGGATCTGGGATGGTGGTCAGTTGCTGGAATGAGTTGAAATCCAGCTTCACCGTCCAAATTCCGTTGGACTTTGTGATCTTGATTCCGCTCGCGCCGGCAACCAGCGACGGGAAGTTGACCTTGGTATCGACGCGGAGATTGTACGGGAGGGCGTTCATTTAGTTTGTGACGCCTCCGTATGCGACTGGCAGTCGGCCTAGAAACAATTGCCGCGTGTCGATTCCGTCCGCACTGGTCAGCGTTGCCGCTACCGAATGCATCCCCGGACCAAGCGAGCGCATAGACGTTTCCGAGAAATAGACTTGGAAAATTCCGGTATCGACAATCGAGATGCCGTTGCCAATGGAGGCGGTCAGAATTGGCGCGCCCCAATCGTATTCGCCAACCGTGGCGTAAGGTCCGTAGCCATCCCTGTTGTAGCCGGGGCCTTTCGCCCTGCGGATTTCAAGCTGGATCGATACGCTGGCGACACTGAAGGTGATAGCGCCGGTCGTCGGATTATAACTCGCAACCTGACCCTGCATGAAGTTGGTCGCATCGGACTGCGCGGCGAAGTTCACATATTGCCCAGCCGATATCGCGAGGCCGGCCCCGATGACAGCGTTGACGGTGCCGTTGCCGATGGTGAGATTGCTTGACGATTGAGCAGTCAGAACTGTGTCGCCGTAGAGCGCGTTCATCACCTGCACGTTCCAAGCTGAGAACGAGCCTTGACCGCCGATATTGGAAAGTGAGATCGGGTCGCCGGAGTCGTCATCATAGACGCCGATCAGCTGTGACCAACTCTCGCGGTTTGTAATTTCAGGGAACTGTGTTGACGGGGCGTACATCTACAACTTCCAGAAGTGACTTCCGAGAACGAATAGCCCCATGTTGTTGTGAGCCTGCCCGCCCGTGTTGGTTGATGTCCCGCTCAGTGACGCGACGCCAACCCAATTCCCGTTGCTATTAGACGGCGCTATATTGGTGGTCGCCGTGCTTGTGACCTGAATGCTGCCTATAGTTCCGCTTGACAGCGCGATATTCGGGAATCCACCGCCGGGCGTAATGGTTGTGCTGATCCCAGTCGGCGTTTCCGTTAGCGTCAGTGTGTGGTTCGCTTCGCCGCCGTAGCCTGCAGCGGTCGTCACTGTGTCAGTGCTGCCCGGCATATTTGCCGAAGAGATGCGCCCCGCCGCAGCGTTGCCCATATCGTCAAGGCCAATCGGGCCGCGCCCGCGCATATCGAGCAGCGTGATTTGCTTGTTGGCGTTGAAGTCGGCCAATGCATTCGCGCCACGACCACCGACAACCGGACACTTCGCATCTGGATAGGTGTTCCAGATGTAGAGGAATAGTGCCTGAGCCGATGCGTTAGCGAGTTCCGAACCGCCAGAGGACGCGTTGCCAATCGTGCGACCGTTGAGGCGAACCCAACCAGTCATCGTGATAGCGTCGGGCTTCCACGTCCACATTCCAGTTGAAAAGACAGTCGTCGGGTCAACTGGCGTGCCGCCACCGCCAGAGCTGGAAGCACCTATCGACGGAACGGACGGATAGAAAAATCCGCCGTTGGCCTGCACGCCGAAGGCATCCGTCAGGCGCAAGCCGAAGGTGCCGTCGTTTACGAAAAACATCGGGATACGGCCCGAAGCATCCGCCACCAGCGGATTCGTGGTCGGTAGCGTCAGTCCGATGTCCTGATAAACATTTGCGAGCGCGGAAGAACTGCCGCCCTGGTAGACGGTCAACAGCGCACCGGCCATCGGCTGGCCGTTGATGTCGTGCTGTTGGGTGTTTGCGGTTCCCGGAAAGGTGCCGGCCAATGTCTATCCGCCCGTTGTTACGGGCCGGATTGTGGCCTAGACTGGTTGCCTAAAATCCGTGACCGGAGGCGGCTATTGCTGCGGCAGATCGTAGGGATTTTCCGGCGTGTGATCGGGCGCTTCCGGATCAGGCCCCTTGATAACGCGCTGTGCCAAAGTAGCGGCCCCGGCCGCGGCATTCTCGGGGCCAACATCGTAAGCTCCGATCCGGGCACCAGCCGCAGTGGCTCGCCGCAACGCGTCGAGGTACGCGGGAGAACTAGCGACAACCTGCACGCCTTTCGCAAGAACGGCAGGATCGTCCGAAGCGAGCATTTCGCCCACACGGCGAGCAACGCGACTGTCGATTACCTTTGCGCCGTGACGAATCGCTCCGAAAGTGAGCGCCGCAGTGAGGACATGCACCGGGTTGAAATCATGTTCTTTGAGGCCTTCAAACGCGGCGACGGCCCCTCCTCCGGCCAATCCCGCCTCCGCAAACTGTCGCATCGTGGTCGAATTGCCCAGCGCCTTTCGGGCTTGGTCAATCACGTGCTCGGTACGCAAAAGGGCCTCGAGCTGGGCGGCTCGTTGAGGACCAAGGGCGAGATTGATCTTCTGCCGCGCGGGTCCGTTGTTGAGAAAGATGGAATTGAGGACGTTGCGGTTGTCCCCCGTTCTCTCGATTTTATCGGCCAAATCAGACGCAAATCCGCGGGCAAATAGTTCTCGCTCGGGAGCGCTCATCTTCGAAAGAGCGCGCCGCGCCTCGTTCAAGTTGGCGTTCGACATAACAAACTTTTGGCCTGCCTCTAGCGCATCTTCCGCACCAAAGAACGCCGCGGCACCTTGGCGTGCAGCTTTGTATTCCGGAACAGCGGCGTCGAGATGCGCCACAAGCTGATTCTTGAGCGCAAGCAAATCAGCAGCTTGGCCCTTCTCACCAGCACGCATGGCTGCGCCGATCTTGTCGTCAAGGTTCTGCTTCACGGCATCCCAGAACTGGAGATTGGGGCGTGCGTTTCCGGCCAGAGAGACCGAGCCGTTAGTCCCGAATACAAAGGGATTTTTGACTGGGGTAAATCCCTGAGCCGCGGCTTTGTTCGCACCGGTTCTTGTCGCGTCTCGCGCGGCCTGTTGGAAGTCGGGGGACTTCAGGAGTTGCGCCAACCCTGAATGCCAGATGCCGCCTGCGCCCTTTGCGTAAGCCTTGGCATAGGCCGGTTTGTTGGCCACCTTGGCGGCTTGCTGAAGCACTTGGCTATCGGCATCGGCGTTCGCGCCGCCTGTGATGCGCCGAATGAAGTTGCCAACTCGGGGCGCCTGAGTGGCAAACCGATCTTGCGTTAGCTCCTCAAGGGCTTGGCGGCCTTCCGGAGAAGTGTTCGCCGCCGAACGGGCAAGTGCCCTGGTTCTCTCGCCGCCAGTATCCACGATGGCCCTTGGTGTTCCTGCGGCGTTAGCAGCGGCAATGTCCTGCCGCGAGAGCTGCGGGCCTTGGCTTTCCATGTCAGACTGCAAAGCATTTACAACGCGGCGCCCGGCCTCAGCGTCCACATCGCGCGTTCCTCGCAAGATCGAGACGCCCTTATCGATGCCTTGGCCAATCACGTGGCCACCAGCCGATGCAACCGTTCCAAACGCCGCGCCGGTTAGAGCCCCCTTTCCGCCTTCCTTTGCGATGGTCGCGGCGTCCTCGCCGTGCCCTATCGCATCGCCAGTGCCATACAAACCGCCGCCGACAACGCCACCACCAATGCCGCGCGCGATTTTTGCTGCAGCGGTCGCGCCGCCTGCTACGCCCATCGGCGTCAAAAGAGCGCCGCCCAACTGGCCGGCAATATAAGCGGCTGGGTGTTGCTCCATCGCCAATTGTTCATCGCTTAGTTGGGCCTTCCGGCCGCGCTCATAAGCCGCCTGTACTTCCGGATCGGGATGATCGGAAAGATAGTTGTGCAGCACCTTGGCCGCGCCGACGATGGGGCGAATGGGGTTGAGGTCGATTTCATCAGGGTTTTTGGCCGCGCTCGGAATACCAGATGCTTCCGCTAGGCCTGCGATTGCTGGAGACGAACCGAAAGTCAGCGCATTGCCGATGCCCTTTACGGCGGACTCGGCGCCTCCAACCTCACGGGTTGGCGTCGCTTCTTCCGGTGGTGGCTTATCCGAAAACGCGGCCTCAAAATGGCTATCATCGGCAGGCTTTGGCGGTGCCGCATCCTTCGGCGGCTCGTCGCCGAAATGGGCGGCAAACGGATCATCCCGAAATTTGATGCTGACATCGCCCGGAGCGCGCGGACTAACCGCAGTGTCGATGGGCGCTACATCACCCATGTTACTGCGCCCACTTCAGCTTGCCATCGATCTTGACAGGTTGGCCCTTTGGCAAATGGGCGTTGAACGCTTCGCGCGCCGTGGGGAACTCAGGCGGGGCGATCAGGCGCGGGTCCTTCATCTCAGCTTCGTTGAACAGCGGATGCTTGACGTAGTAGTCGTGAATCGCCTGATCTAAGCCAACATTCATCTTTCCGGGGCGGTTGCCGGGATTGGACTCATATTCCCGCGTAATGCGCGCGATTTCTTGAACATCGCGATAGGTCCGGTCTGTTATCTCGACCAAGAGTCGGTTCGTAACTGGCGTGATGCCAAGGTTGGCAATCGACTTCTGCATATTTTTGACTTCGGCGATGCGAACCGGACCAGCGCCCGATGCACCCAACGCCCTGATCTGGCTGGTGAGCATGTCGCTGACGATCTTGTTAAAGCCTTCCTGCGGAAGCGCCTTGTTCGGGTCGGCACCAATCGTCGCAGCGAATTGCTTATAAGCCCGGTTGGTCGGCTCGAGCGGACCAGAATAGAAGTTCGGGCTATTGATGAGCGTTTTCGCCAACTGGATTTTCGGCTGCTCGATAGACGCCTCGGTCGCCGCTTTCTGGATGCCTTCATATTTTTTGCTGTAGGCAATCGAGTCCTGCTTGGCGAGCTCGACGCCACCACCTACGCGCGCCTGGTAGCCAGCCATCGTTTCGCCGGGCAGGTGGTCGGAGTTAAAGTTCTTCATATCCGGCGTAGATTTGTCCTCCTCGCTCAGGTAGTCGCGGATTTGCTTGGCTCGAGCATCCGTTGCCTCCGCTTCCGACTTTGCCATCTCCGACGCCTTCGGATTGACATTGGCAATTGCCGCTCCATAGGCGCGAAGACGCGTTGCCCTCGCTGACAGCGCATCGGCATCGGCTTGTGACCATCCGGGCGAGGCATCGGATTGAGGCTGCGCTGTGACCTGTGGAACGCCCGCTTGGGCAACGCGCTGATTAGGCGTTAGCTGGGGTGTTCCTTCTTGCGGGGCGCTCTGCGGCACGCCAGAGGCCGTTGCGGATGAAGTCGGTGCAGCCGAGGCCATCACGACATTGCCAATGCCGCCCTTCTTGAGTTGGGCGATCGCGGGGCCTAATACGTTCCTGACCTGCGGGTCCTGAGTGTCAATCGGCGCGTTCGGCGCAACGCCAAGCTGGCGCGCGACGGACTCCGACGCTGCTTGTAATTGATCGTTCGGGATGCCTTGAGCAGAAAGAATGCTCATGACGGTTGGCTGAGCCGTTTGTGCCGGCGCTGCTGCTGGGCCGCTGGGAGCGCTAGCCGATGGCTGCGCTACGGGCGCCCTTTGTGGTGCTGGGCCTCCTGCCGGGGTTGGCTGGCCTGCCATGATGGCATTAGCTGCAGTCTGACCTTGCTGACCCGCGATCTGCGTATTGATCAGCGGCATCGCGTAGTCGGGATTTATGCGCGCTAGTTTGTCCGTGACCGCGCCAACATCAATAGGAGCATTCGGATCGGTGCTACCGCCAACCTTCGGAATGCCATTGCGGAAGAGAGTTGCCTTCTCCTCCTCCCGTCCCATCTGCTTTCCCTTGACCCAATCCTGCAAGAGATTGGCGATGCCGGAAAAGTCCTGCACGGGCGGCGCGTAGTTTGCCGTCGTCGGCGCATTGACGACTGGTGAATCCCAGCTCGCCA
>Ga0210397_10000131_pt1 | contig 57194 bp, 61 predicted proteins | sample IncBWH2OmetaG_FD_160126 | JGI IMG/M metagenome (GOLD analysis project Ga0210397, IMG submission 160126) | Forest soil microbial communities from Barre Woods Harvard Forest LTER site, Petersham, Massachusetts, United States - Inc-BW-H-2-O ...
CTGAGTGTGGGCACATCGGTTGTTGCGACAGTTCTCCGAGCCAGCATGCATCGAAGCACGCGGCGGCGACGGGGCATCCGATCATTACCAGTTTCGAGCCGGGTGAGGATTGGTTCTACGATTATGAGAAGCGGGGGATGGTCCAAGGTGTGGAGTTGCTGCCGCCTCATTCGCATCCGGAAGATCAGCCCGTTCCTGGCCCAACTGGAAAAGTGCCAGCCAACTGGGAATCGCTCCTCAACTAGCTGCCCATGGTTGATTTGACGCGATCAATAAGCTGACTAGTGGGTCAGTTTGACCAAAGAGTACTCTTCAGCGGCTGAAGCCCCAGCTAAATTTCAACGTTACTTAGGGCACAGCTGAAGCCGTGCCCTAAGCAAGACTTGAAACTGACCCACCTCGAGTTGAGATGGTAATATCCGGTCGAGAGTGAACCCATGGAATCGACACGACCCAAACTTCCGACCGAAGCCGTAGAGCTCTACAACAAATTTATTCATGGCGGTATGAGCCGCCGTGCTTTTATGAACGGTATCCAGCGACTCGCGGTGGGCGGTCTGGCTGCGTCGGCGATGGTTGAGGCATTGATGCCCAATTACGCGCTAGGACAGCAGGTGTCGCGCACCGATGAGCGGATCAAGACTTCATATGAGACTGTTCCGTCGCCGAAGGGCAACGGAAACATCAAGGGTTATCTGGTGCGGCCCGTCAGTGCTGACTCACGGTCTGAGTCGATGACGAAGTTACCGGGGGTTATTGTCGTTCACGAGAACCGTGGGCTGAATCCGCATATCGAAGACATCGCACGGCGATTCGCGCTTGCGAACTTCATGGCGTTTGCGCCAGATGGGCTGACTTCGCTGGGCGGCTTTCCGGGTGACGATTACAAGGGTGGCCAGATGTTTGCGAAGATCGACCATAACAAGATGAGTGAAGATATGGTGGCTGCGGCGGTGTGGCTAAGGTCACGACCCGACTGTACAGGGAAGATCGTCGCGACCGGTTTTTGTTATGGCGGCGGGATTGCGAATATGCTGGCGGTTCGGTTGGGAGCCGATCTGTCGGCCGCTGCACCTTTCTATGGCGGTCCTCCAGCGGCGGATGACGTTCCGAAGATCAAAGGGGCGATTCTGGTTCATCACGGGGAACTTGATACGCGACTGGCGGCAACGTGGCCAGCTTATGACAAGGCACTAACGGCGGCGAATGTTCCGCATAATGGTTATATCTATCCTGGCGCGGTTCATGGGTTCAATTGCGATGCGACGCCGGAACGGTACAACAAAGCTGCAGCCGATTTAGCCTGGCAGCGGACCGTGGATTGGTTCAACAAATACGCGCGTGGCTAAATTTAGCTGTGGGAGCCCATCAGAATGCGGCGCTCCGTTGCGCCGTCCCGGGTGCGTCTACCAGAAGACTTGAAGGTCAATAAAGGAGCCAGCAGCATGTATCGTCTCTCACTAGCCTGCCTGATTGTTTGCGTGAGCACGGCGTCTGCGCAGGTCGCGTCTGCACCCGCAATGAACGCTCATCCGTACGCTATGCTCTATGTTTTTGGCGACAGCTACTCCGATTCCGGGTCAGGTTATGTGGATGGCAACGGTCCGACCGCAGTGGTGTACCTGGCGCAGCGCCTGGGAATACCGTTCACTTATTATGGGGATCCGACAAGCACAGGCAAGGGGCTCAACTTCGCGGTGAGCGCAGCGCAGAGCGGGGAGGGAAGAGGACGTCGCTTTCCAACCGGCGCATTTTTTGCCTTCGGTATGAAGAACCAGATAGAGAACTTTGTGACGTATTCGAAAGACGGCTCGATTCCCAAGATCGATCCGGAGAAGACGATGTTCTTTTTTGCGGGCGGGCTGAACGATGGCAGGCGTCCTGAAGGTTTTACACGCACCAATATCGAGGCGGAGATCGATACGCTTTATGAGCTGGGTGCGCGGCGCTTCATGGTTGCGAATCTTCCGACGAAGATTCCCGGGTTTGCTGCCACGAGCATCAAGATCAATCCAGAACTCGCAAAGATTCCGGACGAAGAGCGTGCTAAGCACTCGGATATTCGCATCAGCAATTCGGGATGGGGATCGTTCTTCGATGAAGTGATCATGAATCCCGCGAAGTACGGTTTGACCGATACAACTAACGCTTGCGCGCAACGCGCTTTTCGCGGAGAACAGATTCAGGTTTGCTCAAGTCCTGAGACACATTTTTATTATCACGAATCTCATCCCTCCACTACGGCTCACCGCGCCGTCGGAGATTTGCTTTATCAGGAAGCGATTACCAAGGCACCATAAATGCCGAAGGAGATTTGCGAGAGTTTCTGCGATCTTGTCTGGCGGTCAGATTCGCCAAAGTATGCAACAAAAAAATATGAAACGAAAAATCGTTTAGTATTGGCGCTAACAGGAAAGCTTGATTGCCTAAATTCAGTTTCTCGAATTGAGGTTCCATGCGTCCAGACAAGTTTCTTTTAGCCGCGATTCTGATTTGCCTGAGTGGGAGCAGATCGAGTTCGATTGTGATTCGTTCGCATGGCTTCTTCAAACTGAACCAAACTGCAGGCCCGGCCGTTTCGTCCGCAGTGGCGGCTGAGCTGCGCGCGATCGTGGCTAAGGGACATTTTGGAGATAACCTCAACGCCGCTGGATATCGGGAACAGGTCAAAGAGGTTTATGAGTTCAGAAACTTTGCGCCTTTGTGGATCAGCGGTGTTGCGCCAACATCGCAGGCAACCTATTTGATTGAGGCCTTCGGTACAAGCCGCCAAAAAGGACTGAGTCCGAGCGATTATGGTGCAGAGGGCCTAACAGCCCAATCGAAGTCTCTCCAATCAGCGTCGGCTGCCGCCCAGGCTTCGTTCGATGCCGCTCTCACGCTGGCTACGATGCGGTTCATCTCGGATTTGCGGATAGGCCGAATCAATCCCAAGCATTTGAAGTTCGGGATTGATGTGCAGTCCAAAAAATACGACCTGCCAGAATTTATTACTCAACAGGTTGCAAATGCAGGGAACATTCAATCCGTGCTCGATGAGATTGAGCCGCCCTACGCCGGCTATCGTCGTATTGAGGACGTATTGAAGCAATACCTGAAATTGGCTGCTCAAGGAGACGGCGGCAAAGTGCCAACGGGGAGCAAAACCGTCTCTCCGGGCGATACGTATGAAGGAACTGCTGAACTTGCTGCGCGCTTGCAATTGCTTGGAGACCTTCCGCAGGGTGGAAGCTTCAATTCCTACAGCGGGACGCTTGTCGATGGGGTCAAACATTTTCAGGAAAGACATGGCCTTGTTCCCGATGGCAAATTAGGTGCGACAACTGTACGTGAGTTGAATACGCCGCTGAGTGCGCGGATCCAGGAGATCGATGATGCATTGGAGCGCTGGCGATGGATGCCGACCGAGTTTCAGCAGCCTCCGGTTCTCGTCAATATTCCGGAGTTTCGGTTGAGGGCGTATTCGGAAGACCACCAACTTGCCCTGAGCATGAGAGTCGTGGTGGGCAAGGCCGCGCCAACCCAGACGCCGGTGTTTAGCGATGACATACGATTTATCGTTTTCCGCCCATATTGGAATGTTCCGCCTGGAATTCTCCGCAGGAACGTCATCCCCGGCATCACGAAGAACAGCGGGTATATTGCTCGCGAGAGATTTGAGGTAACCGACTCGAGTGGCAGATCGGTATCCAGAAGCGAGGATTTAGTAGACGGACTGCGCTCAGGCAAATACTCAATACGTCAGAAGCCGGGGCCGAACAATGCACTTGGGCTCATCAAGTTCATGTTCCCCAACTCGCATTCGGTCTATCTGCATAGCACTCCATCGACGGAGTTGTTCGCGAGATCGCGACGAGACTTCAGTTCAGGCTGTATTAGGGTAGAGAAGCCTGCCGAGTTAGCTGCCTTCCTGTTGCGGAATCAACCCGATGGGCAACAACAGTGGACTGTGGCGAGTGTACAAACAGCGATGGATTCAGGCAGAGACAATCGGCAGGTTAATCTGACGGTGAAGGTCCCGGTCCTTATTCTCTACGTGACAGCCGTCGCGGAGGAGGATGGGACGGTGCACTTTTTCGATGATATCTATGGTCACGACAAACGGCTGAACGCATTGCTTGCGAAAGGTCCTCCGTATCCGTAGACAACGGACCTAAGTCTTTCTAACACGCTTGAGAATTTTATTTTGTTTCGATGTGGGCTGCCCGCTTCCTACTGACTCATCGCGGTGAGGTTGTCTGTGGTCGTATTGTGCGTGAGTGCGGGAACGGCGCGGAGGCTGAAGCTCGCGATTCTGGCAGGGTCAGAGTCCGGCAGTACCTGAAGTGTGCCGAGGACTTCGTTCGCTGAAAGAGTCTGGTCGCGGAGGCGGAAGACGAGGATGCCGGGCTCGACCTCTTTGGCTGAGAGCAGAGAGAATCCGCCGGTTTGTTGACGAAGTTCCATTTGTGATGCGGCTGCCGCAGCGAGCGCGACGTTGGGCAGAGCGTTTCCAAGCGCGGGGTAGCTTGCCTGATTGAAAGCGGCAAGCCAGTTGTAGAGGAGGTGGCCGGCGGGAGTGTCCGGGATGAGACCGACCTGATCGCCGTAACGAGGCAAACGAACGAGAAAGGTGGGATGGACGGGGCTGACGTGGTCGTTCTTGCGAGCGGGTACCGGAGCGTCGGCGGGATCGCCGAGGACGATGGTGTCGATCTGATTTGGATCGTCTTTGTCGTCGGGGGTGGATCCGGTTGTGGCGTTGCCGGAACGAGCGGTGCCTGAATTGTTGGAGGTGAAATGTGAACTTCGGTTGTGACTCAAGGCATAGAGGACCGAGGAGAGAGCAGCGAACGCGACAATCGTAGCGAGCAGGATGGCACCGGGGCGGAGCGGCTGTCGGCCGGTGAGATAAAAGCGTGGAGCGGTGAGAGCCGGGACTTTCGAAGGCAAGGGCTTCATGTGCGTGGTCCCTGGATTCCGAAGGCTGATGACATGGCGGGATTGGCCGCCACGTCTAGTGTAGACGTGCTGCCGAAGGTAGCGTGAGCGATCAGGCTGCGTGAGTGGCATTCAGGATCTCGTGCCAACCGATCTTGTGGCGGTTTGTTCGATGTGCCACTCGCCTCACTGCTAGGACTTGACATATATCCGTAGCGGATATAGTTTCGGAGCATGGTGAAAAAGAGCACGGCACAAGCTCCCCTGACTCCTGCGGTTTTGCACATTCTGCTGGCGCTTTCGACGGGGGAGCGGCATGGGTACGGGATCATGAAACAGGTGCAGGCTGACTCGCAGGGCAACGCGAAGATGGGCCCGGGGACGCTATATGGCTCGATGGGGCGGATGATGGCGGCTGGACTAGTCCGGGAAAGCGATAAGCGGGTCGATCCGGAGATGGACGACGAGCGTCGGATCTATTACAAGCTCACGAGTGCGGGACGGGCGGCGCTGGAAACGGAGCTAGAGCGGTATCGCAGCGTGGTGGCGGTGGCGAAAGGACGTTTGGCGCATGGCCACTAACGTTGCCGACCGGCGCTACCGGACGTGGTACAAGATGCTGCTTCGGCTGTATCCGCGGCCTTTTCGTGAGCGGTTCGGCGAGGGGATGGCGCAGACATTTCACGATCTGTGTCGCGAGCACAATGATGAAAAGCGGGGATTGTTCATGCTCGCGGTGTGGATCTTTTGCGAGACGTTAGGGGGAATTGTTGTGGAGAACTTAGCGCGTATGAACCAACTGGGAACAACAATGCTGCGTGTGGCTCTGGTGTCGCTCGGCCTGTTGATGGTGCCGCTAGTGGCTTCGCGGGTTGTGGACGGATGGCACTGGAACGCGGGAAGTTTCGTGTTCGTGTATGCCCTGTTCTTCGCAATAGGGATGGTATATTCGGTGATCGCGAGGAAGATGAGTGCGTGGACTTACAAAGCTGGCGTTGGCATTGCGCTGGTGGCTGGGTTTGCCCTGGGGTGGTCGACCATGGTGCAAACGGCGGACTCGGGGCATCCGGAGCGCCTCTGGTTTCTCAGCGTACTGGTGGTGGGATTCATTGGGGCCTGCCTGGCACGGTTGAGGGCGCGAGGTTTGGCTCTCACGTTGTTCGCGATGGCGGCGACGGTTGCTCTGATTACCGTGATGCTGCCTTCGGGTGCGCCGCCCGACCTTGCACGGAATATGGCTGTCGGGCATGGGGCCTTCGTGGTGTTGTTCACGGCCTCGGGTCTCCTATTCCGGCGGGCGAGTTTGGAGAGATTGAGGTAAGACCGAGGCCGTATCAGCGCCAAAATAACCTTTCCGGAGAATGCCCGTTTTCGGCAGCAATCCGAGCTCCATCCCCGAGCTGGGGAATTATGCTCTGCTCGGGACAGGGTTGTTTGGCCTGGGCTTACTAGCTCTCTGAAGGACCGCTAATTTAAGCTGTGAGTCAAGGCGACAGGAATAAGGCTCGGCCTGTGCTCTGTAGCCCGGCCTTTCTATTCAGTCGCTCCGTCCTATGGCTTTTTCGGTAACCAACACAGGTTCGCAATGCATCCGGCGTAGCCCCTGGTCCTGTAATTCTCCTTCGTAATAGCGTCGGTTGCTGCAGAGTTGACCAAGGAAAAATGAAGTGACCACTCCTGCGTGGCGCTGGGTGATATGAATTTCTTGTGCCCCGCTGCCCAGTGCAGAGACTTACCCTTGCCTCCAGATTCCTCAGCAGACCATACTTCCACGGTTGATTTCTTAATCTGGTCGTCATTGGGCGCAAAGCCGTCGAGGTCGATCAGCGTGATTCTACTGTGGTCCCCTTTGATGAGCGAGTTCAGCTTGTTTGCAATCGCGCAGCCGCTCGAATGGCCGACGATGAATAACAAATCAGCGCCGACGTCTGCGATCTTCTTGATCACGTCGTCGTACTGCTTAAAACCGTTGGCGGCGTCTGTATCGCCGGCGCCCGCGTTCTCCGGGTATGGGAATGCGTCAAATTTTACGTCGTTGCGCTGTTTTTCCGCGCTAGTCTGCCAAAGGTTCATGTCGGGTTGAGATGCGCGGAATCCGCCGAAGAAGACAACGTAGATGCTCATCTGTTACTCCCTTTTTTAGAAGTGAGCCCAGAGCTAGTAGTGATTAGATCGCATTTTCGTTTCAAAGTCCCGCGCTGACTATCTTAGAATTTCGTGATGCCTCCTGCGCTGATATTTCTCCTTGCGCTGCTCGCGCCCCAGACCGCGGCGTCGCCGTCCCCTGCGCGCCGTGTCGTTCATGTCGGACCCACTTCAGAGGCCCAGTTCAGCACTATTCAACTGGCCGTCGATAGTGCTCCTGAGAGCGGTTTAGTCATTCTGATTGCTCCCGGTGTCTATAAAGAAAAACTCACCATTAGTAAGGACAATATCGCGCTGGTGGGAGTGGGCAAACGGCCACAGGACACGGTCGTCACCTTCGGTGATTCCGCGAAAAACACAGGAAGCACATTTAAATCTGGCACCGTTACGGTAACGGCTGACGGCTTCGAGGCCGAAAATCTGAGCATCGTGAATACATGGTGGGATGAGCACCCAAGTCCTGACGACTCATCGCAGGCAGTTGCACTGCAGATCAGCTCTGACCGCGCTGTCATCGATCGGGTTAGCCTTCTGAGCGGACAGGACACACTCTTTGCAGGGAGTCTGACATGCCGCAACACTCCGGCCGGTACCCCTTGCGACGCATCACGAGAGTTTTTCAACGAATGCTTCATCCAGGGACATATTGATTACATCTTTGGGGACGCGAAGGCCGTCTTCAACAGCTGCGAGCTGAACTCTCGTCAGCATCCACATGTGATGATCACCGCCCAGAGCAAGCATTTCCGGGAAGAGAACTCGGGATACTGGATGCTGCACTGCCGCATCACGGGGACCGATGACGGGAACAGAATCCTGCTCGGCCGGCCATGGCGACCCTATTCTACCGTCACCTTCTTTGACACCGAGATGCAGGAGGAGATTGCTGCGGAGGGCTGGTCGGACTGGGATGGCCGGCTGGCGACAGCGACGTATCGCGAGTATGACTCTCATGGGCCGGGAGTCAATCGAGGTCACCGAATCGTTTCCAGTCCTCCACTCACTCCGGCAGAGCGTGCCGTGCTAACTCCTCTGGCGCTCCTCGCTGGTAAAGATGGCTGGGACCCTATCAGGCAGGTTCAAGAACTTCGTGCCCTGATTCGTTAGGTGGCTGATTGAAATAGGCCAATTTTCGTCTTGGGGCTGGGTGTCGAAGAACGGATAGCGCTTTGCGCGATAGGCCACCTCTCAAAATCGAGATTTGGGGCACCCGACATTGTCGACTTCCTGTCCTATAACTCGTATGAAAACGGCCCGTGGACCGCCTGTCAGTCTTCCCAGGTGATCGTTCTGCGGAAATCACTGAAGATCATTCTCGCGAGTCTTGCCTGATTGAAGGGGATCGAGGTGCCTCTGTGAATGCTCGAGAGATCGTGATGTTCGCCCTTAAAGGGAGCATTATGCTCACTGTTTTTGGGTTTGGGCTACGGGCGTCGGTGGGAGATCTTTTTTATCTGCTGCGAAGGCCACGCTTGCTCGTTCTTTCACTGACGGCGATGTTTGTCATCATGCCTCTGTTCGCCTTATTTGCGGTGCGAGTAGGCCACTTTAGTCCGGCAGTCGCTATTGCGTTGGTCGCTGTATCGTTATCTCCTGTTCCACCGCTTCTGCCGAGGAAGATGACGAAGGCAGGCGGTATCGCTCCTTATGGATTGATGGTCACCGCGGCTACACTCGCCGTCTTGTATATTCCGCTCGCGAGCGAATTGATTGGTAAATATTTCGGAAGACCTTTCGGGATGAGTCCGGGGACTGTTGCGAAGGTCGTTGTGGTTTCGATTTTGATTCCGTTGGCAGCAGGCATCCTGCTTCGAAAGATTGCGCCGGCTCTCGCAGTGCGTATCGCTCATCCAGTTGCTCTCATTGCGGCGATCGTGTTGTTAGCTGGAGCAGTTTGCATCCTGGCATTCGCTTACCGGAGTGCCTTAGCGTTGATAGGTGACGGAACGCTTCTTGTGTTTGCCGCGTTCATTCTTGTCGGATTGTTGGTCGGTCACTATTTCGGTGGACCTGATCCTGACTCGCGAGTGGTGCTGGCGCTATCGACCGCGTGCCGCCATCCTGCGCTTGCGTTAACGATCGCGAGCACAAATTTTCCAGCGGAGCATCGGGTGCTGGGCGCAATTCTTTTATATCTCGTGCTCAATGCTCTGCTGACGATTCCCTATGTTTCTTGGCAAGGCAAAAAGATTCGTGCGTTGTCCTCCGACAGTCCTTAGCGTGAGGACCCCGCTCGGTCAATGATCCTGCCTTTCTTAAACCAACAACAAGAAGGATGGTGAATGGTGGCAGTTACAAAACCCCCGAGTGCACGTAAAGCCGATGCGGCCAATGGTAACGTGGATCGCTCAGTTCTTCCCTTATCGCCAAAACCTACGTGGATTCCAAACCTGATTGGCCTAAGGTGCCCAAGCCACCTGTGGGTGCTCCCAACGTCCTTATCATCCTCCTCGATGACGTCGGATTTGGGCAGGTCAACACCTTCGGCGGCCCGGTTGCCACTCCAAATCTCGACAAACTGGCGGCTCGTGGTCTGCGTTACAACCGATTTCATACGACAGAGATCTGCTGTCCGTCACGTGGTGCCTTAATTACGGGACGCAATCAATCACAACTGCGGTGTTGGCTTCCTTGCAGAGTGGGCGACAGGATTTCCCAGCTACAACAATATGATTTCCCAAGAGCACAGCTACGGTCGGCGCGCTTCTCAAGGGCAACGGATATGACACAAGAACCACAACACGCCGGATTGGGAGAGCAGCGTCGCGGGTCCCTTCGATCGCTGGCCTACCGGCATGGGCTTTGATTATTTCTACGGCTTCATTGGCGGCGAGACAAATCAGTATTACCCGGTGTTTTTTGAAAACACGGTTGCTGTCGAGCCCGGTAAGTCATCTGAAGAGGGTTACCATTTTCTGACCGACATCACCGACCGGACCATCAATTGGATACGTTATGGAAAGTCAGTCGCGCCGCAGAAACCATACTTCTGTTACTTCAAGCCGGGGTGTGCGCATGCGAACCACTCGCCCAAAGAGTGGAAAGATAAATTCAAAGGTCAGCTCGATTCGGGCTGGCACGCATTGCGAGAGTTAACGTATCAACGCCAATTGAAGTTGGGAGTCATTCCGTCGGACGCTCAGCTGACCCGCGCCCTGAGTGGGTAAAGCCCTGGAACTCGCTCTCCCGAGATGAGAAGAAGCTCTATGCCGCGTTCATGGAAAACTACGCCGGATATCTCGCTTTTGCGGACCACGAGCGCGGACGGCTGCCGGAAGCAGTGAAGGGAATGCCCGACGCGGACAATACCCTGATCTTTTCATTGTTGGCGACAACGGGTCGAGTTCAGAGGGCGGCTTCACAGGTACGGTGAACGAGGTGATGAACCTCAATGGCATACCGTCCAAGCTGGAGGAGAATCTGAAGATCATTAACGACATTAGCGAACCTGACACTGAACCTCACTATCCGCCAGGGTGGGGTTATAAACCTCCGTACCGATTCACTGGCAAGATCGATCGAGTTGATATCGAACTCGGACCGATGAATCTGAGCCCGGAGGATGAGACCAAGTTGCACGAGATGCAAACTGCTTTTGCAGGATCGCATGAATAGGTGGCCCCGCCGGTGGTAATCGTGCTTTACGCGATGCCCCACATCTCAAAATTGAGATATGGGGCCCTCGGCACATCGGGGATATAATCCCACGGATAGTGGGATACAGGCTCCCAGGGCCTCCGGACTGTAGAACTGCCCGTACACTAAACCACGAAAGTACGGAGTTAGGTTCAACCTGATGCGCGGACTTAATCACGCCACTAGATTCGGTATGACGTCTCTTTTGTTCTTAGTGTTTTTCGCCTCGGCCTCGACGGCCCTGGGCGACACTATTTTCTCCAACACGGCTCCCATTTCCATACCACCGACAACGGGAGGCATCAGTCTCCCTGTGACTTCGAGTCCCTATCCAAGCCAGATCTCCGTTAGCGGTATGGTCGGTACTTTGACGGATGTCTCCGTCATGATCAATGGCTGGACCGACGATGGGACCTCTGCCGTTCCGGGTGACGTCTACTTTCTGCTGACAGGACCAGGCGGCCAGGCATTTGATTTCCTGGGAGATGTCGGTTCGACTCACGCGTTTACGGAGGTCAACCTCAACCTCAAAGACAGCGCCACCACCCGGCTGACCGACGGGCAAATCACTACGGGATCGTTCAAACCAACCGTATTGGGCATCGCCTGTCCGAGCTTTCCGGCACCCGCGCAGTCCGGCGTCGAGTGCGCCGCAACGCAGGGAACTTCCACTTTTGCCAGTGTGTTCATGGGGTCGGATCCAGATGGAACGTGGAGCCTGTATATTTTGGATGGCACGGCCGAGGACACCGCTTCTACGATCAGCCGTGGCTGGAGTCTCGGAATCGAATCAACAGGCGGCTTCGTGCCGCCTCCCCCGACGGTGCCGGAGCCGTCCAGCCTATCGTTGGTTGGCTTGGCGATGGGACTGCTCGCGTTCTATCGCGTGGTCGTTGACTCACATGCAAGCAGAAGATTGAAGATCCGATGAAACGATCGCCTTGCTTTTGAACCTCCGAATTAATTTAGGTTGTTTCGTCCTTCGGACTTCGCTCCGATCCTCGCCAAAGCGGTAGGCTGCTTCGAGGCGGCTTTTTTACGGCATGGCTGAAGTCATGCCCCTACGATACGGATCGCGCTTTGCACACTGGCCACTCATATGAGGCCGCATGAATGGGCACCCGATGTATTGCATCCCTTTTATGTATGGGCCACCGCCAGTCGAATCCGTAGTCTCCATGGGTGCATCGAAAAACCTGCCGCGATTTTCTTTGGGAGTCCCAGTCGGCAAGCGTTGCGGAACGTTCAAGGAGAATCATATGAACAATCTCGACTCGATGTTAAAGCGCAATGAGGAGTTCGCTGCTCAGCAGAATGCTGCTGGAACGCTCATGCCATCGCTTCCGCGGGCGATGCCCGATGTCAAAGCAATCATTATTGGTTGCGCCGATATGCGTGTGGATCCTGCTCATATACTTGAAACCAAACCGGGCGAGGCCGTCGTGATACGGAACATCGGTGGTCGAATTACCCCGGCTTTGCTGGAGCAGTTGGGTCTACTCGGGCGAATCGGCGAAGTTGCCGGAGAGAATCCCGGAGGTGGCGGTGAATTTCACCTTGTTGTACTTCATCACACCGATTGCGGCATCACTCGCCTTGCGGGCGATCCCGCCATGCTGACGCGTTATTTTCAGATACAAGAAGGTGAACTCAAGGCAAAAGCGATCACCGATCCTCGCGCGGCGGTTGCGGTCGACGTTGCTTTGCTGCGGGCGATTGCTGCATTGCCGGGCGAGTGGCTTATTTCCGGTCTCGTGTATGACGTGGCGACTGGACTGGTTGAGATCATCGTTCCGCCAGCACAGATTCGTGCTGCGTAAACGATGGGGCCCAGTGAAAATGAAGGACTATGGCAGAAAATATCTAACGGTTTCGGCGGGCCGTTTCTTCGCGGTCATTCGATTTCGCAGATCACGACGATGCTGTGATCCGCTTCGCGCGATGCCCACTCGTGCCTGATGAGACTGCATAGATGGGCATCCGAGGTATCGGCACTGTTTGTGTATGTACCACACCCACCAGTTCACATTGCTGCTGTTTGTCATGCGTTCCAGTTCGGAACGGTGCGGACCATGTTCCACATGAGTTGGTCGAGGGCGGTGTCGATTTGGTTGGAGGGTTGGGAGCGGGTGTTGCATAAGCCGGCCCAGCAGAATCCCGTGGGGGTGCGGACCATGATGGTGGTAGTGCCGGGGAGGCTCCCGTTGTGCCACCAGTTTCCGGCTCCGTTGTTGCGGACCATCCAGCCGCGGGCGTAGCGGGCGTCACCTGCGGGATAGGCAGGGGCGGGGGTAGTCATGATTTTGATGGTCGCGGGTTTGAGGAGAGCGGGGATGCCGGGGGCTCCGGCGACGTGGTTGAGGAACTGGACGAGTTGGGTAGAGGAGGCGATCCATCCGCCGTGCGAGTCCATGCGGGTGACGTTGAGTTTGTAGGGGTCTTCGCCGTACTGGCCGACGTAGACGACTTCGTTGGGGGCGCGTTCGCTCTCTTTATTGGCGGCGATCTGCATGGTGGCGATGCCGCAGGGGGCGAGGATGTTGGCTTTGACGTAAGCGTCGTAGGGCTGGCTGGTGATCTGCTCGATGACGCGGCCGAGGATGCAGTATCCGAAGTTGGAGTAGGCCCAGTGGGTGCCGGGCTGGTAGGTCAGCGGGTGGTTGGCGATGGTTTCGGTGATGAGCTTGGTGTGGTCCCAGCCCTCATTGTGCATCATGGGGTCGTTATCGTCGTTGGGCCAGCCGCCGCAGGTGTGGGTGAGGAGATGGTCGACGGTGATGTCGGTGACCCACTGCTTGTAGGGCGGCTTGCCGTACTTGATGCCGAAGATGGCGCCTGGGCCGAAGACTTTGTCGATGAGGTTGAGTTTGCCCTGCTCGATGAGGGTGAAGATGGTGACGGAGGTGATGGGCTTGGAGACGGAGGCGATGCGGAAGAGCGAGTCTTGCTGGACCTGGGTGAGGTGCTGGCGGTCGCCCATGCCGACGGCTTCGTCGTAGACGAACTGGCCGTTGCGAGAGATAGCGATCGAGGTAGCGGGAACGGAGAATTGGCGGCGAAAGGCTCCGGCGAGGCGGCCCATTTCTCCGCGCTGCTGGCCGTTGGAGCCTCCGTCTTGTCGTTGGCCGAAGGCTCTGATTGGCAGGGCTGCGGCTGCGGTGGTGAGAGCGAGGTTCTGGATTAGGGAGCGGCGAGTGGAGGATGAAGTCGACATTGGCTGAGTGTCCCTTGGACGAATGAGTGAGTTGGGTTTAGTTTGGGAGGATTTTATCTTGAGGGATTGCTGGGCGTCTTTGGATGCGGGTCCGAGCTGTGCCTCAGCGGCTAAAGCCGCGCCATTAAGCGAGGCAGGAAGTGGATCACTATCGAAATGGCCAGCGGTGCGGTAGATTTCTTGTACTGTCGGCAATTGATTGGAGGCGTTGTGAAGAGATTTGGCCGGAGGAGTTATTTGCTTTTTCTGGGATTGATGTTAGGTGTGAGTGCCGTGGTGTCGGCGCAGGCTCCGCCGCCGCAACAGATGCCGGCGAATGCTGCGGGGAATTGGACTTTGTACTGCAAGGATCCGAATGGAACGACTTCAACGAAGTATCTTGAGTTGCAGCAGGAAGGCACTGTGATCAAGGGACACTTCAAGGGGCCGAACCAGTCGGGCGGGGTGGAGGGGACGATCGATGTGCAGCATCTGGTGGTGAAGACGAAGACCCGTGAGGTGCTAGTGTTTCGTGGGCGAGTGAATGGGCCGCGTGTGAATGGTGTGGTGCAAGGAAATTCGTTCAATGGAACGTTTCATGCGCGTGCCGGGACGGGATCGTTTCAGGGCGTGCGGTCGAATTGATGATGACGAATGGATTGAAGCTGTTTGCAGTCATACTTGTTGCGAGCTCTGTGCCCGGTTTGCGAGCCCAGAGCTGTGAGGGGCTTGCGAAGTTAGGTCCTGCAACGCGTTCAATCACGCTTGCGAAGACTGTTGAGGCGGGCGATTTTGTACCTGCCGAGGGCGCTAGAAAGATTTCGGCCTTGCCTGCGTTTTGCCGCGTTGCTGCAGAGATGAAGCCTACTGCGGATTCGGCCATTCGTACTGAGATCTGGCTGCCGGTTGCCGGCTGGAACGGGAAGTTTCTGGCTGTTGGAAGCGGCGGGTGGGGAGGCTCGATCGCCTATGAGGGGATGGCCGAGGCGCTTCGACGCGGGTACGCGACCAGTGCGACGGATGATGGCCACACAGGTGGAAGCGCGAGTTTTGTTGTGGGGCATCCGGAGAAGCTCGTCGATTTTGCATATCGGGCAGAGCATGAGATGACGGTTGAGGCAAAGGCTCTGATCAAGACGTTCTATGGCCATGATGCGCATTATTCCTATTGGAATGGCTGTTCGGGTGGCGGGCGCGAGGGTTTGCTACAGGCTTATCGCTATCCGGAGGAGTTTGACGGAATCATCGCCGGGGATCCGGCAAATGTGCGGCGCAACGCGTGGGCCATGTGGCTGGCGAATGAGACGTTTAAGGATCCTACGGGATATATTCCCGCGAGCAAGTATCCTATGATTCATCGTGCTGTTCTGGATGCGTGCGATGCGAAGGATGGATTGAAAGATGGGTTGATCGCCGACCCGGAGAGTTGTCAGGTCGACTTCAAAGTGCTGGCGTGCAAGGCAGCGGATGGCCCGGATTGTTTGACTGCGCGGCAGGTGCAGACTGCGCAGACGCTGATCAGTCCCGCGACTACTGCTTCGGGCGAAGTACTTTTTCCGCGGCTTGAGCCGGGGACAGAGTTGCGGTGGGCTCGTATGGCTGGCGGGCCGCAGCCGGGCGAGCTGTTCTGGGATGAGTTTCGTTTTGTTGTGTATCAGAATCCCGATTGGGATTGGAAGAGTTTTGATCTGGAGCGTGATGCGGCGAAGGCACATGCTGTCGACAAGGATGTCGATGAGCTCGATCCTCATCTGGCGGCGTTTGCGAAGCGTGGCGGAAAGGTGCTGATCTATCACGGCTGGGCCGATCAGCAGGTGGCACCGGGATCGAGTGTTGAATTTTACAAATCGGTTGTTGCGGCGATTGGAGATTCGACACATTCTTCGAATTGGATTCGTCTCTTTATGGTTCCGGGGATGGGACATTGCTCAGGCGGAGAGGGACCCGACAGCTTCGACAAGATTGGTGTGATGGAACAGTGGGTCGAGCAGGGCAAAGCTCCGACGCAGATCACGGCTTCGCATCGCGTGGCCGGCAAGGTCGATCGCACGCGGCCACTATGCCCGTATCCGCAGATAGCGCACTACAGCGGCAGTGGCAGTGTCGATGATGCTTCGAATTTCAGCTGCCGTTCGCGATAGCGGCTGGTTTCAACGAGGGCCTGAACCTTGCTTCAGGACCTAATGGATCAGTTTGGGAGATGGTTGTGAGCTGAATTCATTGCTGAGGCCCTGTCTATTTTTTTTTTAGTTTCTTCTCGATTTCGTCCCAGACGGCTTCGCTGGGTTCGTAGGCTGGTTCGAGGAGGCTCTTCGCGGTCTCGGCAATGGTTTCGAGGTCGCGGACGAGAGCGGCGCAGACGGGATATTTCTTGAGGAAGTTCTGGATGCGCGGGTCGGTGCTGACACGGCCGCTTCCTTTCTCGAAGAGCTCCGGCAGATAACGTTCGAAGTCCGCAGGGGTCATCGAATCGAAGTCAGGCAATTTGGAGTTGCTCATACAGCCACCTCATTGATGCCGGTTGGCTGAGCAGACGGTTCCGGATTGCGGAGGAGTTCGCGGAGCTTAAGGCGGGCTTTGTGAAGCTGGGATTTACTGTTTCCGGTCGAGCAATCGAGCATGGTTGCGATCTCGTTGTGCTCGAAGCCTTCGACGTCGTGGAGAACGAAGACCATACGATAGCCGGGAGGTAGCGACGCGACGGCGCGCTCAAGAGCGACGCGATCGACGGATCCGGTGAGCTGGAGGTCGCGACTGCCGAAGTCCCGCTTGGGTGCGTCTTCTTCGGAGGGGTTGATGGTCTCTTCAAGCGAGACGAGGTTGAGGCCCTTTTTGCGTAAATTCATTAGCACCAAATTTACCGTAAGTCTATGAAGCCATGTGGAGAAAGCGGATTCGCCGCGAAAACTTCCTATTTTTCGGAAGAGATGCAGGAAGGCTTCCTGAGTCATGTCCTCGGCTTCCGAGACATTTCCCAGCATGCGCAGGCACAGCGTGTAAACGCGACGCTTGTGAAGAGCGTAGAGCTTGGAGAACGCCTGAGCATCTCCGTTCTTGGCTGCTTCGATCGCTTCGGCTTCGCCGACGATCGGAGGATTTCGCTTGAAGACGCCTGGGGAAGGTGTATTTTGTTGGGTCATTTGTAGGCCTTGGACGTTCATAAGCTAGGCTCCGGATTAATAAGGACGCACCGTTAAATTTTCGCCTGTTTTTTAGAGCCTACCGCAAAGGGAAGACCGGGTTATCTGGCATTTGGGATTAGATGTATGTCGGAGCGGCCGGGTTGTGCGGCAGGAAGAGCTATGAGACTTGTTTTGCATGGGTTGAGAGAAAAGTTATCAACAATTAAGAGCCGATGAATCGGGCGTATAGGGTTCGGGCGAGGGCAATGTCGGTTGTGCCCTGAATGAGGCAGCGACCATCGGGGAAGAGCGTGAGGGTGTGGGGTGGGTGGTCGAAGCGCAAGAGCAGATCGTTGAAGCGGACATCTCCGTGGGGTTGGAGACGGTCGCGCATGGCGGAGAAGTCGACCGGGCGATGGTGTTCATGGATCTGAACGGAGTTGCGGCCGCAGAGAGTGATGTGAGGGCGTCCCTCACCAGCGAGATGGGAGAAGATGCGCCTTCCACAGACAGTGCAGTCCGGGTCCGGGGTGGTTGTGTTGATTTCGCTGCGCTCATTGGTCCAAAGGTCATGGCTGAGGAGCGTTCGGCGCATGAGATGAGGCTGCTTGGTGAGGAGTTTAAGAGTTTCAGTAGTTTGGATGGAGGCAGCGAAGTTGACGGCGGTGGAGAGGATGCCGGCGGTATCGCAGGTTTCGACCGGGCCTGTGGGTGGTTTGGGGAAGATGCAGGCGAGGCAGGCAGTGGGAAGACAGGAATTCGGGAGCAGGGAGTAAGGAGTGGAGGGATCGTCTTCGTCTGCTTTCGTGGCTCGCGTTGGGAGGATGTTCATTGTTGCAGCGTAGGCGCCGATGGCTGCGGCGTAGATCCATGGTTTGGATTGTTGAACGGCGTAGTCATTGATTAAGTAGCGGGTTTCGAAGTTGTCGGTGGCGTCGAGGATTAGTTGGGCCGGGCCGAGAAGTTGGTGAATGTTGCCGGGGACGAGATCTGCGATTTGTGAGTGGACCTGGATGGTGGAATTGAAGAGGGCGATTTTGCGACGGGCGGCTTCGGCTTTGGGCAAGGACTCGCGAGCGTCGGCCTCGTCGAAGAGGACCTGGCGCTGGAGATTGGAGGGTTCGACGAAGTCGCGGTCGATAAGAGTGAGTGTGCCGATGCCAGCACGGGCGAGGAGAGAGGCGGTGGCAGCTCCAGTGGCTCCCACGCCGACGATCGCGACATGGGCAGCGGCGAGAAGTTTCTGACCTGGCACACCAATGCCTTCAAACAGGATTTGGCGGGAGTAACGATCTCTATCTGCGATGTTTTTCGATGCGGGTTCCGCGCTGGGTTTCGAAAGGCGGCTGGCGGCAGAATTCGAGAGGGGACCGGGGTTGTCTATCTGGGTGCGGGAGCCCGCCACTAGTCGCGATTGATGTTCGGATAGGTTGAAATGATTGGACATGTGGTCTGCGGTTCTGCCAAAAGCTGCTGCTCTTTCGTAGTATAGGGAACGGAGGGATGTGCGTGAACCCGCCGGTTTCCGGGCGAGTTTCGGCATCTCAGACAAATAACGCATGACGGGCAGATGCGGGCGAAGGATGCGCGTTGTTCGCTTGCGAGGTGCGGAATTTGCAGGGTTCCTTAGAATAAGCCAGGAAACAATGGCAGAACGGGAATAATGGTGGTTTTTTGGGTCAGGTGCAACGAGGTCGCGCTCGAGGATTACTGAAGTCGAAGTGTCGACTTGCAGTCGCGTGCGCGTGGCTTGGTTTATGGATGGAATTATTGAGTGCGGCCCGGGCGCAGGTGCCGGCGGGCTCGACTCCGGTGACTCAGGCTGCGGCTCAGGGACAGGGAAAGCCCGGTGCGGCAACTCCGGCACAAGCTCAGGGGAGTGCAGCCGCGGCTCAGGCGGCGCAGAAGGCGGTTATCCCGGATGCTCCGGGGCTGGCGACTTCTGTGTGGGATTGGAAGGGGCTGCAGGTCGAGAAGATTGAGTTTGAGGGCGTCACCTTCGACGAGTCGGATACACTGCCAAAGGAGTTGGCGCAGAAGGTGAGGACACCGCTCGATCCGGAGCAGGTGCGGGCCAGTCTTCGGCGATTGTTTGCGAGCGGACGATATAGAGATATTTCGGTGCGCGGGGTGCGGCAAGGCGATTCGGTGACCCTGATTTTTGCTGGAGTGGTCCGGTACTACGTTGGCCGAGTAACGATTCAAGGGGTGAAGAGCGAACGGCTGTCTTCGCTACTGGAGTTTGCAACGAAGCTCTCGCCGGGGGCCGCTTTCAACGAATCGCAGATTGCGACGGGAACGCAGGGCGTTAAGGACATGTTGGCGCAGCAGGGATACTACGAGGCCTTGGTGACGCCGGGTTCACAGACGGATGAGGCCGGATCGCAGGTAAATGTAACTTATACGGTTACAGTAGGACCTCAGGCCAAAGTGGGGCAGGTTACGTTGACGGGAACCGATCCGGGGCTAACATTGGAGGAGTTTCGGAAAAAGTCAAAGCTGAAGCAAGGCAGCAGGGTTTCTCGGGATACCGCGAGCAACGCGATGGATCGTTTGCGCAAGCTGTATCAGAAGAAGGATCGCCTTGAGGCGACGGTGACGCTGCAGAAGCAGACTTATAACGGATCGCGAAAAGAGGTGGACTACGATTTTCACGCGAACCAGGGGCCTGAGGTGAAGGTGTCGGTGGAGGGCGTGAAGATTTCGAAGAGCAGAATGCACCTGCTGATTCCGATTTATCAGGAAGGCACAATCGACAACGATCTGCTCAATGAAGGAGTCTTCAATATTCGAGACTATGAGCAGCAGCAGGGGTACTTCGACTCGAAGGTCGATGTGCGTGTGATTGGGCAGGCAACGACAAATGAAAGCGTCGTGTTTACGGTGGATCGCGGCGTGAAACACAAGGTAATCGCGGTGGATTTAAAGGGCAACAAGTACTTCACCGACGATCTGCTGCGGGAGCGGATGCGGGTGCAGAAGGCAGATTTATATCTGAGGAGCGGACGATACAGTCCGGCACTGGTCTCGGGGGATGTGACAGCGATTCAGGCACTGTATCGCGCGAATGGATTTGATCAGGCGAAGGTGAGTACGGATGTGAAGGATGTTTCGCAGTCTGCAGATGGAAAACCGGTGAAGGCGGGAGAGATTTCTGTTACCTACACGGTAGTGGAAGGACCGCAACAGAAGTTTGGGGCGGTAGCGTTGAACGGAGTGGATGGAAGCCGGTTGCAGGATGTGAGAGCTCTGATGAACTCGCAGCCTGGACAGCCGTTTTCGCTGGTAACGCTGTCGGGCGACCGGGACACCGTTCTGACCTATTACTTGGCCCATGGATTCGACCAAGTAAAGGTGGAGATACGTCAGGCGAAGGAGTCGAAGGACCTGGATAAGACGGATGTCTCGCTCAATGTGACGGAGGGACAGCAAGTCTTCGTCGACAAAGTGCTGCTGTCAGGTGTGGAAAAGACGAGGCCTAAGGTGGTGGAACAACAGGTGCTGGTGCACCGGGGGGATCCGCTGGACCAGTCGGCGTTGCTGCAGACGCAAAGGAATTTGTACAACATTGCGTTGTTCAATGAAGTTGTTGCGGCGGTGCAGAATCCTGAAGGAGATGCACCTGAGAAAAATGTTCTGCTGCAACTGACAGAGGCGAAGCGATGGAACGTGACGTACGGTTTTGGATTTGAGGCGCAGACGGGAACACCACAGTCGGGCACGATCTCGGAGGCATCGTGCATCCAGTTGAAGCTTAACCCCTGCAACCAGCTTTCGCAGGAAGGAAAGACGGGTGTGAGCCCTCGCGTGTCGCTCGATGTGTCGCGCATCAATCTGCGCGGAACGGACAACTCACTGACGCTGCATTCGTCGTACGGGTTGCTGGAGCAGGTCGGAATTCTAACGTTTCAGAATCCACATTTTTACAATCATAGGAATCTTGCACTGGCCATTTCAGGCGGGTATTCGAATATTCGCGACATTACGACGTTCGCGTCATCGACCTTACAGGGAGATTTTCGAATCACGCAAAGATGGCGGCGACGCGATACGTTTATCTACGACTTTTTATATAGACGTGTTGCGGTCGATCCGAACAGTTTGCAGGTTTCGGCGGACCTGATTCCGCTGTTGTCGCAACCGGTCCGTGTTGGTGGACCGGGTTTGACGTGGTTTCATGACACGCGGTCGCCGGGGCCACTGGATGCAGTGAAGGGACAGTACACGGCGCTGCAGACGTTTCTTGCTTCATCGAAGTTTGGGTCGCAGACCGATTTCTGGAAGATCGATGGGACGAACTCCACGTATTACCAGTTCGGCAAGTCGAAGTACGTTTTTGCGAGGAGCACGCGCATCGGATATGAGCGGGCTTCAGGGGAGAATCCAAATGCGGGTAGCGATGCTTGTCTTGGTGACCTGCTGACCACGAACCCAAGCTGCAGCGCGGTACCTTTGCCCGAGCGGTTGTATGCGGGCGGAGCGAGTTCCCTGAGGGGGTTTCCGATCAATGGCGCGGGGCCGCGAGATTTGCAGACTGGGTATCCCGTGGGTGGGACGGCTGTGTTTGTGAACTCGCTTGAATTCAGAATGCCAGCGCCGACACTTCCGTATGTTGGCAGTAGCGTGTACTTCGTTTTGTTTCATGACATGGGGAACGTATTTCAGAATGCGTCGGATATGTTCCCGAGTTTTTTGCGGTACAAGCAGCCGAATCGCGAGACGTGCTCGAATGTTTCGGGCAGCATCGGAACGTGCGACTTCAATTATTTTTCTCATGATGTCGGGCTGGGGGCGCGCTATAAGACGCCGGTGGGGCCGATTCGGCTGGACTTCAGCTATAACCTGAATCCGCCGGTATATCCGGTGATTTATGACTTTTATAATAACCCTCCGCATGAGGGGCACGCCGGGCATTTTAATTTCTTCTTCAGCATTGGAGAGAGTTTTTAAATGAACGTGATTGCGCAGAGATTGGGAGGGTGGCTTGCGGGTGCGTTAGCGCTTGGAGCGATCTCCGTGTTAGTGACGGGAAGAGGCTGGGGTGGACAGGCTGGAGCGCAAGCAAGGCCCGAGGCGGCTCATAATACTTCAGCTTCCGAGAACGGACAGGTGCTGGACCGCCTGATTGCTGTGGTGAATGGCGATGTGATTCTGGAGAGCGATATTGATGAGGAGCGGCGGTTTGAAGAGGTTCAGCCCTATCGTACGATTGCCGAGTCTACACGAGCGAAGCTGATTGAACGATTGGTGGACCGGACGCTAATTTTGCAGCAGGCAGCGCTGCAGCCCGAGGATACCGTCACGGATAAAGAGTTGGACGCACAATTAGCGACGCTGAGGAAGGATATACCGGAGTGCAAACAGTCCCAGTGCGAGACCGATGAAGGGTGGAAGAATTATCTGGCTCGGCATGGGTTTACGGTGGAGGAATTCAACAAGCGATGGCGACAAAGGATGCAGTTGCTGCGATTCATTGAGGTACGTTTCCGGAACGGGATCAAGGTTAAGGACGAAGAGATCCAGGAGTATTACGAGAAGACGATGTTGCCGGAATATGCGAAGCGGCATGTGACACCGCCTCCGCTGGAGACGATCAAGAGACGTATTGAGGAGGTTTTGCTACAGCAGCAGGTGAGCGCGTTGCTGCAGGATTGGCTGAAGTCGCTGCGAGCGCAGGGGAGTGTGTGGATTCTGACGCCCGGGGAGGTGGCTCCTTGAGCGATCTAGAGAAAAAAATTTCAGAGAAGAAGGAGATTCTGAAGGAGAAGGTAGGCGGCGAGATCGCGAAGGTGAAGCGCTCGCTGGCGACGCGGATGGGGCGTGGGGTGGCGTGGTGCGTGGTCGGGTTTGTGATTTTGCTGATGGTGCTGGGCGGGACGTTTGCGTGGTATTCGACAACCGATGACTTTAACCGCCGTGTTGGCGCGCAGGTTGTGAAGACTCTGGAGGACGCCACGGGCGGGCGGGTTGAACTTGCAAGGATGAAATTCAATCTACGGCATCTGACGATTGAGGCCGATGGGCTGGTGATTCATGGTTTGGAGGGGCCGGGTGAAGCTCCGTATCTATCGGTGGACAAGATTGAGCTTCGGGTTGAGTTGTTCGATTTCTTCTCGCATGTCTCTGGGGCGGGAATTGCCTCGCATGTGCGGCTGAATTATCTCGGCGTCGATCATCCGCAATTTCATCTGATTGTGGATAAGGATGGGAAGACAAATCAGCCAGAGCCAAAGCATCCGAATACGAGCAAGACCCCAGTGACGGATACATTGCTGGATCTGAAGGCCGGTAAGGTTGTGGTGTCCAATGGAGTTGCGTTATTCAATGACCGCGCGATTCCGTTTGATATGGCGGCGCGAGAGTTTGGCGCGGAGGTGCACTACATTTCGTCGACGGACCGCTACGGGATGACGGTGGACCTGAAAGATCTGCGGACGAAGATGGCGAAGCAGAAAGAGGCCCAGTCGATGCTGCATTTTGTGGGGGAGTTGGGGCGAAATGCCGCGGATTTGAAGACATTTGAGTTTACGAGTGGAAGAGATTCGAAGCTAGAGGGGACGGCGGGGATCAAGGATTTTGCAAAGCCTGAATGGCAGATGGCGGTGAAAGGATCTCTGGACCTAAAACAGATTTCAATTCTGGCAGATGTGGATGGGTTGAATGCCGGGGCGATCGATCTTGATGTGAAGGGGCACAATTGCACGACTTCGCCGTCCGTGGCACAAAAGCACCCTCCGTTCTGGAAGAGGAGCCATCCTGCTGAGACGACCAAGCCGCCGAAACCGCTGCCACCTGATCCGGATTGCGTGCAAGGATATCTGATGGTGGGATCGGCGAAGTTTCGCAAGATTGCATATCGGAATGAATATGTGAGGCTGCATGATGTAGATGGCAGCGCAAATCTGCATGTTACGCCGACGGAGCTATTGCTGACGGCGTTGACCGGATATTTGCCGGGTGGGGGAAGCGCGGCTGGCGATTTGAGAATTGCGAATTGGCTCGGTGAGGCTCCAGCGAAAGATGTTGCGGCGACCTCAGCTACCACAAAAGCCGCGGTGACCACGACGAATAAAACGGCGAGGGCGATTGGAGCAAAGGAGCCGATTCCAGACAAGGCGTTGAAGGTGCCGGAGGTGCAGGTTGCCCGTGCTTATCTGACTGCAACGCTGACGAAGATTCCGCTGCGGACGATTATGGACGTGACGGCCCCGGAGCATTATGGAGACCTGGGTTTTGATACAGCGGTGAGCGGACCGGTGAAGGTGGAGTGGGGCGGTCCGGCCAAACGAATTGCAGATACGGTGGAGATCGACGGCGATTTAGCTTTCACTCCTACGGGCGTGAAAAGACCAGGGGCTTTGAACGATGTGCCAGTGAGCGGGAAAACGCTGGCGCACTACTCGGGGAGGAATGAAACGGTTCGGATTCAATCGGTAACGCTCCAGATGCCGCAGACAAATCTTGAGGCATCGGGAATTCTTGGGGTGAATGAGGGTGACCCGCTGACAGATTTGAGGGTCGACCTCTCGGTGCGGGATCTGTCTGAGTACAACCAGCTGTTGACGACGCTGGATCTCGAGGGAAATGGGAAGCGAGGGACGGCGGCGATTCCTGTGGTCTTGCATGGTGCGATGCAGTTCAACGGGACGGCGAAGGGGCGGATTGCGGACCTGGATGTGAAAGGACATCTGCAGGCGGAGAATGCCGAGTTTGCGCTGGATACAACTGATGTGTTGATCGATTCCGTGGTGGCGGACGCGGAGTATTCACCTAATTCGGGTGTGTTGGTGGCGAATTCGACGATCAAACGTGGAACTGCTGTATTGAATGTCCAAGGAAAAGTGGTACCCCGCGAGGTTGTGACGCGGCGTGGAGTGGCGACGTTCGTGTGGGACGACGGAATGGAGTTGGATGCAAGGGCTCAGCTAGCGAACGCACAGGTTTCGGATGTGCTGCAGATTGTCGGACAGCAAGGGAAGATTCCCGTGACCGGAACGATGGGGCTGAATGTTCATGCCGCGGGCGAGTTGAGGGCCTTAAGCGGTGGAGGGCATGTTGCGCTGATGAACGGTGTTGCTTATGACGAGCCTTATGAGGCAGTCAGCGCAGATTTGAATGTGCAGGGGAAGGAGATTCAGGCGAACAACCTTGTGGTGAAGGCACATGGAATGCAGATTGCGGGCAACGGCGGTTATGACTGGGGGAGTGAGCATCTGCGGGCGCATGTGGAAGGGCACGACATTTTGCTGTCGAAGCTGGTGACGGTGCAGCGAGCGCAGACGGATCTGGATGGAGTGGTGAGTGTGGTGGCCGATGCGAATGGAACGCTGACTGAACCTGGCTTGAAGGCGAACTTGAAGATTACGAAGGCTACTTATCAGAAGCAGGGAATCGGAGAGGCGGTAATTGAAGCACACAGCGAAGCGTCGACTGTGTTCTTTACGGCGAACTCGACGCTGGTTGGCGCGAAGTTGGATGCGACAGGACAGGCGGGGTTGACAGGGGATTATCCGCTGCAAGCGAAGGTAACGATTGCGGGGCTGGATATCGGGAAACCAATGGCGATGTTTGGGCCGGGGGAGATGAAGGCGGAGTCCCAGATTGACGGTATGGCGACGGTGAGTGGACCGTTGAAGACACCGAAGGGATTGAGTGGCGAGGCGCAATTCGGCCAAGTGAATGTGAAGCTGCAGGGGATCGAGCTGAAGGCTGCTGAACCGCTACGAATTGGATTGCGCGATGGAGTGGCGACGCTGGAGCAGGTTCATATTACAGGGCCGGACACGGATATGCGGGCAAGCGGTACGGCACAGGTCTTCGGCTCGGGTGATCCGAAGGGCGGGAAGATGGATGTCAAGGCTACAGGCAGTGTGAGCATGACGTTGCTTCACTCCTTCGATTCAGACCTGATCGGAAACGGCAAGGTGGAGTTTACTGTTGCGGCGGACGGACGGGTGACGAAGCCGGAGCTTACCGGCAAGGTGCAGTTCGACAAAGTGAACATCGCAATGGATGGAGTGCCGAATGGTTTGAGTAATATGACCGGGACACTCGTGTTCAATGATGACCGGTTGGATGTTCAGAGTCTGACCGCTACGACCGGTGGAGGGACACTGAAGATTGGCGGGTCGATTCGCTATCGGAATGGCATTTATGCAGATCTGTCGGCGACGGGCGATGCGGTGCGGGTGCGGTTGTATGGGTTGAGCGCGACGGCGAACGCAAACTTGAAATTGCAGGGCGGGCCGGAGAGCTCGGTGTTGAGTGGAACGGTTTTAATGACTCGGTTTGGGATTGGTCAGGATGTGGATTTTGCGGCGTTTGGTACGCCGGGAGGAGTAAGTGCTCCGCCTGACCCGAATTCGCCAGCCAATAAGATTCGACTGGATGTGCGGGTAACGAGTGCTCCGCAACTGGATTTTCAGAATTCGTACGCGAAGCTGGCGGGGACGGTGGATCTGACGATTCGCGGAACCGTGGCTGTTCCTTCCGTGTTAGGACGGATTGAGATTAATGATGGGAGCGCTACGTTTGCGGGACAGAAGTACCAGTTGCAACGTGGGGAGATTTATTTTACGAATCCGGTGCGGATCGATCCGATCATCGATCTGGATGCGACTGCGCAGGTGGAGAACTACGACATTACTGTGGGATTGCATGGGACTTCGACGAATCTGAAGCCGACGTACCGGTCCGAGCCGCCGCTGAGCGAGAGCGATGTGTTTGCGCTGCTGGCGCTGGGCCGGACGCAGGAGGAGGCGCAGCTTTACCAGGAGCGGCAGGTGCAGCAGGGGACCGATCCTACGACAAGCGCGTTGCTTGGGGGCGCGTTGAATGCGACGGTGAGCAATCGTGTGGAGAAATTGTTTGGGGTGGGAAGTGTGAAGATCGACCCGGCGTTTGTCGGAACACTGGGACAATCATCAGCGCGAATTACCGTGCAGCAGCAGCTCTCGCGGCAGATTACTGCTACGTTTGCCACGAACGTGAATACCTCAGCGCAGCAACTGATTCAGGTACAGTACGACTTGAATCACGATAACTCGATTGTTGTGACGCGTGATGAATCAGGCGTATTCAGTATTGTGTACAAGCTGCGAAAGCGCTACCGATAGCTTGCTATGAGGCTTTGAAATTGCATCTTACGTCTAAGAGATGGTGTCACCGGACCCAAAACCAGAGATTTAAGGAGAGTACGGATGAGCTTGAAATGCGACGTGAGGCGCGCTGTTTCTGCAGGCCTGATGAGTCTGCTATTGGTTATGGGAACGGCCACGGGCGTGGCGCAGGGATCGAATGATAGCCAGATCCAGACTGATGTGACGAAGGCCCTGGATAACAAGCGATTCAAGGATGTTAAGGTCGCGGTACAGGGCGGAGTGGTGACGCTGACGGGGACTGTGGATCTCTACAGCGCGAAGGTAGATGCGGATAACAAGGCGCATCATCGCAAAGGCGTGAAAGGTGTTGAGAATGAGATTCAGGTAGCAGGGCCGGTGGTGGAAGACGTGACCTTGCGGGACAAACTGGCCGAGAAGCTGGCGTACGATCGCGTGGGTTATGGAACCACTGCTTTTAATTCGTTCACGATCGGCGTGCAGAACGGGGCGGTGACGCTGGGCGGAACGGCGTACGGGCCTGCTGACAAGGATTCGGCGATCAGCCTGGCAGAGAACTATCCCGGTGTGAAGGACGTGATCGACAATATTGAGGTCGCGCCGGTGTCTCCGATGGATGACCGGCTTCGGCTGGCGGAGGCTCGGGCGATTTATGGGTTTCCGACGCTGAATAAGTATGCGATCGATCCTGCAAAACCGATTCGAATTACTGTGGTGAACGGAAATGTGACGTTGACGGGTGTGGTGGATTCGCAGGCGGATAAAGATACGGCGAACATTCGAGCGAATGGGGTGCCTGGAGTGTTCAAGGTGACAAATAATCTGCAGGTGGCTGCTGCTCCTCCAGAGAAGCAGGAAAAATGAGCGCTTTGCAGATCGATAGGCCGCGCCGGCGATGCTGGCGTGGCCTGATTCTTTTACGATGGAGATATGGAATCTTTTTGGAAGAGTACAGCAGTCACACTTGAGATGATCAAGTGGGAGCATTCGGTGTTTGCGCTGCCATTTGCGTTGACAGGAGCGGTGCTGGCTGCGGGTGGATGGCCTTCGCTGCGAGTGATGGGGTGGATTGTGGTTTGCATGGTGTCGGCGCGGTCGGCGGCGATGGCGTTTAATCGACTGGCGGATGCGAGGCTGGACGCGGAGAATCCGCGGACTGCGATGCGAGCTTTGCCTGCGGGAACGCTGAGCAGCGGATTTGTCATGGGATTTGTGGTGGTGTCGGTTGCTGTGTTTGTGGTGGGTGCAGCCATGTTGAATCGGCTGACGCTTGAGCTGGCGCCGCTGGCATTGGCGGTGGTGCTTCTCTATAGCTATATGAAGCGGGTGACGCGATGGTCGCATCTGGTGCTAGGGCTGGCGTTGGGGATTGCGCCTTCGGCGGCGTGGATCGCGGTGCGTGGATCACTGGACTGGCGGATTGTGGTGCTGACAGGCGCGGTATTGCTTTGGGTTGGCGGCTTTGATGTGCTGTATGCGTGTCAGGACTTTGAGCATGATCGCAAGGTTGGGCTGAACAGCGTCCCGCAGGCGTTTGGGCTGACAGCGTCATTCTGGATTGCGCGCGCAATGCATTTGGGAATGTTGGGTCTGCTGTGCTGGCTGGTAGTCCTGTTTGGGTTGGGGAAGGTGGCGATGTTTGGAGTGTTTGTTGTTGCAATTCTGTTGCTCTATGAGCACTCGATTGTTTCGCCGAAGGATTTGCGACGAATGAACGCGGCGTTCTTTACGTTGAATGGCGTGATCTCAGTCGTGTTCTTTGGATTCGTCGCGGCTGATGTTCTTTTGAGGCGATAAAAAAGCCCGTCGTTGCCGACGGGCTGGGGGAGGGCATCTCTCTGTTGCTCTCAGCCACGGTGCTCGCGCTTGATGTCGTCGAGCTTTTCGTTGACTGAATGTTTGATATTTTGGGCGGTCTCGGTAATGTGCTGGCGGAGGTTGTGGGCGGTCTCCTCAGCTCTCACCTTAATGTCTTCTTTTTTCTCGTATGCCTTGGCCTGATTGTCGTCGTGGACGACGGCCGCTGTATCTTTAGCGTTGCCCCACGTCTCTTTTGCAACGCCTTTAATCTGCTCTGCTGCACCGGCATTCGCTAACTTCTGGTTGCCGATGGCTTCGCCGACGCCCTGTTTAATCTTGCCTGCTACCTGATCGTATTTCCCTTGGATCTTGTCGGTGTTCATTTGATGCTCCTTCAGTTACGTGGTGCCGGGAAGGCTGGTTGGCGTACGTGGATGTCAGACGGCTCGCCTGCCTGACAATAGGTTGAAGATGAGTACGATGATCGCGAGAACCAGCAGGATGTGAATCCATCCGCCGAGTGTGTAACTGCTGACGAGTCCGACTACCCAGAGGAGGAAAAGAATAATTGTGATTGTCCAGAGCATTTTAGGTTCTCCTATGTTCTTCCAGCCGAGTACCGGTCTTGAGTTCCGGTCCGCTGCGATGAAGTGCAATACTGGCCGCTGCCACTAATAAGGTGCGTGACACGCAAACGAGGTTGCCAGTCAGATTAAAATTGGAAGCTAATGCTTACTGGAATTGAGGGATTCAACGTGAAGGTAGCGATTCAAGGGGAGTTGGGCTCAAACAGCCATATGGCGACGGTTGAGATGCTAGGCAACCATGTTGGGCTCGAAATCATCCCGTGTACTGTTTCGGCGCAGGTGCTGGCGAAGGTAGTTGCAGGTGAGGTGGATTGTGCGGTGCTCCCGATCGAGAACAGTCTGCATGGGTCGGTAGCTGAGCATTACGATCTGCTGCTCGAGTTGCCGATTCGGATTGACGGCGAGAGCCTGCTGCGGATTCGACATAACCTGATTGCTATGCCGGGAGTGGAGTTCCGGGATCTGCGGAAGGTGATGTCGCATCCGGTTGCGTTGTCGCAGTGCCGCAGATTTCTGGCATGGAATCTGGAACTTGAAGTGGTGCCGTTTTATGACACCGCGGGCAGCGTGAAACATTTGATGGCCGCTGGTCTACGAGACGCAGCGGGGATCGCGCCTGAACTTGCAGCGGATGTCTATGGTGGGGAGGTTTTGCAAGCCGGGATCGAGGATCACACGGAGAACTATACGCGCTTTCATCTGCTACGAAGAGAGGACGCGCCGGCCGCGAAAAATGTCGATGCCGACAAGATGAGCCTGGCGTTTGCAATTGAACATAGGCCTGGGACACTGGTTGCTGCGCTGCAGAGGTTGGCGGATGCGGGAGTTAATCTGACGAAGATTGAGTCGCGGCCGGTTCCGGGGAGTCCCTGGGAGTATGTGTTTTATGTAGATGGACGGTTCGATTCTGCAGAGAGAGCGGATGCCGCTCTTGCAGCAATGCGGGAGCACTGTCGGATGGTGAAGGTGCTTGGGCGGTATAAGGCGGCCTAAGGTTCGAGCAGTTGTTGAGGTGCTGTCTTGAAGGCGGCTCGGTGGCGATGGAGAAACCAGAAGGTGATTCCGTAGACGGTCACTCCCCAAACGAGACAGATAAGATAGAAGGCGTTGCTGCCGGTCCAATCAACGCGGGGTCGGCCTGGCCCCGCTGGTAGATGGGATGTCATTTGGGCCGTTAGCCGTGTCACATAGAGATGGAGGCACGCTCGATACCAAGGCAACGCAGCCAGGACGAGGTTGCAGCAACCCAGGATTAGGAGGCCAATCGTCAGCAGGCGTGCATATTCCTTAAGACGAAGAAGGTCGTATCCGGCGAAGGCGGTCACGAGGGCGAAGGCGAGGTAAAGTCCGTGGGTTGCGAGCGGCGGAAGGATAAACCCGAGAATGAAAGCCGGGAAAGGCAGGAGCGCGCCCAACAGACAGCAGGCCGAGGAGAAGAGGAGAAAGGCGCCGATAATCTTAATAGCCGTTGGCGTGTGACTCAAACGGCAGGTCGGATTCGAGGATTGGAGTAGCAGGTTCGGGTTCGAAAAGAGTTCACGGACTGGGCGCAGGTTGAAGTAGACGAGCCACCAGATGCCGATGGCGGCAATGAAAAGATAGAACGCTCCTATGAACAGGAAGATGACGGTCATGGAGTGAGGATCGACCGGCGGTCTAGAGGGAGTTGCGGGGAGCATTGTTCGCCCAACCAACGAGAACAGGGCTGCGAGCAATCCTAGAACTGCAAGGCCGCCGCCAATGATGAGGACGGAGTAGCGAGCCCACGCGCGGAGGCGTAGGATTCCGATTACGGTCAGGATCGTCCAGACGGCCAGTGCAGCATAAAAGAAGCTGATGGCGAACAGGAAGTAGATGAGGAAGGGCGGCTCCGGCTGGATCGCGGGCTGGCGTCCTGAGAAGATTCCGGCCACGGCCATCAGGGCTGTCATCAAAAGAAGGAAAAGAGCCGCGAGGCTCATCACAATTGCAGACAGGATGAGTCCGATGGGTCGCTTCATGTCTGAATTCCAATCTGGGTTTATATCTGGGGAAGTATAGTCCCGGAAGTGGTCTGGCCAAAGAGTATTTCGACAAGGGGCTCGAGGACGGGCTCATAAGGAGCCCCAAGGTCCATGGAATAGCTAAATATTGAAGAAAAAGGGTTTATGGCCGATTAGCTGAGAATGGATGAGAGTTCGAGTGGAAAGGTCCGGGATTTGCGACCGAATGAAGACTTGCTGCATCGAATAGTGGATAATCTGATAGAGGTACACTCAATGCCAAGTGATTTCGTAAGTGTGATTCAGCCAACAGCAGCAAAGAGCGGGGAGGAGACTGGGGAGAAGGCCGGGAAACGGCCTGCTCCAGTGTTGCCGGTGCGGGATACCGTGCTGTTTCCCCATGCTGTGCTGCCTTTGACGGTAGGCAGGGAAAGCTCGATCCAGTTGATTCAATCGCTGGGTGAGGAGAAGACGATTTTGGTCGTGGCGCAGCGGGATGCGCGTCAAGACTCGCCGCAGTCGGCAGACCTGTTTGGCGTGGGTACGCGCGCGACCGTGCACAAGGTCGTGAAGATGCCGAATCAGAGCCTCTTTGTATTTACCGAGGGCAATGAGCGGGTAAATCTGGGCGAGTTTGCGCAGCTGACGCCGTTTATGACGGCGGAGTATGAACCGATTTCGGATGTTGAACCGATCCCGTCGCCTGAGGCGGAGGCGCTACAGCGGAATGTGGTGAGCCAGTTCCAGCAGATTGTGACTTCTTCGCCGACGCTGAGCGATGACCTGCAGACGATTGCGATCAATATCGATGAGCCGGGGCGGTTGGCGGACTTTATTGCTTCGTCGCTGCCGTTTCTTACGACGACGGATAAGCAGGAGCTTCTGGAGACCGCTGATGTTTCGGCTCGGCTCGAACGGATTAATAAACATCTGGCGAAGGAGCTTGAGGTGCAGCAACTGCGCAACAAGATCCAGACCGAGGTGCAGGATTCGGTGCAGTCTTCGCAGCGCGACTACTATTTGCGCGAGCAGTTGAAGGCGATCCAGAAAGAATTGGGCGATCAGGATGATACGCAGAAGGACATCGCCGACCTGCGGGAGAAGATTGAGACCGCCGGGATGCCGGAAGATGTGAAGAAGGACGCTCTGAAAGAGCTTGGGCGTCTGAGCCGGATGAATCCTGCTGCTGCGGACTACTCGCTGACGCGGAATTATGTGGAGTGGCTGGCGGTGCTGCCGTGGTCGAAGACTTCTTCCAGTGAGGTCGACATTCTGAAGGCGAAGGCGATCCTCGATGAGGATCACTATGGACTGAAGAAGGTGAAGGACCGCATTTTGGACTACCTCTCGGTCCGGCGGTTGAAGCCGGATATGAAGGGACCGATTCTTTGTTTCGTTGGACCTCCGGGCGTGGGTAAGACTTCGCTTGGGCGGTCGATTGCCAAGGCTCTAGGTAGGAAATTTTCGAGAATCTCTCTTGGTGGTATGCATGATGAGGCTGAGATTCGTGGACACCGGAGAACTTATATCGGTGCGCTGCCTGGGCAGATTATTCAGCACCTGAAGAGGGTTGAGGTGAAAGACCCGGTCTTCATGCTGGACGAAATCGATAAGCTTGGGCGTGACTTTCGTGGCGATCCGGCGAGTGCGTTGCTTGAGACGCTCGATCCGGAACAGAACAACACGTTCCGCGATAACTATCTCGATCAGCCGTTCGATCTCAGCAAGGTTTTGTTTATCTGTACGGCCAACCAGCTGGACACGATTCCGGGGCCGCTGCTCGATCGTATGGAGATCATTGAACTGACCGGATATACGGAAGAGGAGAAGGTGAATATCGCCATCAAATACCTTATTCCGCGGCAGATCAAGGAGAACGGCATTACTACGGAGCAGATCGAGTTTCCGAAGGAGAGCGTGCATCTAATTGCGCGGCACTACACGCGTGAGGCTGGTGTTCGCAAGCTCGAGCAGCAGATTGGAACCGTGTGCAGGAAGGTTGCGCGCAAGATCGCCGAAGGTGCGACTCAGATGGTTGTGATTACTCCTGAGATCGTGCATGAGTTCCTTGGCGGGATCAAAGTGCGCGTGGATACGGAGATTGCAGAGCGGACGAAGCGGGCCGGAGTTGCCGTCGGGCTTGCGTGGACGCCGGCAGGCGGCGATGTGTTGTTCATTGAAGCGAACCGGATGAAGGGCAAAGGCGGATTCACGATGACCGGTCAGATTGGCGACGTGATGAAGGAGAGCATGCAAGCTGCGTTGACTTGGGTACGCTCAAATGCCGCGTCGTTAGGGATTGACGAAGACTTTTTAAAGGAGTCGGACCTGCATATCCATGTGCCTGCAGGGGCGATTCCGAAGGATGGTCCTTCGGCCGGCGTAACGATGGCGACTGCACTGGTGAGTTTGTTGACGAATACTCCGGTGCATCCACTGACGGCGATGACGGGTGAGATTACGCTGAGCGGCAATGTTTTGCCGGTCGGTGGAATCAAAGAGAAGTTCCTTGCGGCGAAGCGGGCCGGCGTGCGGGATGTCGTTCTGCCGACTGACTGCAAGCAGCAGGTGGATGAGGACTTAACGCCTGATCAGACCGAAGGTGTGAAGATTCACTACGCATCCCGGATCGAAGATGTGTTGGCAGTGACGCTGCCGTCAACCCCTCGCGAGAAGGTGATGGATGAAGAAGTGCGGGAAGAGGTTCTTCACGCTACCGTGTAAGTGCCGGTCGAGAACGTTGCCCGGGTACACGGATTTCGTACTGAATGGCGGCTTGGCTTCGGCTTAGCCGCCTTTTCTTTAATTTCGCGGCGGCGAAGGAGCTTTCACAAGGAAGTTCGCGATTTCCATAGGACAAAAACGTGGCTTTTGCATGGTTGTCAGGTGCATTTTTGTGGTCGTAACGTCATGCTTACGTGAACGTTTTTGGAAGCTGAAGATTTTCCTCAGTTTTGAAGTTTATTGATGAGGATTTCCGGAATGATGACGATTGGACATTCGACGCTCGCCATTGAATCGTTTTTGCGAGCATTGCGGGAGAACGGAGTGACGACGCTGGTTGATGTGCGACGGTTTCCGGGTTCGCGGCGACATCCTCAGTACAGTCAGGAGCGATTGTTTTCCTCGTTGCAGGAGGCGGGGATTCGTCCGATCTGGCGCGAGGGATTGGGTGGGCGCCGCGAGCCTCTGCTGGACAGCATTAATACAGGGTGGAGGCATGAGAGCTTTCGCGGGTATGCAGACTATATGCAGACGGATCACTTCTCGAATGAGATCGGGTGGCTGCTGTCGTTGGCGGATTTCGATTCGACGGTGGTGATGTGTGCGGAGGCGGTGCCGTGGCGATGCCATCGGTCCTTGATTGGGGATGCGGTGCTGGCTCGGGGTGGAGTGGTGGAGGATATTTTTGTCGAGGCTGATGGAAGAAGTTCGCGACGAGCGCGCAAGATAACGGAGTTTGCTCGAGTGGATGGAGAGAGGGTCTGGTATCCGGGCGAGGCCAGTTTGTTTTTATAGTGCGTGGCGAGGATGCGGGTGATCGGGACTATCTCCGTTCGACTGCGGAGCAACGGTAGGTTATCCTTGGCCTCTCAATTGGGCCCATTCTTCAGCAGGTTTCAAGGAGAGCGTCTGTTATGGCACATGGTGACCAATCAGTCGATCCACACTGCCCAAAACCACCTGCGTATTTCGCTACGACCGTCGAGAAGTCTGAGCGGCTTCTTCAATACGCAGCCGAAGTCGGCATCGATGTTGATCCTGCGACACGTGAGGCAATTCTGCGTGCGCGAACCGCCTGCACGGAGGGATGGAACGAGGAGACCGCTGCCAATCTGCTTGCCGCCCAGACGAAGCTTGCGGCGCGACTAAAGCCGGTTACGGCCGAGAGCTTGAGGGCCTACCACGACGATACTCGGCCTACGATCCGCACTTACTTCATCGCGGCGATCGTGCTGGCTTTGATTATTGTTCCTGCGTCTCTGTGCACGTTCATTACTTCTGCTCTTTCCACCTCGATCACGAATGACATTGCGCGGGCGAACGCGCTGGCCCTGACACTTCGAGCGGACCTGGGGCCGAATGTCGCTTTCGCTGGGCCGCCCGCCATGGCGCCGCGTGCCCAGACACGATGGTGGCCGCTCCCGTGCGGGACTCCGAAGACGGAAGTCGTTTCGGAACCACCTGTGGCCTCTTCCACCACGAACAATTCTGTGAACGGATCCTCGAACCTCTCGAATACATCTTCGGTTGGAGCCACTGCTGCCGGCGTTGCCCGCAATGAAACCAATTCCAAGGACACGCACGCTGATGTTATCGCCGACCTTCAGGAGTATGCCTCGCTTGTGCGGCTGATTAACTATCGTGCGCGGAAGTTGGACTGGTTTGTCTTTTGTGTCGAAACTGTTCCTTCAGAAGATATCCTGCCGTGGGATCAGCGGAGGAATTATTTCGAATTGACTGCGGGTATTCCCGACCCGATGTCGGACCGAGACCGCATTACCGAGACCTTCCAGCACGTTCGCTACTTTGCGCAGACGATTCTTTCGGATATCGCGGTGTTTTATGGTGCGCTTTCGGCCTGCATCTTGCCTGTTCTCTATGCGCTGTTGGGGACGTGCGCTTATCTGCTGCGAACGTTCGAAGACCAGATGAGCTCGCGGACGTTTACGCCCTCGGCAGCTAACACTGCGCGGTTTGTGATTGCCGCCATAGGAGGCGCTGTTGTTGGTCTGTTCAACAATTTCACCATTACGCAGGCGGCTACGATTCCACCGCTGGCGATTGCCTTCCTTGTCGGCTATGCGGTGGATGTCTTTTTTGCTTTTCTCGAGGGACTTCTGAAGGCTTTTACCAAAACTGTTCCGGCTCCGGAGCAACCAGTACACCCTCAACCTCAACCACCAAAGTGAGAGGCACAAGGAGTACCGAAAAGGTCGGGCTCGGCATAGGAGATTCCCTCAGTGGCTAAAGAAGGCTGCTGAACGGTGCCCCTTACGAAACGGAAACGTACCTCAGTGGCTAAAGCCATCTCTAAGCAGACTCTTCGGCACCGCTGAAGGCGTGCCCTTAAACAGAGCGTTCTTGGCATACTCCAAGCTAGCTTGCTTTCCTTGGGGCACCCTTTGGGCTTCGTTCAGCGCAGACTCGGAAGCCGCGCTTTTTGAGTCAACGATCCTTTAGTGAGTGTGTACGTCCAGCGTGGCCTTCATTTGAAAGTCGGCGGCGGACTGGCAGGTGGAATATTCGGCAAAATCAGTTGCGTCGGAGGCTGGATTGTCACGGCGCAAGCGATAGCTCCGCATTGCGTAGCAGCGCGAATTCTTCTGCGGCAATAGCCGATTCTGGGGGAGATTCGGAGACAAAAGGCGAAGGTAAGTATGAGGCTCACTGTCTTGTTCCGGGTTGAGGGTGAGGCGCGGGAGAGTCTTTCCATGCAACAGATTGGATTGTGCATCATGAAAGACGTACTGCGGGAGCGTGAACATATTCGCGGAGGGAAGGAATGAGAATGTTCCGAGTTTTGCAGGGATGGTGTTGTTGTCCAGGGAAGACTGTGACAGGGTCGACGATGTTGAAGCAGCTAACAAGGCGAGAACCAACACGCGGAGGATCTGCATGGCAGGACTCCTTTTGTAGGGGATTATAATTCCGGCCCTATGTCGTCTTGCAATGTTGGATTTGTGCTTTTGAAAAAGTTTTGGGTCTTCAGTGGTGTTTAAGGCGGTGAGCGCAGAGTGAAGGGATGATAAATCCGAGTGTTGCTCGTGCGCTTTTTCTAATACTTGTGTTGGTCTTCAGCGGTCGTGCATTTGCTGTGGAGCATAAGGTGGCATGTAATTCGTTGCCTTCTGCGGTTCAACAGGAGAGCAAAACATTTCTGGGAGGCGGAACAACTCTTCGAGGGTGTGTGAAAGATGTTTCGGCTGGCGAAACTACTTACGAGGTCGAACTTCTAACGAGCACCGGAAGCAAGGATGTGACGTTCAGTGCCACCGGGGATGTTCTGGAGATCGAGCAAGAGGTACAGGAGTCGGCGTTGCCGCCGGTTGTTGCAGCAGCGTTTGAGAAGGCGGCGCGGGGTGGCGCCCTGGGAAAGATCGAGTCGTTGACTCGCAAAGGGCAGCTTGCTGGTTATGAATCGACCATCTCTCAAGGCGGCAAGCGGCGCGAGGTGGCGTTTCGTCCTGATGGCAGCGCGATGAAAGCAGATTAATGATCTTGTTCCTCCTGGATGAATGGTTGAAGAAGGCACGCTGCTTTGTGTCGTGGCGCAGCGTTGTGCTGTTGGCGCTAACTGTACCTGCAACCGCGTGGTCACAGAGCGCGGACTTAATTTCGAGGATGGCGGCGAATGAAGTTGCGGCGCGGCAGCAACGTGCTCACTTTGCGTATATGTCGGAGGAGCGTTCGACTAGGACGGGCGATCGGTTGTGGAAGGAGAAAGTGGTTGAGACGGCCGATGGACCGCTTCGCCGATTGATTGCAATTGATGGCAGGGCACTGACGGCGGGGGAAACGGAGGCTGAACGTCGTCGTATCGACAGCCTGGTGGCGCATCCCGATGATTTTCGCAGTATGAATCGTGCCCACAAAGATGATGAGGATCAGGCAACGCGACTGCTGCAGATGCTACCGAAGGCATTTGTTCTTTCTGAAGACGGTGAGATGAATGGATGCAATCGCATCCGTTTCCGGCCTGATCCGGCTTTTCAGCCATCGACTTACCAGGAACGTGTGGCGCATGAGATGGAGGGTAGCATCTCGGTGAAGCAGCCGGAAGACAGGCTGTGTAGCCTGGAAGCGACCATCATGCATCCGGTTGAGTTCGGCTTTGGCGTGCTGGGACGTATCGATCAGGGTGGACATTTCAGTCTGGAGCGCAAGGAGTTCGATCCGGCGAATTGGAAGACGGATCGGATCAGTGTGCATGTGAATGGGCGAATTCTGCTGTTGAAGAGTCTCGCTCAAAGTCAGGAGATTGTGCGGACAGAGATACGGGTGGCTCCGCAAAATCTTTCGTTGGTGCAGGCGGCACAGATGATTCGCGAGTAGTGCGAGTGGCTTATGGCGAAATTTGGAGGGATGTTAGTTTGCGACGGATGTCTTCGCTCTTTGAACCGAGGTCGATGGATTTCTGGAATGCGCGCCGGGCGTCGGCGCGATCGCTTTTCTGGAGATAGGCTTCACCGAGATTCTCCCAGGCTTCGGGCGAGTTTGGGTTTTCGGTGATGATCTGGTTGAAGACGAGCAACGCATGGTCGTATTTGTCGACCTTAAGGAGTTCATAGCCCAGCCAGTTCATATCGTAGGCGACGTCGGCGGTTTTGCCTTCAGGGGATGCGCGGTAGGTGGAGTATTCGGTGAACATCTGCTGTGGCGAATCGGTGTCGGCTTGCTTGAGCATTTGAAGGACGATCGCAGTGATTCCTGTCGGGTGCACTGTGGGGGCTTGAAAGATTTTAGGGTCGGTGAGAGTGTCAGGCTCGATGGACGTCCATTGGCTTCCGCCGAGGACCTCGCCGGTGGCGAGATTGATCTCTTCGGAGCGCGATGGAAGGCGAACGCCATTGACGGATTTGAATTCCGGATAGACGGCGACGGTTGGGATGAGGTCTCCGCGAGCGTGGATGGGGATGGTGAGCTGGCTCATGAGGAGTTCGTAGGTTTCGGGTTGGAAGTAGTAGATGGCTGATGAACAGCCGGGCTGATCGACCTGGATCGCTTCGGCATCCTTACCGAGGATGGATTTGCGTCCGAGATAGCTTGCGGTGAGACCTCGCTGTGTGTAGTCGATGAAGAGGAAGTCGAATTCGGCCCCGCAGCGGAGAGCTTGCTCTGCCTTGTTAACGGTGCGAACGAGTCGCTGTTTTGGCCAGTTGAGCTCCCAACCATGCTGGCCGTCGAAGGATTCTACGATGCGGCTCCATAGGCCATCGCATTCTGGGATCTCAGGACGGCAGCCGACGAGACGCAAGCGGGGTCTCATCCGAACGAGAACGGCGCTGGAGGATTTGCTGCCCGCGTATTCCTGTTTGTAGACGCCTTCGAAGTGAAATCCGCGATAGACGAGACTGTGAAGGGCGTGGATGCGCTCGATGCCACCCATTGCGGCGATAGCTTTTTGAATGACTTGGTTGGTCTTGTCAGTCGTATCGGACCTGGTTGAGTGCGCTGTTGCCAGCGTTGTGAGGAGCGCAAACGCGAGCATGACAGTCAGCATTTTGAAGCTCCGGCGGAGGTTTCCGTCGGTTAGACAAGCTAACTAGCGGCCGGTTAGGTTCGGTGCACGGTTTTGGCGTGAGTATGAATCGAGTTTTTTATAAGGAAAGGACGCTCGGCAGCAGCGTTCTTTTGATTGCGACGGCGCTCGAGGAAGCGGGAGCACGACGGGCAGATAACGTTGAGGAATGGCACCCATGCGAAGAAGATGCCGGCGATGACGATGGTGAGGATGATGCAAAAGGTGGATTCAGACATTTTATCTCTCCGATTGCCTGAGGGGAGGCGGTTCGAAGGAGAAGGTATGAACGGGGTTGGCCTTCTCCTTTGGTTCATTGAGTGGTGGAAGGCTGGAGTCGTGGGAAAGCGCCGGGCTGGAGCGCATTTCTATGACCTGCCAGCCAATATACGGTGGCTTCGGCGATGGTGTAAGCCTGCCGTGCGATCTGGCTGAGGCTGTTGGTGATCGCTAGTTGAAGCGCGGCGGGTATGGCGGTGCGACGTGTGGCGTCGCTCCGGAGGTCGCTGGCGGCTTGTCCGGCGAGGCGTGCGATGACTTCGTGGTTCTGAAGAACGGTCTCAGCATGGTGATTCTGATTTTTGAAGAGGGCGACGATCGAGAGGCACATCATGCGATTCGCGAGATAGCAGAGTCTTTCGAGGGCTTCACAGGCAGGGCTGCAGGCACTCTCGATAAGCATCATAGTGTGGTGAGCGATCTCAAAGGCCGCAGTGCAGGTGGCATGGAGAGCGTCGCAGATAAGGAGGGCGGAGATGGTGAAACGGACATCGGGGTCTGTAACCATTTCGTTCATGAGAGATTGGGGATCGACGACATCTTTCATGAGGATTCTGCGGCAGAGGGCATTGACCCTCCGGCGAAGTTCGCCGAGTTGAAGATCGCTGCGACGGACGAAGCGGCAAAACTCGGGGCTGCCGAGGCGATAGCCCTTGATGGCGTAATCGACGGCGCGATGGGTTAGTTTGGACATGTCAAGAAGATGGTGACGCAGGATCAGGATCTGTTTCTGGGTTTCCATTGCTTGCTTATTCCTTGTGGCTTGAAGGGAGGTCAGGCCCCTGTGGAACTCGGCTTAGGGACGGCATTATTGCTTATAGTGGCCGTAGTTCGGAAAACGTTACTGATTAATTGCGGCAACGGAAGAATTTTTTGAAGTGATTCTTCATGGTCTTTCTCTAACATTGATTGAGCAGGATTGGTAATTGCGCTTTGAAGGTGAAGCAATTTTTCCAATGGCTGTACGGCGTCGCAGAATTTGCGGCGATAACCGGAGCTAATTCTTGCCTTCGGTAAAAGAGATAATTTTTATGGAATTCGGGCCCGATATTTTTGTATCTCATATATTAGACCTGTCCATACATACATACATAAAAGTGCAAAATTTTTACATTTGACGAAGGGTGGTTGCTTTCGGTAGCTGACATGTGTCGAGACACTGATTGAAAATCGTCCGTTCGAGCTTGCCTGCGGGTTCGTGCGGTGCTTCAATGAAGGTGTGCGACGACTTCTCGCCATTTCGCTGCTGCTTGTTTTCGGCTTGCCGCTGGTGTCTCCGCTTTTTGCGCTGGGCGCTATTGGGGCCAGCTTGCCGGCTTGCTGCAGACGCGCTGGGAAGCATCAGTGCGAGATGAGTGCGGAGGATCGTGCAGCGCTTTCGCAGCATGGGCCAAGGTTTAGTGCTCAGTGTGAAAAGTGTCCTTACTGTCCGGCTTCGGTGAGTGTGAGGACAGGCAATACCCTGGCGACTCCTGTAGGTCAGGCAATGTATGCGGCGCTTGTGGGGCATCCGTCGGGTGTGGTACAGACGGAGTCGAAGTTGCGTGTTTCGCGTGGGCGGTCGCGGCAGAAACGCGGGCCTCCGGTGATTTCTCTCTAGTTTTTCCTCGAAGCAGTTCCTACGAAATCTTTATTCCTTTTCCCTTTCGAAACCCCTGGGTATTTCTGCCTTTGTGTTTTCGGGAGTGGTTTCTACAGGCAAGGCAATGCGGCTTTTGGAAGTCGCTTGATTCGTCTTCTTTGGAGATACCGTGTTTGGATTTGTACGACGTGGGCGTTTTGTCGCGCTGATGCTGTTTTTTGCAGCGCCTCCAGCGATGCGTGCGCAGGAGACTCTGACGCACGCATCGGTGACGGGGCGCGTAGTCGATCCTACGGGCGCGGTTGTGGCACACTCGTCGGTCACGGCTCTCGCGGTAGCTACAAACCAGAGCCAATTTGCGGAGACGGATGGACAAGGGCGTTTTCGTCTGCCATATCTGCCTGCGGGAGAGTATCGCATCAGCGCGCAGGCGAAGGGTTTTGGAGAGAGCTCGCGGATGGTGGAGCTGACGGTCGGATCGGCGTTCGATGTTACGTTGCAGCTTTCGATTACGAGTGCGACAGCTACGGTTGATGTGACGGGTGCGGCTTCCGTGATTGAAGAGGACCGAAGCCAGATTGCGCAGACGGTGTCGCAGCAGGAGGTGGCGAACCTTCCTTATGAAGGGAGGAACTACCTGGATTTGGCGCTGCTTCTGCCGGGTGTTTCGCCAACGAATACAGCGAGCACGCAGACGCTGGCGGAGACTTCGGAGGTGGTTGGCCAGGGGTATTCGGTAAACAGCCAGAGGAATTTTTCGAACAGCTTTGTGGTGGATGGGCTTTCGGATAACGACGATGCGGCGGGCGTTGCGGGGAATGTCTTCAGCATGGATGTGGTGCGGGAATTTCAGGTAGTGACTTCAGGTGGGCAGGCGGAGTTCGGTCGAGCTCTGGGTGGGTACTTCAATGTGATTACGAAGAGCGGGATGAATCAGTTGCATGGGGCGGCATATGGTTTTCTGCGGAATCAGCGGATGAATGCAGATAATGCACTATCGAGGAGCAGACTTCCGCTGACGCAGGGACTGTATGGGGCGAGTCTGTCGGGGCCGGTGCAGAGGGATCATACTTTTCTGTTTGGAAATTTTGAAGAGGGAAGGTTGAACACGGCTGGCGTGACAACGGTGACGCCTGCAAGTGCTGCGGCGATCAACGCCCGGCTGTTGGCCGTGGGCTATGCGGCTCCATTTCTTCCGGTGGGAACGAGTGCGACGAGTCTTTATCCGACTACGCTGCATACGGATACTTTTTTCCTGCGCGGGGATCATCGGTTTGGGCAGAACGATCAGTTCAATGCACGGTACAGCCTGTACAAGCTGAGCAGCACGAATGCGAGGGGCGTGGGCGGATTGAATGAGGTGAGCAACGGGACCTCGGTTTATGACACAAACCATACGATTGCCGCGAGCAATGTGGCGGCGGTTTCGTCACGGACCTTCAATGAGACGCGTGTACAGTTCAGCTATGACGATCTGAGCGCGCCGCCGAACGATTTGATGGGGCCGGCGGTGACGATCTCGGGGCTGGCGGTGTTTGGGAGGTCGACGAACTCACCTACAGCGCGGCTGAATTATCTCGGCGAGGCAGTGGACAACGTGATGATGCAGCGTGGGGAGCACACACTGAAGATGGGTGTGGATTTTCTTTATAACGACAACACAATTACGTATCCGCAGTCGCTGCGCGGATCGTACAGTTTTGCTTCGCTGGCAGCGTTTCTCACGGGGATTTATAACTCACAGGGATATACGCAAAACTTCGGGACGCCTACGATCAATCAGCACAACCCGAATCTTGGGTTTTATGCGCAGGATGAGTGGAAGGTAGGACGGGCGCTTACGGTGAATGCGGGCCTGCGGTATGACCTCGAGTGGCTACAAACGATTCACACGGATACAAATAATGTTTCGCCGCGAATTGGAGTGGCTTGGTCGCCGTTTGCTGGACAAGGAATGGTAGTGCGGGCGAGTTATGGACTGTTTTACGACCGGTTACCGTTGAGGCCGTTGGCGAATGCTCTGCTCTCGGCGAACAACACGATCGATCCGGCTCAGGCGCGGTTTTTCAGCTATTCGTTCTCGCCGACGGATGTTGGTGCTCCGGTGTTTCCTGCGGTGGCGAATGCTCCGCAGGTGGGAGCGAAGCCGAACTACGCGACGATGGACCAGGGAATTCAGAATCCGTATTCGCAGCAGGCGAGTTTGGAAGTGGAGCAGCAGATTTTGAAAACGGGCACACTGGGAGTGAGTTATCAGCATGTGCGCGGGCTGCATCTGATCAGCTCGATCAATACGAATATCAATGTGGATGGGACGCGGCCTGATGCTACGCGGGGAAATATCAAGCCCTATAGCTCGAAGTTCGATTCTTATTACGATGGGCTGGGGGTCTCCTATCTGCAGCGGCCGGCAGCGTGGAGTTCGATGCGGATCTCGTATACGTGGTCGAAAGCGATTGACGATGTTGGGGAGTTCTTCTTCAGCTCGCCGATTAATAATTTCGACTTGCGCATGGACCGGAGTCGTTCGGATGATGATCAACGGCATCGCGTGGTCTTTAATGCGACGGTGAATACGCCTACGACTCCAGCTCGCGGGGTGGGCGAGTATCTGATGCATGGGTGGAGGCTGGGCGTGATTCTGCAGTACTATTCGCGGCTGCCGTTCAACGTGACGACGGGGACAACGACGAAGCAGTCGACGACGCAACGGCCTTGCGCTCCGGGATTCAGTTTGACAGTGAGCGGAGGATTGAATCCCTGCACGGAAGCTCTGCCGGGCGCGGTGATTGGAAGGAATGCCGGGATTGGGTTTGATTTTTTCAGTTTGAATGCGCGGCTGAGCCGGACGTTTGCAGTTACTGAGCGGGTGAAGGTGGAGGGGATGGGGGAAGCGTTCAATGCTTTGAATCACCGGAATGACATGATTCCGAATGCGACTTGGGGGGCGGGAGCATATCCTGCCACGCCGAATGCTACGTTTGGGCAGGCTACCGCTGTGGGCGATGCACGGAGTGTGCAGCTCGCGGTGCGGATTAATTTCTAATTGTTGGTTGCGGCGATTTCTTCAGCCGGTTGCGGTTGAGTATTGGCGCAGGGCCGCGTCGGCTTCTTCGTAGCCTGTGGGGACGGTGACGTTTTTGATGGTGGCTCCGGCTTCGAGGAGCGCGCGGATTGAGTCTGGGGTGCGGCGGTACTTCCAGTAGGAGTCGACTGCGGCTTTGATGGCGAGTTGGAGGGCGGTGCGGCCATTGCCGTCAACGGCGTTGATGGGCACCCCGCGGGCGATGAGGAGTTTGACGACGTCGGGCCACCCTCGCCAAGCGGCTACGTGGAGGGCGGTGCTGTTGGAGGCGATGTCGAAGTAGCCGTCGCCTGGATAGAGGACGTCGGGTGGGATGCCTAGGTCAAGGAGGTTGCGAACGCCCTCGGTGTTGTTGTTACCGGCGAATTGAGCCAGAAGGATTCCGCCAAAGGCGATGAGTTTGGAGACGAGGTTGGGTTCGAAAGCGGTGAGCCCGCGGATGATTTCGGTCTTGTCTTGTGCGCATGCTGCGATGAGGGGGTCTGGGCCAGGAAGCAGGTCGAGGAAGATGTTGCGGTGTTCGAGTTCATCGAGAACGTCGCCGCGGCCGCGATGAATGGCGATGTCGATTGCGGACTTGTTCTCGCGTGTGCTTCTGAGGAAGGGGTCGGCTCCGTGATCGAGTAGAAGTTTGATAATGACGAGGCCGTTGTCGCGGCGAAGGGACTGATGGAGCGAGGTGAACCCCCAGTGGGTCATGAAGTTGGGGTTCGCACCGTTTTCGAGGGCTAGCTGGATGCCTTTCTCGTCGTGCCAGTCGGCTTTTCGGAGCAGGACGGTGTTGAGGCATGACTCGTTGAACTTGCCACTGGTGAGAATGATTTTAAGGACGGTGTTGTCGTAGGTTTCGGGGACGTGGTACGGAGTTTCCTCGTCGTTGGGGTCGGCGCCGCGATCGAGGAGTAGCTGGGTCAGGCCGGCGTGTTGCGCGAGGCCGGCGGCTCCGTAGATGACGGACTCGAAGGTTGGGCGTGGATTGGGGTGGTCGATCATCTCATACCAGCCGGTGTTGGCGCTGGCTCCCGCATCGAGAAGAGTCCGAGCGGTGTCGACGAACGCTTCGGAGCGCGTGGAGTCGAGACGGAGATAGCGGGAGAAGCAGAGGTGAGTTAGAGCGTCCCAGTTGTGGGGACCTCCGGTGTTGGCGGCGTCGCTGGGATTTTGAGTGAGGAGTTTTTTGACGGTGGGCTCGTCGGCGAGGATGGCGGCGGTGTGAATGCTCGCGGTTGCTACTTGCGGGTATCGTTCGAGAATGAGTTGGGCTTGCTCAAGTGTGCCTGAGGCATGCCAATCATGGCGTGGGACGCAGGCGGCTTCGATGAAGGCTGCGGCGGGATCGGGGAGATCGGCTGTGGTGCGGATGAGGTGCTGGGTTTCGAGGTAGGCGGCGAATTTGGGCCAGCTCTCGAAGCTGTGGTCGCGGGCGATGATGAGCTGGGCGTCGGCGAGAGTGAAGCGGGAGGAACCAACTTCGTGGAGGGGAAGTTGGTGGAACTTCGGATGGACGCGCCAGATGTGATGAATCGCATCGACCTGCCCAGCCTGATGGGCGTGCAGGAGGTCTTTGGCTTGTTTTCTGTATTGTTGAAGGTTGGGACGGGCGGGTAGTTGTTTTTCGGGCATACGAAGCTCCTTTCGGTTGCTGCCTGTATGTCCGCATGAGTCAGGCTGAAAGAAGGTTCGTTAAGTTAGGTGATGCTGGAGGTGGGCACTGCCCTTTCCGCGGACTGGATGCGCCCTTCGCGCTTGAGAAGAACCTAAGGGTTTTGCCAGACGAAGTCAATTTGGATTTAACGACGTGTTTTTGCGTTGTGGGGATGGATGGTTGTTGACGTGTCGGATATGCTCAATGGGATGCGTGTGAGGGTTCTTCATTTTGGGATTTTGCGGGAACGGATGGGTGGTGGGGAGTGGCTTGAAATCGCAGATAACGCTACCGTTGCAGATGTTTTGAACGTCTACAGAGAGCGGCTTGGCAGCTTTGCCTGGGAGTCGATTGCTGTGGCGGTGAACCAGGAGTATGCACGGGCGGATGCGGTGTTGAAGGACGCAGATGAGGTTGCGTTGCTGCCTCCTGTGAGCGGCGGCTGGATAGAAACAAGGAATGACGATGCGGGTTGAGATTGTTGATGAGGCGATTCCGGTTACGGCGATTGAGGCGGAGATGAAATCCGGGCCGGATGGGGCTGTGTGCGTGTTCGACGGGATTGTGCGTGACAATACGCGCGGGCGGAAGACGCTTTATCTAGATTATGAGGCTTATCGTGAGATGGCACTAGAGCAGATGCTCGCGCTTGCGGCAGAGGCAGTGGTGAAGTTTGGTGTCCGGGATGTGGCGCTGGTGCATCGGCTGGGGCGGCTTCGCGTGGGCGAGACGAGCGTGCTGGTGGTGGTGGCGTCGGCGCATCGTGGAGCGGCGTTTGATGCTTGCCGATGGCTGATCGATACGCTGAAGAAGACGGTGCCGATCTGGAAGAAAGAACAATTTGTGGATGGAGCCGTGTGGGCGGATGGTGAACCGTTTCCTGATGAGATTGCTGTGTCGCCGGAGATACGTGGATGAGACTGGCGGGACTAGTGCTGGGAACGGGATTGTGGGTGCAGTGTGTGTGCGCGCAAGCTCCGATTGAACGGCGGCCGCCGCCTCCGGCTGCGGAGACTGAGGGTGCGCAGGACAAACAGGATAAGAAAGAACCACGCGGTGGGTTTCCGGACATTAAGGTAGAGACTCGTCTGGTGAATGTGGCTTTGAATGTCGTGGATACGAAAGGTTCGCCGGTGGGTGGGCTGAAGAAGGATGATTTTCAGATTCTTGAGGATGGGAAACTTCAGGAGATCAGGATTTTTGAGAGGGAGACGACGACTCCGCTGTCGATTGTTCTGGCGATCGATACGAGCGAGAGTGTGTTGACGAATGAGCGGCTGGAGAAAGAGGCAGCGAAGCATTTTGTGAATGCGCTGCTTCGGGATCAGGACGAACTAGATGTGATGGCGTTTTCTGATGTGGTGCGGGAGATGGTGGCGTTTACAAATCAGAAGAAACGGATCGAGTGGGGCATTAATAACATTCAGCGCGGTGAAGCTACGGCGGTTTACGACGCGGTGTACCTGGCATCCAAGTCGCTTGCAGGGACTTCGGCTGCGGATGGCCGACGACGCGTGATTGTGATGATTACTGATGGTGGGGATACGGTGAAGGGTTCGAAGTATACGGAAGCATTGGAGGAGGCACAGAGAGCGGGGGCGATGATCTATGCGCTGATTATTGTGCCGATCTATGCGGATGCGGGACGCAATGTTGCGGGAGAACATGCGCTGATCCAGATGGCGAACGATACTGGTGGGAAGTACTACTATGTGGTGGACCCGAAGGATCTGGAGCCAGCGTTCCGGCACGTGTCGGACGATCTGAGGACGCAGTATTTGCTGGGGTATTACGCGCCGAAGCGTGGGCTGGATGACTCGTACCGGACAATTAAGGTGCGCATGGCGGATGAGGATTTGCGAGGAAATTATGAACTGCGATACCGGGCGGGGTATTACGCGGACGCTCGCTGATTGAAGGCTTAACCCGATTTCACTGAGGGCACCGATCTTTGGATGATGTGGTGTACTTAAGTCGAGGTGTGCATGTCAGAGAAAAATTTTGAGTTCGTGAGTGTGGCGGAGGAGATTGCGCGGCAGGCAGGGGCGTTGCTGCGGGAGTTTTATGCCAAGGGTGTGGCGACCGAGTACAAAGGCGATGTGGATCTTGTGACCGAGGCCGATCGCGCGAGTGAGAAGTTGATTGTTGCGGAGTTGAAGAAGGCTTTTCCTTCGCATGGAGTTTATGGCGAAGAGGGAACTCGCAGCGGGCTTGAGAGCAAGTATCGATGGTACGTCGATCCGGTGGATGGGACGACGAATTTTGCGCACGGGTTTCCTGCGTTCTGCGTGATTCTGGGGCTGGAGCGGAGGGGGAAGGGGCTGGCCGCGGAGGCGGATGGAGAGATTGTCGCTGGAGTGATCTACGATCCTCTGCGGGATGAGATGTTTTCGGCGGAGCGCGGCAAGGGAGCGTGGCTGAATGGCCGAAAGATTCATGTTTCGAAGATTGGGACTCTGCAGGAATCGTTGACTGCGACGGGATTTCCGAGCCAGAAGCGGCATAATAGCCCAAACATTCACTTTTACCAGCAGATTACACTGCGGTCGCATGGGGTCAGGCGCGCAGGAAGCGCGGGGCTGGATCTGGCGTATGTCGCGTGCGGGAGGCTGGATGGGTTCTGGGAGTTCAATCTGAATCCGTGGGATACTTCGGCCGGCGTGTTGCTGGTCGAGGAGGCTGGTGGCACGGTAACTCATTTTGATGGCGGGAAGTTTACGCTGGATAGCCGCGAGGTGCTGGCTACGAATGGGTTGATCGGCCGGGAGATGGTGCATCTGTTTACGGAGATGTTTGCGGGCCGAGAGATTGAGGCGATTCCTACTCCAGCGGAGTTTGCGGCGAGGAGGGCGGCGGCGAAGTAGGCGAATCGGTCAGTTCGGTATGGCTTCGTAACTTCCGGACTATATGATGGGGCGATGAAGATGGCGAGTCGCAGGCAGTTTCTTGGATTGTTGGGAATGGTAGGAATGGGCTCGGTTGTGCCGAAGCCTTTGTTTGCGCTGGCTCCGAAAGCTGAGGCGTTTACTTTTCTTTTCTATACGGATGCTCATCTGCAGCCTGAGTTGAATGGGGTTGTGGGAACTACGATGGCTTTCAAGAGGGGACGGGGGATCAAGGCGGAATTTGCTATTAATGGCGGGGATCATGTCTTCGATTCGCTGGCGGTGCCGACTAAGCGGGCGGTCGCGCTGTTCGATATGTATGACAAAGCTGAACAGGATCTGGGGCTGAAGCTTTATCACACGATCGGGAACCATGATGTCTGTGGGATCTATCCGGCCAGCGGGGTGGGTGAGGATGATCCACTGTATGGGAAGAAGTTGTTTGAGCAGCGGTTTGGGAAGGTGTATTACTCGTTCGACCATAAGGGACATCACTTCGTGGTGCTCGATTCGATTGGGATTACAAAGGACCGGGCTTATGAAGGTCGGATTGACGATGCGCAGCTTGCATGGTTGAAGGGGGATCTGGCTGCAGTGGCTGCGGGGACACCTGTGATTGTGTCGGTGCATATTCCGCTGGTGACGGCTTTCGATGCTTATGTTCCGGAGATGGTGATCCCGCCGCCGCATCATGGGCTGAGCGTGGCGAATGCAAACCAGGTGCTGGCTTTGTTTGAAGGACATAACGTGATTGGAGTTCTGCAGGGGCATACGCATGTGAACGAGACGGTGATCTGGAAGGGTGTTCCTTACATCACGAGCGGGGCCGTGTGTGGGAACTGGTGGCACGGGACTCGGTTGGGGACGCCGGAGGGCTTTACCGTCGTGACGGTGGCGGATGGAAAGCTGACTACGCGGTATGAGACGTATGGCTTTAGAAGCGTGGCTCCGCAGAATACTTGAGCGACGTGAGGCTGCGAATTTTGTGCCAAGGCAGGTGGAGGAAAGTAGATGGGGATGGTCGACTCTTCCCGAACGCTTAGATTGCACTTAGACGAATTCTGGAGACGGCGCCCTTGTGGCAGAGATTTAGCAATTTTTGTGATTTCTTTGGCCTTTCTCTTCGGTGGAATACTAAGTGGTATTGCAGGAGACTGCGCTCCAGGTGAAGGGGATGGCAGTGTGGGATAGGTGCCTTCGTTGGTCGATTGGACGGATTTGTAATGGGTGGCATCATGCTGGTTGTTGGATCAGTTGCGACGATTCTTCAGTGGCATCGAACAAAAACACGAACAGGAATACGGTAGGGTGAGGAAGAGGCGCACTGCACGGGTGCTGTTGTTCGATGAGAGCGGTGCGGTGTTGCTGATTCGGTTTGTGGCGGTGAGGCCGGATGGAGAGTTTGTCTTCTGGGCTTTGCCGGGTGGGGAGATTGAGCCGGGTGAGACGGAGATTGAGGGCGCGGTTCGGGAGATGCGCGAGGAACTTGGAATTGTTTTGGGAGTGGAGGGACCGGTGTATCGCGATGCGAATCAGTTCTGGCATCAGGGGGAGATGCACGATAACCAAGATTTTCTGTTTCGAGCGCGGTGCGCACGAAGTGAGCCGCGGCTAACGGGTGTGACGCCTGAGGAGATTGCGATGATGCGGGAGATGAGGTGGTGGACGGCTGAGGAAATCGAAAGGGCTTCGACTCAGCCTCCGGTCGAAAGGATCTTTCCGGTGAATCTGGCGGATCGGGTCCGGCTGCAGCTTGCGTTTTTGAAGAGTTCCCGGGCGGGTGATTCGGCTTAAGTTGAGCGTTACGGTGGGGATGCGAGCTGTAAAAGTTACAGATGCGTGAAAAAACGAGTTGACCTGAGGCTTGTCTCAGGTATGCTTGGAACGAATTCCGGCGAGGTAGTATCCCGTGGTGATTCTGGGGAACTGCACTCGCTGCATTCGACCTTTACCCGGTAAATTTCAAAATTTTTTGACCCAGGAGTTATTGCCATGCAGTGTCCTGTATGTCACAACGAAGTCGCTGCCGGAAATTCTTTTTGCAATCATTGCGGCGCACCGATGACGGCCGCCGGAGCCGCTCCCGCGGGAGCTGTACCCCCCGCGCAGGGCTATGCGGTTCAACCGGTTGCGCCCGTCGCGGCTGCAGGTTCGGGGCTGTCGGACACTGCTGCTGCGGCGATCTCCTACCTCACGATTATTCCCGCGATTCTGTTTCTCGTGATGGAGCCGTATAACAAGAAGCCGTTTATCCGGTTTCACAGCTTCCAGTCGATTGGGCTGTGTGTGTTGTGGATTGCGATCTGGATTGCGGTGACGGTGCTGCAGATGGTTCTGCACTTCATCCCGATGATTTGGTTCCTCTTCTCGATCCTTCATCTGTGCATCGCGCTGGGCTTTTTTATCCTGTGGCTGCTGGCGATTCTCAAGGCGAGCAAGGGTGAGTGGTACAAGATACCGTTCATTGGCGACTTCGCTTTGAAACAGGCGAATGGTTAGGGATTAGAGTGCACTGAAAGGTGCGCTAGCGGACCATACCCTCATCGGCTAAAGCCGCATTGTCGCAACGCATTTGCGGCTCGGCTGAAGCGGTGCCCTTAAGCAAAACAGACTTTTCCGTCGCTCACTTTATACCCCTGGAAAGGAAGCACGCTCTTTCCGGGGGTGGTAGGGCTTGAGTCGGTTTTCCATGACAGCGATGGCGGCGGGGCTCTCATCGATCATGATGAAGCTGCGCTTGTGTTTTGCGGCGGCTTCGGCGGTGGTGCCGCTGCCCGCGAAGAAGTCGAGAACCGTGTCACCGGGGTTAGAGTGGACGCGGACGATCCGTTCGAGGATGCCTAAAGGTTTTTGCGTGGCATAGCCTGTTTTTTCTTTTCCTGTTGGCGAGACGATGGTGTGCCACCAGACATCAGTGGGGGTTTTGCCGCGTGCGGCTTTTTCTGCTCCGACGAGGCCGGGGGCCATGTAAGGAATGCGATCGCTTGCGCTGAGGTTGAATGTGTAGCGGGTGGGGCTTTTGGTGTACCAGAGAATGTTGTCGTGCTTGGCAGGCCATTTTTTTGTGGAGCGTGCGCCGTAGTCATAGGCCCAGATGATCTCGTTCTGGAAGGAGTCGCGGCCGAAGATCTCGTCGAGAAGGATTTTGCAGTAGTGAACTTCGCGATAGTCGATGTGAAAAAAGAGCGAGCCGGTGGGGGTGAGGATTCGATGGGCTTCGATGAGTCGAGGGCGAAGGAAGCCGAGGAAGTCGTCGAACCGATCGCCGTAGCCGGGGTGGGCGTGGCTGGCGAGGATTTCGGTTCGGTAACGGCGACCGCCGAAGCCAATGCGATCGCCTGATTCGTCTCGGATTGTTTTCATACGGGTCCGGCTTTGATGCTTGCCTGTGTTGAAGGGCGGGTCAACGTAGATGAGCTCGACGGCTGCAGACGGCATCTGCTGTAGGGCGGCGAGGTTGTCTCCGTGGATGATTTGGTTCACGCGGGGTCTCCCATCTAACACTAACGTACCCTTGGTGATGGCCGGGTGTTGCGTGTATTGTTTTGTTCGGGCCTTAGAACTTTCGGAATGTCTGCGAATCATTTGATTTACGCGATGCTGACCCATCGGGGGCGCGTTCGACAGGGAAATGAAGATACCTGTGCGGCTGCTCCGGAGATTGGGGCTTTTGTGGTTTGCGATGGAATGGGTGGAGCAGCAGCCGGGGAGATTGCGAGCCATCTGGCTGCGGATACTTTTATTGCAAACCTGGCTCCCGCGCCGGCTTCGGGCAGCCGGAAGAAGGATGGGCCGGTAAAGGCACAGGTTCGGCTGAATGCTGCGATACAGGCAGCAAATACAGCGGTTTATAACCAAGGGCAACAGTCGGCGAAGCTACATGGAATGGGAACGACACTCGTGGGGCTGCTGCATGCTCCGATTGTGAATGGGAATGGGAAGAAGAGGACGGCGAGTGATCATACGAATTCGCGGGTAACCGATCCGCCAACGCTTTGGCTGGGGCATGTGGGGGACAGCCGGTGTTATCGAAGGCGGAAGGGCAAACTGGAGCTGTTGACGCATGACCACTCGCTGGTGGAGGAGCAGTTGCGGGCGGGTCAGATTACGCCGGAGCAGGCAGCGCAGTCTCCCATGCGAAATCTGATTACGCGGGCGATTGGATCGCAGGCTACGGTGGAGGCTGAGATTCAGAGTCATCGACCGCAGGCGAACGATATTTATCTGCTGGCTTCTGATGGGCTGACGCATGAGGTGAGCGACGAAGAGATTGCAGAGGTTCTTGCGGGAATTCCGAAGACTCCGACGAAGACTGCACTGACGGCTGCGTGCGAAGGATTGATTACGGTGGCGAATAGGAACGGCGGGAGCGACAATATTACGGTTTTAATTGTGGCTGTGATGCCGGAGCTGGTGCCGGTTCCACGACGCTGACTTGAGACGGCGCAACTGCTAAACTCGGGAGTCGTTTGAAACCAGTTTATGGCTAATACGGAGACAATTGCGGTTCTGGGTGCCGGGACGATGGGCAACGGCATTGCGCATGTATGTGCGCGAGCCGGATTTCCGGTGATTCTTTATGACGTGGATCAGAGGGCTCTTTATAGAGGGCTGGACACGATTCGCACGAACTTTGCACGTGAGGTAGCGAAGGAGAGGTTAACTGCGGATGAGGCGGATGCAGCGCGGTCGCGGATTACGCTGACGACGAAGATCGATGAGCTGGTTGTGGCTTCGATGGCAATTGAGGCGGCTACGGAGAGGTTTGAGATTAAGGCTGGAGTATTTCGCGATCTGGATCGGATTCTTCCTGTAGAGGCGATTCTTGCGACGAATACTAGCTCGATCTCGATTACGAAGATAGCCGGGGTGACGAAGCGGCCGGAGCAGGTAATCGGAATGCATTTTTTCAATCCTGTACCGGTGATGAAGCTGGTGGAGGTAATTCGGGGGCTGCAGACTTCGCAGACGACGTTCGATGCAGTTCATGCGATGTCGATGAAGCTTGGAAAGACGCCGGTTGAGGTGAATGATGCGGCTGGCTTTGTTTCCAATCGTGTGTTGATGCCGCTGATTAATGAGGCGGTGTACTCAGTGATGGAAGGAGTGGCGACAGCAGAGGCGGTAGACCAAGTTTTTGTGCTGGGAATGGCACATCCGATGGGGCCACTGACGCTCGCGGATTTTATAGGGCTGGATGTTTGCGCGGATATCATGCGGGTGCTGGCGGAGGGGCTCGGCGATCAGAAGTACAATCCGTGTCCGTTGCTGGTAAGAATGGTGGATGCTGGTTGGCTGGGAAGGAAGTCGGGGCGCGGTTTTTATACGTATCTGGTGAAGTAGGAAAGTGCAGCTGAATATTGAGCGGTTCGAGCTGCATCGAATGAGACAGGAGATGAAATGGCACAGGAGTTTTATTTTGAGGATTTTTATGTCGGCCAGAAGTTCCACTCAATCGGCCAGGCAAAGGTAACCGCGGAAGAGATCAAGGAGTTTGGACAAAAGTACGATCCTCAGCCGTTTCATCTGGACGAGGCTGCGGGCGAGAACTCGTTTTTCAAGGGACTAGCGGCCTCGGGATGGCTGACTGCGGCGATTGTGATGCGGCTGCGGGTGCAGTCGATTACAGTTGCGGGCGGAATGATCGGCGCGGGCGTGGAAGAGATGCGATGGACGCTCCCGGTACGACCGGGCGATTCGATTCGGACGGAGATTGAGGTTGTTGGAGTGAGGCAGTCGCACTCGCGGCCTGAGTATGGCGTGGTACGGACGCGGACGCTGGCGTTCAACCAGAACAATGAAGTTGTGATGCGGTCGACGGTAAACTTTCTGGCGCCGCTGCGGCTGGCTCTTTAGGGTTGGAGTTGCGATGACCGACGAACAGCTTAAGTTGCTCAAGGCGAGTGTCGACAAAGTTGTTGAAGTGGAGACTATCGATGGCGACCGGCATCTTGCGCAGATTCTGTTCGTGTTCGATGAGGGTGAGACACCGGATGTGTTTTATCTGAAGGGTTCGGTTGGTGGCGGTGGAAGTTTTGTGACCGACGGCGGCGTGGGATGTTCGGTACTGCTGTCGGATATCGCCGGGGTCTATCCACATCCAGGATAGGATGAACCAAGTTCGTTACCAGGACCAGATACTCACAAGGAATCGGCGTATTCTTGGGGAATGATGCGCATGACAGTGCTCGCCTCAGGGTCCAAAGGCAATAGCACTGTTATCTCCAGTTCACGGACGCGAGTGCTGGTGGATGCTGGGCTATCGTGTCGAGAGCTTATAAAACGGATGGCCAGCGCGGGAGAAGATCCGGCGGGGCTCGACGCGATTCTGATTACGCATGAGCATCAAGACCATGTTGCGGGTCTGTCGGTGCTGGCGCGACGGTTGAAGATTCCGGTCTTCTTTACGGAGCCGACGCATCGGGCGTGGACGAGGATGTTGACTCCCCGGACGACGATGACCTATGCCAAATGGTTGGATCATGTGCAGCGGGAGAAAGAGGCTCGGGCGGCTGCAGTTGCAACGAGCGCGCCTGGAAGCGAGCTTGCGGTGCAGTTGGCGGATGAGGCGGGGATAATTAGCGGCATAGCCGCTGAGGCTGCGAATCGCTCGGATGATGTTACTCCGGAGTTGCCGCTGGATCCTGAGTTGGAGGAGCTTTGCGCCGAGATGCAGACTGGTGCTGTGTCGAAGCCTGATCCGACATATTTGCCTGCGGTTGAATATTTTCATTCCGGCAAGCGATTTTCGATTGGGGATATCGAGATTACTCCGTTTACGATTCCGCATGATGCGGCTGATCCCTGCGGGTTTGTTTTTGAGGCGGAGGGGATTCGGATGGCGGTGGCGACGGATCTTGGCTATCTGCCTTCGAATGTGAAGGCAGCACTAAGGCAGCTGGATGTGATGCTACTGGAGTCGAACCACGATCTGGAGATGTTGCGGGATGGACCTTATCCGTGGAGTGTGAAGCAGCGAGTTCTTTCTCGGGTGGGTCATCTTTCAAATCATGCGACGGCGGAGTTTCTTGAGAAGGATTATGACGGCGGAGCGACATGGATTGTTCTGGGCCACTTGTCGGAGTCGAATAATGCTCCGGAACTGGCACGAATGTCGGCGGAGCAGGCTTTAGCCGGAAGGCCGAGCCTTCTTGGTAATCGTGTCCTGCTGGCGCAGCAGGAGATGCCGCTGGAGTCGATTACGCTGTAAGTGCAGTGGTTACTGGGTAATCGCGGGCGGGAAACGGTTCCCAAGAAGAAATTTCCAGTTTGTGGAAAAAAGCGGGTTACTATTCGATGAATCCTTTCCTTTCTTCCGGCTATCAAACGGAGTAGAATGGTGTTCATAAGGCTATGGAAAAGACTGCGTTAGCATTTCCCGCGAACGACAGGACGCGACATCCTCCCTGCACGGACCAGGTAGTTGGGGACATTCTCTCCGGATGGAGATATGACATCTCGGGACTCTCGCCGGCGATGCGTACTGATTACGAGCAACATCTTGCGGAGTGCGGCCACTGCCGACGAAGGCAGCAGGTTGCGCGCACGATCGACGTTTTGCTGATCTGTGTCAGCACGCTTTCGATTGTGGCGTTTCTGCTGGCTGCGGTGGTGATTCACCGCGTTGAACTCATTACACATATCTTCACGATGCATGTGCGGTTGAATCAGGCGCATGTCATAGCAATCTCGATGGAAGCCGTTGCGATTACAGGGCTGCTTTTCTCGATGATGATGTGGATTCTTGTTGCGGTTGCTACACCATTGCCGGGTTTTCTTGGCGGAATTGTTCAGGAGCGGATTCCTGCGGATCTTCGGGAACGCTTCAGCAAGGATGCCGCTGCCTAAGGAGATCGGGCGCGGTCGGGGCTGGTGGGAAGTTGCACGTTATGGTTGATTGATTTGTCCGGGTCTTCTGGGTGGTTTCGATTGCTTCCTTGTGATTTGTCATCTGTCTCACACCACGATAGCGT